>WASW01052806.1_pt1 | contig 19540 bp, 24 predicted proteins | sample 5698521 | NCBI WGS metagenome assembly WASW01 (sample SAMN11175560, study PRJNA528189) | sponge metagenome | isolation source: marine sponge | host: Leucetta | place: Antarctica: Western Antarctic Peninsula, King George Island | collected 2013-01
TGGAATAGTTTTGCTTAGCTTTGGATCTTGTTGTGAATGAATTTGGATTATTGTGTTAGATTTGGTTAATTGTGCAAGAGGTCTACTGTTACAAAAAACAGCAGAGTCATATATTGTAAGGAATGTTGGGAATCAAATCTTTACTAGACTTTTAATCTTCAAAGAATAGAAATGCAATTTCAGTATATTTTTCATCAGTCACAGTGCAACATCATGGGATTTCTATTTAAGGACTAGGCAAAGTATACTCAATAACAAAAATTCATCACCACATTTTGAGAAAAATTCAAACATGCCCCAAAGTTAAATCTAATTATCACAAATTGGCAGGATTGACAATATTTTTGGTCATGAATATTTGTTAAACAGTACATCTGTGAATGGGTCAATTTCAAGATAAAATGGAAAAAAGAATATGTTCAGATACCATAAATCTGAAATCAAATGAAAGGGGATATTTTTTTCTGTAATTGTGCAAGAGGTCTAGTGTATGTTTGTACACAGGTATGAGTAACATCCAATTAAATATGTCATTTTTTGATTCTTTACAATGTCTGAGCATCTGTCTTGCGTAAAGGAACTAATAAAAATACAAAAAGGCGATCTTGGAAGATTAGAGCGTATCAGAAAAATACTAGAGAGTAAAGGGCAGTTACATGATTCAGATACAGCATATGTTGAATCATTGTCTAATGAATATTTGCAAGATTACGAAACCAGATTATCTCAAGACATACATGACAAACAAAAGTCTCCAGAGTCTCAAACATTTAAGCATGTGGAAAAACCGCTAAGCAGATTCTGGGCTTGTTTCTTTTGCGGTACAATATTTGCATTGTTTTGGACCCAAAAAATGAAAAAGACTTTCAAATGGATTCCAATCTTTACTCTGTTTGTTTTTGCATGGTTTGTAATTGATCTGATTATTTATCCATATGATGATCAGATTACACATGCAGAAAATCTGGTAAATTACATGTTATTTGATCCTACGCCACATACAGAACCAGTAGAATTTTTTGTAAATGACATTCTGATTATTCCCATGAACGACGGGGTAATTTCTGGTGATGCCTACTCTGTGGAATTGGCCTATTTTGTATTTGATATGATTATGGTTATTTTGTATCATTTGATAGTCTGGGTGGGTACAATAACACTTGCAATTTATTACATGCTAAAATGGACCACACAGTACAATCTTGAACATTTTGGATACAAATCAAAAAGAGAATGGAAGAAATCAATAAATGGTAATTACAACAACACAAAGATTGTGAAAAAGGAACTAAAAATAATTGGCAGTGAGATAAAAGATGGACTGTCATCAACTCTGTCTAGTCTGTCACCCAAAACAAAAACAAAAGATGATGAAATGATTGCAAAAATTAGCAAATGGTATGGATTGATGGAAAAAGGAATCATTTCAAAATCAGAGTTTGAGAATAAAAAGACAGAACTGTTAAAGAATAAAAATTCAGATTGACATAGCCAGGACATACAGATCACCAATATTGCCAACTGTACATGTAATGATTAATTTAGATATACTTTTCCCATTATTCTAATTTTATTTTGCGCCTAAACTCTTTTGTTTCTATATGGAATCATTTCTATTAGACTCTGTGGTGTTTAGTGATTCTAGTACTATTTTTGACTTTTCTGCTGATATGTTGTTCTTTACCATAGGAGGTTAAACCGCCGTTGTTTATTCAAAAAATCCGTGTCAATAAACAGTACAGCACTAAAAGTGAACCAGATCAAATCTAGTTCTGCTTTAAATAGAGGGATTTGATGAAAAAGTTAATGGAGTATCTCACTACATATCCCAAAACAGTGTCATTTTTTGATGGGATAAAACACAAAATCAATGTTGACAGTAAAGATGGTGTTGAGCAACTCCACATTGTAGTTAAGAAAAGTTTTGAAGAGTTGATGAAAATTTTCGCAGCTGAAGGTTTTACTAAAGTTAAACTTGAGCATAAACAGCCAGATCAAATTGGAAGTGGTCTAAATTTAAAATTAAAAAAACCTTGGGAAATGCATGTTAGAATGGTTGATTTAAAGAAAGGATTAATCGGCATTCATGCAGAAGTAGAAGTTTCAAGGGACTATCTGCAACATTTGTTTTCTCAAAGAACACCAGTAGTTTACGAAGTGGAAGAAATTTTGAAAAAATACCAAGTAGATTACAATATTTGGCATAATAAAATTAAGAAAAATATTCATGCCATAGCAAATAATTATAAAGTAAAACTTGCAACACCTAGCATTCCAGTATTTGCATGGAAGCCAATGTTATTTGTTATAGGTACTATAGTATCACTATACGGTTGGAAATACTTTAGCACAATCTAGTAGATTAAACGCCTAGAGTTTCAGCTTTACTTAATTCTAAAAAGACTTTATCACCAACTGATAGACCCATGTCTTTGTACTCGTGCATTTCAAGTTTTAATTGAGTTACACCGGATTGCATACCACCAGATCCACCCATGCCAGACATCATTTTGTTCAAATCTTTCATCATGTCATTCATGTTTGAAAATCCCATCACCTTTGGTGCTCCAAAAGCAGGAGGTTGACTTGGAGTTCCTTCTTTTAGATCTTTTAGAGAGGATAATGATACTACAACGTATGGTGCCCCGTCAGGTGCAGAATCGATGCTTTTTACTACAAATTCTTTCTTCATGTCTAGTGATGTATCTCATTCAATATAATTTTAGGGTAAATTTGCACTAGATTCAGCAAATTTGAAGATTTAATTATAATTTTGATGGTTTTAAATCATTGTCAGAAAATGTGAAAACAACATTACGATATTATGGAATTTCACCTTGGGAGATTGAAGTTCTTTATGGATTTCTAAATTCTCACTTTACCATAATTCAAGAAGAAATAGAAGCAGATGATGAAAATTTTGTAAGTTTCTTAGATATTGATATCCCACTACAATTCAATAAGGAATTTTTCCAATGGTTAGATTTCAAACGATGGGAGAAAATTAAATCAGTATTCAAGGAAATGAAAAGGAGAAGAGGTAATGGAAATGCATTAAAAATTGTAATTAATTTTTCTGGAAACCCAAAAATAATCTTTGTCATAGATATTGAAGATAGACAACTGTTTGGTAATGCATTAGAAAAAATTGATGGTATTTTAGAATTATTACCATATCATTTAGATCCAAAAAAAACACCATCAGGAATTTTTGAAATAACATACAAATTTGATTCAGAATCAGTTAGATGGAGTTTAGATACATCTTTATCTAAAAATAAAAAATATATATTTAGAGGAGATTCATGGAATGAAATTATTTAAGATCTTTTTGTAAAGGCTCTAACAATTCATGTAGTTCTTTGTATTTTGATTCTAAAAACTCTAAAGCATCAGTAAGTTTTTTAGATTTTCCATATTTGTAGCGAATTAATTCACGATGATGCCAGTAAGTTGTATTGTCATCTACAGATAGAGTAGTAAAATAATCAGATCCTTTCAAAGCATCAGGAAGTTTTACATCATGTGGAAATAAAAATTCCACAATAAACCACTCATCGCCGTCAGGATAATCAGAACCAGTTTCTACATCAAAAAATACATGTAGTAAATCAGACTGCATAAGACCATCATCAGTGATAGCAGGATGTTTGACAGATGATTTTTTAAAATCTAGATTAACTAGTTGGGGTTCAAAGAAACCCTTTATGATAGACTTTCTAAATATTTTATTTGATTCGGTAATATTCAAATGCAAAATTGTATTCTACGAAACTTGCCTATAACTTCTTAGGTTCAAGATGAAATTTATACTTCTAAAGAATCTAAGATTTTTGAAATATCAGTATTAGAATGACCATTTTTTGAGATATTTTGTTTTGCAGGAGGATTTTCCAAATAATTTGGAATCTTATCTTTTAATCTTTGAGTGTATGGGGAGATGAGTTCATTTTTGTAAAAAACGCCTGTAGGTATTTTATTTCCCCATTCAAGGGATTTAATCAGTGCCTGAGATAGTTTCTCATTTACTTCAACTTCAGAATCATAATGAACTACTGGCTCAAATCCCTGATCTTCTAGTTTGTAAATTCTAGAATGTCTTTTTTGTGCCTCATCAATTAAATCAGTACCGGCATACCAATCTCGAGTATTAAGATCATTGTAAGTTGGACATGGTTGTAACACATCAAGAAATGAAAGACCCTTGTGATTTACTGCTTGAACAATCAAATCTTTGAGATGTCTAACATCATAGGAATACCCACGAGCTACAAAGGTGAAACCACTTGCAATTGCCAATCCAATTGGATTAACATTAGAATTTGTATTCGGTGAAGGCAATGATTTTGTTTTTTCACCTAGTTTCAAAGTAGGAGATGCTTGACCTTTTGTTAAGCCATACACTCCGTTATCAAAAATAATGTAAGTCATATCCACATTACGTCTGCCGGCTGCAACGAAGTGTCCTGCACCTATTCCCAAACCATCACCATCTCCCCCTACTGCAACAACAGTTAGATCCGGATTTGCAATCTTTGCACCTTGGGCAAATGTCAAAACTCTTCCATGCAATGTATGGACACCATATGTGTTGATGTAATGAGAGGTTTTACCAGAACATCCAATTCCAGAAAACATTGCAGCTTTATCTCTCTCTATTCCCATCTCAGCTAAAGCCATCTGAATTGCATTAACTATTCCAAAGTCTCCACAACCAGGGCACCAATCATTATGTACATCGGTCTTGTAATCGGCTAGTTTAAGCGCCATGCATCAAGACCTCCCGTTTGTTTGCTTTGTTTTGAACAATTTTTTTAAGTGAATCATAAACTTCCGTACAAGTCATTGCGCGTCCACTGTATTTTAAGATAAAGTAATCAATGTCACGTGAAATATTTTGTTTGAATAATTTTCCTAATTGTCCTGAATAATTTGCTTCAATGTCAATTATGACTTTGGCATCTTTTAACAAAGAACTGACATAATCACTTGGGAATGGATTCATTAATTTTAATTGAATTAATCCAATTGAGATTCCTTCTTTTTTGAGTAAATCTATAGCATCAAGAACTGGGCCCATTGTAGAACCCCATGAGATTATAGTATATTCTTCAACACCAAAAGATACAGCTTGTTCTACATCAGGAATGGTTTTTAGAATTAAGTCTAGACGAGACATCCTCTTATCCATCATTCTTACACGCAAAATTGGGTCTTCAGTAATATGCCCAGTTTCATCAGATTCATCACCAGTATTCCAAAAGATTCCATTATCCAGTCCCAATCTAGAACGAGGAGATATTCCATCATCAGTGAATTCAAATCGTCGATAGCCATCATCGACTTTTTCTAAGAGTTTACCTCTATTGATTGAAATTTTTTGAGGATCAAATCTCTTGCATGTAATTACTGAACTTGCATGGAATTTATCCATCATGTGAATAACTGGAACTTGAAAGACATCTGCATAATTAAAACAATTAGCAGTATCATAGAAACTCTCTTCAATTTCACCAGAAGCATAAACGATTTTTGGAAAATCACCATGTCCTGCAAACACTGCAAAAAGTAAATCATCTTGACCATGTCTTGTCGGAAGTCCAGTTGAAGGTCCACTTCTTTGATAATTAGTAATAACGATAGGTACCTCATTCATTCCAGCCCAACCTAACATTTCAGTCATTAATGCAAATCCAGGACCTGAAGTACAGGTTGCAGAACGAGTTCCAGTTAATGCACCACCAATAGTCATCCCCATTGCAGAAATTTCATCTTCTGTTTGAATTACAGCAGTAGAACCAGGTCTATCACCAGTTATTTCTAAAATTTCATGTGTTTCTAGATAGACTGATTCATCAGATGCAGGAGTAATTGGATAGTAAGGTTGGAATCTACAACCAGATGCCATTTTTCCTAAAGCAGTTCCCTGAAATCCTTGAACTAAAAGAGTTCCAGGTTCTTTTTCAGTTTGAGGTAATGTGTAATCAAAATTTTCAAATTTTACAGTGGCATGATTGTAAGAATAAGTTGCAGTTTGCTGATTAATTTTTGCAATTTCAGGTTTTTTTGAAAAAATAGATTCAATTGTTGTTTGTAACGAATCAGGAGGCATTTTAACTAAACCTAAAGATAAAGCTACTGCAATTACATTATACATTCTAATCAATCCCTTTAAGCGAGGATTTTCAGTTTCCTCAGAAAGAGTTTCTAGTATGGATTTAAAAGATACAGGAAATAGTTTTACACCATTTTCTTTTGCAATTTCTAAAACACCTGCAATTGTGAATGGTTTATTTTTTGATTCCAATTCTTTGTGCAGTCTTTCTTTGAAAGGGGCATCAAGTGTATGAACAGCGTCAGTTTTTGTTTCTTCTAAATTAGAATCATAAATTATTCCTCCACCAGATATTACCTCGTTAAAATGACGAAAGATTGTTTCAGCATCAAAGGATGCCATAAGATTGACATCATTAACATTTGAATGAATTTTTTTATCAGCAACTCTAACTGTAAAGTAACTATGTTCTCCTTTGATGTTAGAATAAAATTCTCTTTTACCAAATATTTGATATCCCATTTCGGCACAAACTTTTGAGAAAATATTTGCAGCTGACTCTACGCCACTACCTTGTGGACCTCCAATTAGCCAAGTAAAATCAACAGAACTCATAGATATTCACTTATTTCCTGGATTTTAATAGTAAGATGGTGCATTTCTTCTAACCTCCGGTGGCTGCATCAAACAATGCACATTCACATTTATCACGTTCACCACAATAAGGACACACACAAACACATTTTTCAATAGAATTTGCACATTCCACACAAATAGCAAATTCTTCATCTTCAGATTCAGAAGGCATAGCAGAATTACAAAGAAATCGTATAAATGGTTTGAGATGAATATCAAGACTGATGAAAAAAAAAGTCTTTCTTACAAGAACTTTACATGACTTTGCTCTAAAAGAATTAAGAAAAAAATATCAAATTGAAATTCATTCAGGAAAAATTCCAATTCCACAAACAATATTGCGATCAAAGATTAAAGAGATAGACGGACTAATTTGTTTTCCATATGATAGTATCAATAAAAAAATTATTGAAGAAGGTAAAAATCTCAAAGTCATTAGTACCTACAGTGTAGGTTTTGATCATATAGATATTGAATATGCTAAAAAAAAGAAAATCCGTGTTGGTTTTACTCCAGAAGTATTAACTGATGCAACAGCAGATATGGCATTTTTTTTATTATTAGATATCGCCCGAAGAGTTACTGAAGGAGATAGAATTATTCGAGAAGGAAAATGGAAAGAAATCTACGGGGCATTTGATTATGTTGGAGTAGATCTTCAAGGGAAAACAATAGGGATTCTAGGTCTCGGTAGAATAGGCAGCACGCTTGCTAAAAGAGGAAAGGCATTTGATATGAAAATTATATATCATAACAGAAAGCCAATTACAAAATCTAAAGAGAAGTCACTTGATGCAAAATACGTATCATTTGAAAAGCTAATCACCCAAAGTGATTTTCTTTCAATACATGTACCCCATACAAAAGAAACAGACAGATTATTCAACATGAAAATTTTTAGAAAAATGAAGAAAACATCATTCTTAATCAATACATCAAGGGGGAAAGTGGTTAATGAGAAAGATCTTGCCATGGCATTAAAGAAAAAAATCATTTCAGGTGCAGGTTTGGATGTATTTGATAAAGAACCAATTAAAAAAAATCATCCATTAGTGGAATTACCAAATATTGTACTTGCCCCACACATTGGAAGTTCAACCAAAGAAACAAGAATCAAGATGGCAGAAATTACTGTAAAAAACTTGAATTTAGGAATTAATGGAAAAAAACCAATCCACTCAGTAGGATACTAACCTTCACGCATGGATTAGTATCTCATTAAATGCGCAGTTTTTATATCTAAATTATAGCATCAAATTAGAATGAAAAAATTCAAACATACGAATGAAGAATTAGAATTAGCTAAACTACAGTCTGAAAAAGAGAAGAAGGAAAAAGAATCTAAAGAATAAACTTTTTTTCCTTGTCTTTTTCAGACAAGGTTTTTTTTTAAAATTGAATTTTGGAATTAAATTTTTGATTTAATTGATCATAGAGTTTTTTTCTTTCAACAACTAATTGTTTAGAATCATCATACATTTTTGTAAAAAATGCTGCAAGAACACGTTCATCGCTTTCATTAAAAAATCTAACACTAAAACTAATTTTCTCAGGTTTTTGCTCTTCAACAAATTCTGCACGTTTTATCAAATCAGAGTTGACGTGCATATGGGCTGGACCAGTATGATCACCAATAGTAATCCATTTTTCTTTTTGTTTAATACTAAGTGAGTTACTTCTAATCTCGCTAGTGGTACCATTATTTTTTATGATGAATAAAACATCATCAATTTTTACCAAATCAGATAATAATTCTAAAAGCAATGAAAGTTCTTAAAAATAGATTTATTTCAATTTTTGGAACGATTCATGTCAATTTGGACAAAATCATCAGCATCACCATGAACACAATCAGTTCCAATTGATTTTACAGGTGAAAAACTAACTTTTCCATCACGCATTTTACCCTCATTTTGTAAAATATCTATTTTACCTGAAACAATGTGTTTGTGTTTTTGACAAGTTACTGCTACCATATATTCATCATTTCCTGAAACAACAGATACAATAAACTCAGGAGGATTAACACATTGTTTTTTTTCTTCCAGTACTGAGCATTTGTCAGGTATCATGGTTAGATTTAGAATTTTATTGGATATTAATCTTGATTGTTACAGATTCAATTTATTATCAACTAAATTAAATAAAGATTGAAAGTTATTGGCGCATAGTTTTGATGTGATAATTATTGGTGGAGGTATTCTTGGAACATCAATATCATATTTTTTGTCATTTCTAAATAAATCTAAAAAAATAGCAATTATAGAACAAGCTCACAATGTTGCGTTTCATACAAGTGGAAGAAATACCGGAAAAGTTCATGCGCCATATCTATACAATCCAGAAAAGAAAAAATTATTTGCAAAATCAGCTTTTCAAGGATATGAAATGTGGGAAGTGTATGCAAAATTAAAAAAACTGCCATTTAAAAAAGATGGAGTTATCGAAGTTGCTTTAGATGAAAAAGGAATCAAGGTTCTTGAAAAATATCTTAAATGGGGAAAACAAAATGGTTTAGAAAACAATGACATTGCATTGTTGAATAAAGAAGAATTAAAAAAAATAGAACCAGAAATAAAATGTGAATCAGCATTATGTGTTTACAAAGATGCATCTACAAATTATTCAACACTAACAAATTCAATAATGAAAGATAGTAAAAAAAATGGTACAACCTTTTTGTTAGATACAAGAGTTACAAAGATAAGAAAAGAAAAAGATAGATGGGCAATTACATTAAATGGTGACCATGAAATTTATGCAAAATTTTTAATCAATGCTGCAGGAGGAGAAGCTGTAGATATTGCACATGATATTGGAGTGGCAAAAAAATTTACAGATGTACATTTTAGAGGAGAATATTGGAAAGTTCCTAACAAATACAATAATCTTACAAAATCTAGTGTGTATTCGGTTCCTGAATTTCCAGATTATCCATTCTTAGATCCACATTGGATTCTTAGAGTAGATGGTAATTGTGAAATTGGACCAAATGCAGTTCCAGTTTTTAGTCCATATGGGTATAACAAATCAAAAAATATCAAAGAATTCATTCCAAAAATGTTAGAGATGTTAGGTTCGGGTGCAAGAAAAGCAATTTTTGATAAACAATTTCAGGAACTTGCAATGAACGAAATACAATCATCAATGTCAAAAACAGTAATGGTGGATAGGGTAAAAAAATTCTTGCCAAAAATAGATGCAAACAAAATAACTGAAAAAGGTACAGCAGGAATAAGATCATCAATTATTGATGAAAATGGGAAATTTGTACCAGATGTAATTCAAGTAGAAGATGATACATCATTTCATATTTTAAATTACAATTCACCAGGAGCTACAGGAGCATTACCGTTTTCAGCAAATATTGTAAATCACCTACATAAAACAGGATTATTTACCAATGAAGAAGAAGAAGCAGATTGCGGTCCATGGAAATTCTCAAAAATTATAGAAAGAATCCAGTAAATTAGCATCCAGAGAATAAACTGGGATTATTTTATTCGGTATCTAAGAATTGCCAAAACTGCGTTATCAAGATCTAATTTTTTTATTATATTTGGAGAAACTGCAAATTCTATTTTGGAGGAAGTATTTTTTGCAATCTCAAGCATTTTAATGATTTTTTTAAATTGTAAATTTGTATGATAATTTGCAGAAACAATAAGGGTATCTACGGCTCCAAGTTTTAGTGCTTTGTAAATCACATCATTTCTTTTAGCAGTTAATCCATTTTTGACTAGTTCTTCATATTTGCCAATTAATTCTACAACATGCTTTCGTCTATGCTGATACAAATGATGAATAATTTTTTCATTAATGTCTCTAATAGAAGTTGAGAAAGATAAATTTTCTACAAATCGACATTTTTTTACCAATTCTGAATTGAGTTCATCATAAAATTCTGTTTTTGCAGGACCAATTCCGCCCAATAGAATTAATGAAGAATTTGAATCCATTTCTTTGACTTTGTTTGCTATTTTTTTAAAGAAAACATGAATTTTGGTTTGTCTTGCTCTAAGGAATCTTCCTTGACTTTGTCCTCCTTTTTTGTGTCTACCTTGTAAGTCAATTCTAAGTTTAGATTCTTGAACTATTTGGCTGCCATGGAATTTTTGTATTCTTGCAGTTTTTTGATCTAATGTTACTAGTAAAACATCATAGTTAGTTTCCAAAATATCATTGAATGGTTTTATGAAAGGTTTTTTGCTTGACATGTAAACATAAGGAAGTTTTTTTGAAACTCCAATTACTTTGAGATTAACTTTATCATTTTTTATCCATCCAAAAATGCACAAAGTTTTTACAAATTTACCGACAGAGACAGGGTTTTTTTTCAGTTCAACAATTTTAATTTTAATTTTTGATTCTATTCTTTCAATTGCATCACTTTGCTTTGTTTCATGTAACAAAGAAATAGTTTCTTGGCCCTTTCCATATGGATAATAAACAGATACACATGTGGAGTTGATTTGTTTTATTTCATAAAGAAATTGATTTACAGACATCCATTCAGATGAAGAGATTTCAGTAGATTTCAAAACATTCAATGATTGAATACAAAAGTATCCATATAAAATTCAAATCTAAAATTAAAAAAAGCGCCGGGAGGGAGATTCGAACTCCCGTTCCCTTGCGAGAACGTGCTTTATGGTTAAACAATTTCCAGGCACGCGCCCTACCGGGCTAGGCGACCCCGGCACAAGTCTTGCGACAATGATATTCAGTGAAATAAGATTATAAATTATTGTACTGAGAACTATTTCGAAATTGTAAAGACAGTAGATCTTTCCACATTATTTCCTTCATTATCAATTCCTTTTGCAGATATTTTGTAATTGCCTTCCAGAGATGGATTACCATCATTCTTTATTTGATTCCATGAAAAAGCGATTTCATCTTTGGGATCTAAATTTGATATTACATTATTTGATATTACAGGGGAGAACATTAGAATTCCAGATAATCTAGTTATTTGAAGACCATAGGACGCATCAGAAAATGTCAACGGGACAGTTCCAGAATTTATAATTCGAATAGTTATTTCCTCACCTTTTTTAAAATCAGATTTTTCAGTAACTATAGAAATTGAAGAGCCTTCAACAAAAACTAGTTGACTGGTAATTTTAACATCAATAAGGTATAATCCAAAAACTAGACCGGCAACTAGACCAATTCCAATAAAGAGTACAAGACTTTTTGCTAACAATTTCTTTTAAAATAATTCTTGATTTTTTAATCCTTTGGAGGAACAGGTTTTGTTCTCCATTTTTTAGGATAAGTGTTAGGAGCCATGATAATTCTTTTAGTTTCAAACGCATATCCCTTTGTGGCATCAATGATTTCATCTTCAGACAGTGTTGCTTCTGCTAACGCTACAGCTTCGCCTTTTTGTGTATAAACTCCAACAATATCACCCTTTTTCAGATTTTGAGAAATTTGCAATACTCCAGGTATTGCTAGTTGGGCTCCATGACACATTGCATCAACTGCTGAATCTCGAATCACCACAGATTTTAACTCACTAAGAGCAAATTCTACAGGTTTTATCATTTTCATAAGTTTAGTATCATCTTTTTTCTCTTCCCACTGTGCAAATGCATCTGCAAGTTCGTGTAATGTTACCAAACCATCATGCTCATAAAATTGATCAACCCTAGTTCGTCTAAGTTCAATCATAGTTGCACCAGGTCCTAAAATTTCTCCAATATCATAGTAAAGTTTTCGAATGTATGTTCCAGCTTCACATAAAATTCTAGTCAAAAGTAATCTTTCTTTCTGTTCTAAAACTTCAAACTCATAGATGGCTCTAGTTCTGGTTTGTCTAAGAACAGCCGAACGTTGTGGAGGTTTTTGGAAAATTTCGCCCCTAAACATTTCAATAATCTCATCTAGTTTTTCCTTGGATGGAAGAGAATGAACTCTACCTAAAGCATGATATTCTTTTGGACCATATAGTAAAACTCCTAATGCTTTAGTTGCCTCACCCAAACCTAAAGGCAAAACTCCTGACACTTGGGGATCTAAAGTACCACTGTGTCCAATTTTCGGAAGCTTCAAGAGACGTTTTGTCCACGCAACAGTTTCATGACTTGTAGGACCAGGAGGCTTGTCTAAAATGATAAGTCCATTGTTGAGCAATTGTTCAATTGTTCTTTTATCATAATATGTCCCATATGCAGGATCAGTGATATCTTGATCAATTTCTACTAGATTTTCAAGTTGTTTAAGGGTCATAGCAATTTTCTCACAGTTTCTTTAGTAACATCAATTACTTGTTGTGCTGTTAAATTATCTGTATTTATAATTAAATCAAACACAGATTTATCATCACCAAAATCAAAATTATATAATTTTTTGTACAGGGCTTTATTCTTGTCAAATCTTGCTTTTGTTATTTTGTAGGCATCCTCAGAACCCATATTGTCCCTTGACTGCATTCTTTTGGTACTGCTTTCATGAGAACCCTCTAGCCAAATTCTGATTCCATCTTTAATTAGCCAAGGTAAAGTGTAACTAGTGATTACCATTCCACCTTTATCAAAAAGAGCGATTAGTTTTTCATCTAATTTTTTATCAAATTCAGAATTTTCTTCACGTTGATTAAGAAATTTCATTCCTTCCTCAGTATCCCACCAGTCATCTCCCTTAGAGTCAAATCCATGTTCAGTTGCCATCTCCTTTAGAACATCACCACCACTAAGATATTGTAATTGAAATTCTTTTGCTAATCCTTTAGCAACAGTTGTTTTTCCCACTGCAGGAGGACCAGAAATAACAATAGATTTTGTCAACTGAGATCCATGGATGTTTTAGTTAGTCGCATGATCATACCACTAAACGCAATGGATGAAAGGAAGTACCATGCCCAAAGATACAATGAATTTTCTTTACCAAAACAAACATGTCCTGAATCTATTGCTTGTTCTGCGGTACATGTTAGTTGGAACATATCCCCAGGAATTACATTTAATGAAACTGGGGAAATAGCTACAGTATAAGAGAATAACACAGGCAATACAAGATAGAATATCAATATCAATGGAACAAATGTAATCATCATAGGTCGCATGTTCATCTGCATCATTTCCATGGACATTTTGTTCATGTATGATGATTTTTTACCCAACTCGGCAATTTTTGCTTGATCTTTAGATCTCATGGCAGCCATTCTTGCTTTTTGCCATCCTTTGGTTTCCTTCATAATTCGTTTTAGTTTTACTTGATCAACCATTTTCTTTCTAACTGCAGAATTAAACAAATTAAGAACAATTCCAAATCCAGTTACTCCAAATAATGTAAGAATTGCACCCTTGACCATAGGATCATCACTACCCAAGGCCTGTCTCCCTTCACCACCTAGAATATCAGGCAGTTGAAGATGTATTGAATCGATAAAGAGTAGTATAAAGTTGAAATCCATTTTACAGTCCTATTGCATTAATGATTTTAACAGCTGCCTCTTCAACCTTTCCCTCACCGTTAAGCACGTGTCTTACGGGGGCTCCGGTAATTACAGCACATGCAGAAATCATACCTGATTGAACATCTAACTCTTTTTTAATATTAGCCAAGGTAATTTTATCTCTATTTCGAGTATCATCCTTCATTCGTCTATTGTAGATTTCTTCAGGTTTTGCAGAAACAGAAACAAAATTTGTGGGTTTAATGATTTTTAGAACATGTTCTGGTAACCCAGAATAGTAACCTTCTGGAGAGTTGATAAATGCATGAGTGTCAATGATGATAATTTCTTCAGTATGTGAAGCAATTTTTTCTGCTGTTACTTTTTGAAGACGTTGTTGTTCAGACAAAGGTAGTTTTCTAAGTTCGTCTCTATCAGTAAGACCATTTTCTTTAGCAACTTCAAACATTAAAGATCCAAAACTTATCATGCTAACATTTTTTGCGTGATTTTTTAGAATTTCAACCATTTTAGATAGTAATGTAGTTTTTCCAACTCCTGGAATTCCTACCATTACTATTTTTCTATTTTCTACCAAGTAAAGCACCCAAACGTGGCATAACGACTTCAACTTGTTCTCTAACTAACTGCGTGTAATAGTTGATGAGTATATCTACCATAAGTAAAATTCCAATTCCAGATCCAAAGACTCCAAGTACATCAGATACACCTGCTAAAAGACCCAAAATTGCAGAACCAATAATTGTAACAGATGGAATGTATTTGTTTAGCAATGCTTCAACGGGTGCATTTGATCTTCTAAATCCAGGAATTTGTACATCTGCATCAAGTAAGTTTTGAGCTGCAGTCTTTGGTGACAAGCCACCAAGTTCAACCCATAATCTACCAAACACAATAACAATTCCAATCATAAATAGAACATATCCTACTGCACGCATTGGATCCAAAGCTGCAACATCCAAACCTCTTGGAGGAGTAATGTAGTAAATGATACCGCCTATAGGGGTGTTTGGACTAGTAGGATCAAATTGCGCTACAAAATTCATAAAGAAATTATTGTTACGCGGATTCATGTTTGCCCATAACATTTGGAATATGAAAACAGCATTCGCCGTAAGCGCTGAAGCCAAAATAACTGGAATGTTTGAGACATACATTAACTTGATAGGATAGACAGCAGCGAAACCTCTGTATTTTGTAGAAACAATTGGAATTTCAATTTTGATACCTTGAGTAAATACAAGAATTAGTAATATTCCTGCAGTAAGGAACAATCCAAAGATACTGGGTAATTGATTTGAACGGAATAGAATATTTGTAATATCTCCACTCCCAGTTAGTGATTGTACAATATATGGAATGATACCAATCATCCCTCCATCTCCAGCAGGTAACGGACTAAACATACTCCAAAGAATTTGTTGTGCAACACCTGCCATAATGAACAAACTAATTCCACTACCAAGTCCCCAACCTTTCTGAATTAATTCATCCAAGAACATGATAATGATAGACGCTGCCATCAGCTGCCCAATCAGAACGTACAGAACATATGGTTCTGTAACACCTGGGCCATAAACTGCTGAAGCATATACAATAGATTCAGCTACAATTACAACATATGTTACAAGTTTAGTAGCAGTTTGAAAGATTCCTCTCTCTTCTGGTTTTTTGAAATCAAATTTTAGAATATCTGAACCTCTCAATAATTGCATCAAAAGTCCAGCTGTAACAATTGGCCCTATACCTAATTCAACCAAAGTACCTTGTTGTGATGCAAAAATAACTCTAGCAAATGCTAGGAAATCAAATTGAGGTGCAGTTGCCCCAAATAGAGGAGTTTGACCCATTATCATATAGATAAGTAATGCAATTCCGCACCAGAGTAATCTAACCTGAAGAGGGATTTTCTTTTTAGGTTTTGGAACTTGTGGTAAGTATGGTTCTGCTTTGAAAACTATTTTTCGAATTGTTGCAGTGAGTGTACCTTCAGCCATTATTATGCAACACTTCCCCACCAACAGCTTTTAGTTTTTCTTCAGCTGATGCAGTAAATTGTTCGACTTTAACGGAATATGCATTTGTTATTTTTCCGCCACCAAGGAGTTTTTTGTATCCTGCAGTTACAAGATCAATAATTTTTTTGCCGCCTTCTTCTTTACCAAACTTTGTGAACAAGTCATCAAGATCTCTGAGACTAGCCCAATTTTTAATAATATTTGGTTGCGGATTTTTAGGAGCATCATGGCCATAGTGATCTGGATCTTCTTTTATCATAGTACTTCTATGATGTTTCTTCATACCAGTAACTCCAAGTCCACCTTTGTGACCACTTGCACGGTGTTGACCTACTTGTCCCCAACCCATGTGTCGTCCACCTCTAAGTCGTCTTGTTTTTCGTAATCTAGTTGCCATGTTAAATCATTCTCCTTACAATAGTATCAAGTTCTGCATTTTGTCCAAGAACACCTTTCTGTCCATAGAGTTTCTTTGTACTTCTTTTGAATCCGTGTACTGGAGGTGCTAAAGCAAACCAAGGTTTTAGTGGTTTTAATTTTGACAAAGTTGCTTTACCATCAGCCAAAGCTGCTCCCAATTCTGCAGTACTTGCAAATCCAAGTTCTTTCAAATCATCAGTAGTTACTTTTTGATAACCACCTTTTCTTGCTTTCTTATCTACTAATTCAGTTGCCAAAGATGCATCAATTTCAGTCCATGTTACATAGTGCTGTACTTTTCTCAACATTCCCAAAGTGTTATCTTTGGCAGGTAGAATAGTTGCACGATATTTTTTATCTAATTTTAACAAGTTCATGGTTGTGGTTGCCCAATACGGACAATCTGCTTGACCTTTAATTCTAACAACGAGATATGCGTTAACCATAATTTATCAACCCTGACTAAATGTCTGTCTAAGACAATCCAAGACGGCTTTTGAAGTAGAATTCATCGTAGGTGTAGAACCTTTTGCTGTAGTCCATGCATCTTTGAGACCTGCTAATTCCAATAATCGTTTAATTTTACCACCTGCTACAAGACCTAATCCACGAGGTGCAGGAATAATTTCAATTGTAACACTACCACCTTTTCCTTTAACTTTGAATGGTACAGAATGTTTTTGATCACATCTACATTCCCAACTACCACATCCCATTTTGATAGGACTGACATTAAGGAAAGCTTGACTAGTTGCTTTTTCAATAGCAATTCTCATTTGTTTTGATTTTCCTTGACCAATACCCAAGTATCCATTCTCATTGCCAGCAGCAACAATTGCTTTGAATCTAGTTGATTGACCATTTGTAGTCATTCTTTGAATAATACCTACATCGACGACTTCACTTTTCAAGTCAGGTAATAATTTCTTGATAATTCCAGACTCTTGAATACGTAATCCTGCTTCATAAATTTCTTCCAAGGATGTAATTTCTCCAGATTCAACTTGTTTTCCCAAAATAGTTTTTGGAATCCAAACTTCTACTTCTGGTTCTCTTCGTGGTCGTTTTGGACGTCCATCTTTAATTCCTCCAGGAGGGCCTCGTCCATATATTGGCGGACCTCTTCCTCTTCCACCTTGTCCAGGTTTACCACCTTGTCCAGGTTTTGCTTGTCCTGGTGTAGATGATGCTGGAGGTGTTTGTGTTGTTTGACTCATGTCTATTTGACCTCGCTATCAATTGAAGATTTCACTTTAGAAACGTCATTTTTTACTGTAAGATGTTCACCGTTAATTCTTGCATCAGGTGGAAATGTTTCTGGATCAGCTGGAACTGCAAGACCTGCATCAATTACTCCTTTCAAAGCAGCTGCCATTCTTTGAGTATATCTTCTAGTTCCAGTATACATGATTGCATCTTTTGCACCTTTTCCCAATGCCTTCTTACCAGCCAAGTAGCCAGTTAGATATGCAGCAGGTACACTTTTTCTAGAACCTTTCCAACCTTTCTCAAGTAAATATCTAGAATGTGCAGAAGCGATAACTGTGTCACCAGTCATTCCAGGTTTTAAAATTTGAACTTGAGTATTTTCATTACTAATATTTACAGTGATAAAATCGCGTTTGCCCATCAACATGGTTCCACGTTTTTTATAATTGGTTTTTTCCTCTCTTAATCGTCTTAATATTTTTGAATAGGGCATCTATAGAATCCGATTTCGAATCTGCTCTTATATACGTTAAGCGCGAATTAGAGCAGCAAGTAAAGCCTTCTGTGTATGTAAACGATTTTCTGCCTCATCCCAAACAACAGACTGAGGACCATCAATTACGGATGAAGTTACTTCTTGTTCTCTCTTAGCTGGAAGACAATGTAAAAAGATCGCATCTTTCTTTGCAGACTTCATTAATTTATCATTGATCTGATACTTTGGCAAGAATTTTTGTAATCTTTTCTTATCAAGATTGTGAATTGATGAAAAAGTATCAGCAACTATTACATCTGCATTTTTAGTTGCAGTAAATGGATCTGTTGTTAATTCAATGTTAGTTGTTTTCTGGGCTTCTTTTACAACATCCTTGTTTGGCTCAAAGCCTTTAGGAGTTGCAATAGACATGTTGACTCCAGATAATGCAGCGCCGTAAATCATAGAATTACAGACATTATTGCCATCACCAATCCATGCTATTTTTATCCCCTTGAGTTTTTTCTTTTTCTCTTTGATTGTCATAAAGTCTGCTAAAATTTGACAAGGATGAAAAGTATCAGATAGTCCATTAATTACAGGAATACTTGCATGTTCTGCTAGTGTTTCAAGTAATTTATGATCATAAACACGTGCCATTATACAATTAGAATATAGTGAGAGAGTTTTTGCAGTATCCTCAACTGATTCTCCACGTGATAGTTGCATGTCATTTGATGAAAGATTAACTGCATGTCCACCCAATTGATACATGGCAATTTCAAAGCTAACACGTGTTCGAGTGGATGGTTTTTGGAAAATCATTGTAAGTGTTTTATTTTTTAAAATAGGTTTATTTCCGTTCTTTTTGAATTCTTTTTTTAATTTAATGGAATCATCAATTAATCCTACAAATTCCTTTGGAGTTAATTCCGCTAAAGTGAGTAAATCTTTGGTTTTGAGTTTCATTTCTTAAAGAATCCGAATCGTCCTCGTTTCTTTTCAGGTTTTTCTTCTTTATCATGTTTTTGTATTTCTTCATCTTTAACATCATTTGATTCGCCAGGTTTAGGCTTGCCATTTTTAATCCATTGACGAATCTTGTTACCCAAGTTGATTGCATCTGTATCATTTTCAGGTGAAGGGATTTCAAATAGATCAGAATAAGTTGTAATGTCATCATCCTTAATCCCATCAAAAGGATCAGCGGAAGTTGGTTCTGGTGTTGGTTCTGGTGTTGGTTCTGGTGTTGGTTCTGGTGTTGGTTCTGGTGTTGGTTCTGGTGTTGGTTCTGGTGTTGG
>WASW01015342.1_pt1 | contig 19520 bp, 26 predicted proteins | sample 5698521 | NCBI WGS metagenome assembly WASW01 (sample SAMN11175560, study PRJNA528189) | sponge metagenome | isolation source: marine sponge | host: Leucetta | place: Antarctica: Western Antarctic Peninsula, King George Island | collected 2013-01
GCACCGATAGAACATGAGAGCACCGGCATCGAGCGTGAATCGATGTCTGGTTACGCTGAAACACCACAGAGCAACAATTTGACTGGCTTTTCCGATACAGGCTTTGGTGCCGTGTCAGGTGGCCTCAACACAGATGGATATTGATCATGGCAAAAGAAACAAAGATCGCCGGACCTGAGACCCAAGAAATCACCAGTGCCGGTGGCAACAGCGCCGATGCGTTTGGCATGTTTGTTGGAGAACTTGCGCAGCCTGCAGATCCAATGCTGCGCACTGTCGGCGGTAATTTCGATAGTTACGAGCGCATCCGTCGCGATGAGCAAGTGCAGACAGCTTTCCAACAACGTCGCCGAGCTGTCACCAGTCGAGACTGGAACGTCGAGCCAGGCGGTGATCGCCCGATTGATATACAAGCAGCTGATGATCTGAAGGAACAACTCGAAGCGCTATCGTGGGATAGCATCACCGACAAGATGCTCTGGGGTATATTCTATGGCTTTGCCGTTGCCGAATGCCTTTGGGAGCAAGATGGTAGTCGTGTTCGTCTCACCGATATTAAAGTCCGAGACCGTAAGCGTTTTCGCTTTGGCCGTGATGGGTCGTTGCGTCTCCTCACACGTGACAATCCAAATGGCCTGGTCATGCCAGAGCATAAATTCTGGACCTTCAGCGCAGGTGCCGACAATGACGACGAGCTCTACGGGTTAGGCTTGGCCTACTGGCTATATTGGCCTGTGTTCTTCAAACGGAACGGCGTCAAAGCCTGGGCCATTGTTCTGGAGAAGTTTGGTCAGCCGAGTACCATTGGTCGTTACGATCAATCAGCTACCGAGGGAGACAAACGTTCGATGCTGGCAGCGATCCGCGCCTTGGCCACAGAGACGGGTGTCATCATGCCAAAGGGTATGGAGATAGAGTTTATCGAAGCCAAGCGCGCAGCTGGCGCAGATCATAATGTATTTGCAAAGTATATGGATGCGGCCAGCACCAAGATCATTCTCTCGCAAACCATGACCACAGAAGATGGCGCATCGCAAAGTCAGGCCACAGTCCATTTGGACGTGCGCAACGATGTCGTTGAGAGTGATGCTGACATTGCCTGTGAAAGTTTCAACAAAGGCCCCGCCAAATGGCTCACCGCCTGGAACTTCCCGACTGCGGCCCCGCCCAGGGTTTGGCGGATCACAGATGACCCTGAGGATCTAAGCGCGCTCTCGGAACGGGACGAACGATTGTTCAATATGGGATATATTCGAACACCGGAAGGCATCGCAGAAACCTATGGGCCTGGATACGAGTTAAAGACATCTAATCCGGAACCTGTAGAGACACCCGAATTTGCAGAAGCTGAAGAAGAGATAGACACCGTCGATGATATTGCCGGGCAATTGGATGCGGTCGCAGCGCCTGCCATGGATGACATGATCAACGAGATCCGCGACGTCGTTGCGAACGCAACGTCATTCGAGGAGATTTCAGACAAGCTGGTTGATCTCTACCCAACGATGGATGACACAACTCTTGCCGACGCCATGCGCGAAGCACTCGTTGTTGCTGAGTTGAACGGTCGTTCGGAAATCATTGATGGCTGACATCACACCAGGCGTGGTTCCATTTGAGGAAGCGATTACGTTTCTGCGTAGCAAAGCGCAGTTGCCGACGCGCACCTGGACGGACTTGTGGCAAGGGATGCATGCCCGCGCCTTTGTTGTCGCCGGTGCTGTCAAAGCCGAACTGGTCGCTGATTTTCATGGCGCTGTAACGAAGGCTATTGCTGAAGGCCGAACGCTCGCTGATTTCCGAAAGGACTTTGATCGCATCGTCGCGAAACATGGTTGGTCATATAATGGATCGCGTGGCTGGCGCTCAAGTGTGATCTATCGCACCAATATGCGTATGGCGACAAACGCTGGGAGGTGGGCGCAGATCCAGCGCCTTAAAAACAGGCGCCCATATGTTCGCTACGTCGCCGTTATGGATGGGCGCACCCGTCCAGAACATCGCGCCTGGCATGATACGATCTTGCCTGTCGATGCCCCGTTTTGGCGAACACATGCACCGCCCAATGGCTGGAACTGCAGGTGCCAGGTTCAATCACTCTCGGATCGTGATCTGACGCGGCGCGGAAAAACCGTCTCAGATCCTCCGCCTACGATTGAAACCGAACAACGCCAGGTCAATACACCTGAAGGCAAAGCCAATATCGATGTGCCAAAGGGTATTGATACTGGTTTTTCATATAATGTCGGTGATGCGGCATGGGGTCGCGGATCCAGTCTTGTCGCACAAGAGAAGCATGGCGTTTGGTCGCCGCTGCATTCTCCAGGCGGAAACCGCCCCATTAACCCTTCGCAGTTGACGGCCACAAAGCCGATTGCCTCTCTCGGTGACCGGGCAACAGATGAGGCTGGCTTGCGGAATGCATTACGCCAGGCGCTTGGTGGCGACGAGAAAGTATTCAAGGATCCAACCGGTCAGCGCATATCAGTTGGCCAGGCATTGGTTGATCATATGCTTGTTAACAAAGCGCGCCTGGATGGTCGGGACGCATACTTCCCTTTAATCCCGGAGCTCGTTGAGGATCCCGCAGAGATATGGGTGGGCTTCTCATCTAATGATATCTCTGGGCGTGTCTCGATGCGCAGGCGCTATGTTCGGCTCTTTGATCTTGGCAATAAACGAACGCTTGGCATGGTCGCTGATCTCAACGGCGGTCATTGGTCTGGCGTGACGTTCTATAGAGGCAATGCTCGAGGACTTGCGAACTTGCGAACGGGCCTAAGAATATTTGAGAAGTGAGCAATCCAGTTTCCGCACCAACTGTTGCGCCCGACATTGATAATCAGGGTACGGCCCTATCAACGTCTGCATGATCAAATTAGCACCATATTTCCCAAAAATCGAGTCTTGAAGATTGCGGCCCATAGAGCGCCGTACCTGCCCTGGACAAGCCGGATGGTGCGGGAACTGCCCAGATTGCAATTCCTGAGCGTTTAAAGGGTGTTTAATGACGGCTTCTATGCGCTGTTTCACAGTGGCGATAGACGTGAGGGAAAGTTTGGGCTATGAGTCGATCACTCCCTGAAAATCCCAGACCACCACTCCGATGATGCACCGGGCGTCACGTTACGCCCTTATATAAATGTACCCTCCCTGAAATTATGACTGAGGAAAAGCGGTTCATCCGCGCTCTTTTTTTATGATTATTCTTTGGTCGGGAGGCTTAAATGACAAAGCGGAATGGTGACAAAAGCCAGTCCATCGAGATTTTCCGCGTCGGCACCCATACGGATATGCACGGCGCGGAGCTCTCCTTCGGTGTGAGCGATCTCCAGGCAACTGCCTCCACCTATGATGTCGCAAAACATGAAGCGCCAATCGTCATTGGACACCCAAAGGTCGATGGTCCAGCCTATGGCTGGGTGAAATCGCTTGATTTTTCTGACGGTCGATTGAGGGCAGAGCCGAGCCAGGTTGATCCGGCATTCGCCGAAATGGTGACGGCGGGGCGCTTCAAGAAAGTGTCTGCCAGTTTTTATCCGCCAAACGCTGCCCGCAATCCAACGCCAGGTGTTTTCTCATTACGTCATGTTGGTTTTCTGGGTGCGATGGCTCCCGCCGTCCAGGGCCTGAAGCAAATCGCTTTCGCTGACGATGAGGATGCGATCACCCTGACCCTCGATTTCGCTGACGCCGAGATGGAAACCGGCTGGGCGCTAAAAAGAATTTTTCGGGTACTCCGTGGGATGCGCGAATACCTGATCGAAGAGCACGGTCAGGAACGTGCAAACAAAGTCATTGAGGATTGGGATCTTGAGATTGGCGCTGAAGAAGCGACCAACGTTCTCGAAGAGGCACGAGACGTCGAAGACGAACCAAATTTTTCTGAAACCATAACTACAGAGGAGACGACGATGAAGACGTCGCCAAAAACACCTGCGCCTGGTGCAAGCCAGGTTGCAGATGATAGTGATGCAGAGTTTGCAGAGCGTGAAAAGAATATCCAGGAACAAGAAATTGCTTTCGCCGAACGCGAGCGACTGGCTACGGCAACTATTGCTGTCGCTAGCCTGGTCAAGGACGGCAAGGTACTGCCCGCTGAAAAAGATGGGATGGTCCAATTTATGGCATCCCTCGACGGTAACTATACCGTTTCCTTTGGTGAAGGCGATGCTGCCGTCAAAAAAACGTCGCAAGCATTCCTCTCGGATTTTCTCAACACGCTCCCAGTGCGGGTTGATTTTTCCGAAGTCGCTGCAGGCGATGGCTTGTCCATTGATCTGGAAGACGGTCAGGAAATTGGACTTGAAGCTATTTCTTATCAAGAAGAAATGTCCGCGAAGGGCGTCACAGTTACGACGACTCAAGCAGTCGATCATGTCATGAAAGGACAAAAGTTGTGAACCTCGGAACAATTAAAAGCATGACCGCCGCGGCTGCACTTGCGCCGCGCCGGATCGTCAAATTCGCCGCTGGTGCCGGACAGGTCCAGCAGGGTGCAGCAAGCACTGATCTGTTGCTTGGCGTTTCTGGCCCACGCGGAGCGGATGCAGCTGGCAATCCCATCGACGTTTGTCTCGATGAAATTCGTGACGTGGAATTCGGCGGCACTGTCACCCAGGGAGCCTTCGTCACGTCAGACGCCAACGGCAAGGCCGTCGCCGCTGCGCCAGGCGCAGACGACAATGCCAGCACGATTGGCATCGCCATGGTCTCCGCCGTCGCTGGTGACACCGGCTCCATTCACGTTCTGCCTGGTCGCATCCAGGGTTAATCGTTCCAGAAATAAGGCCAGAAACAAGGATTGGCTATAATGTCAGACAATGAACAGTACACAGAAGATACGACACTAACAGCAATTGCCGTTGCGTATCACAACCCGGCCTACATGCTGATTGCGGATCGCGTTTTGCCACGTGTTCGCATCGGTTCGCTGAAATTTGAGTATCAGGACTACAACCTCGCGGATCACTATACCGTACCTGATACACGTATTGGCCGTCGCTCTTCCGTCAACATGGTTGAAATGGAAGGCAAAACACTCACTGATAAATGTGAAGACTTTGGCATTGGCATCCCGCTCGACAATGACACCGTAATGGAAGCCGGGAAAAAGGGATTTGACCCCCGCAAAGGTGCTGCGGAGCGATCAACAAACCTGCTGATGCTGGATCGCGAAATTCGTGCATCTGGCATTGTCTTTAATCCAGCCAATTATCACGCCGATAACAAGGTCCAGTTGGCGGGTACGGATCAATTTAGCGATTTTGTCAATTCGACGCCTGTTAAAACGATCAAACAGTATCTTGATGCGTGTTTGATGCGCCCGAACAAGCTGGTCTTTGGCCAGCCTGCGTGGACAACATTGTCTCAGCACCCCGAGATCATCGCATCGGTCCAGCACAATAGTGGCACCAAAGGTGTCGCAACCCGCCAACAAGTCGCTGAGCTGTTTGAAGTCCAGGAAGTTCTGGTCGGTGAAAGCCGTGTTAACCAGGCCAAGCCCGGTAAGGCAGTAGGCCTTGCGCGCGTCTGGGGCGGTCATATCGCAGGTCTCTTTATTGATCCGACGGTGACCGCTGAGACCGGCGGCATCACGTTCGGCTTCACTGCTCAGTACGGTGCGCGTGTCGGTGGCACCAAGCCGCTCGATATTGGTCTGCGTGGCGGTGTCGCGGTTCGTACAGGTGAAACCGTCAAAGAGAAGGTCATCGCGAACCGCGCTGGTTTCTTCATCCAGGACGCTATCGCCTGATCCATCCTCGTTGAAATAGAGGCATTCATTTAAGGAGAAGTTTTGTGGATAAGAAAACTTACACACTGACAGGTGACACGCCGCTCCAGTTTAGTGGTGAACGCTTTGTCGAAGGCGACAAGATTACGGCTGAAGAAAATCAAGTTGCTCATCTTGTCGCCTCTGGTCGCCTGGTCGGTGCGCCGGAGCCTGAAGCAGCAACTGAGCCAACGGAGCCTGAAGCACCGACCGTGCCAACGGAGCCTGAAGCACCGACTGAGCCAACGGAACCTGAGGCACCGACCGTGCCAACGGAACCTGAAGCAGTTGCGAAAACAGACACCAAGCCCGCTGCCAAATCGCCAAAGAGTAAGCGCAAACGCAAGTAATACATAGAAGGAGCTTTGATCCGGACGCACTGGTACGGGTGCCAAGGGGAGCCAACCAAAGCCCAATGGGCAAATCGTCCGGTCGAGGGGAGCCGTCCCGAACCTCGATCGGGCGTTTATATTAATAAGGTGAAATTGTGACCAGTTACTGCACCCAGGATGATCTCGAAAAACGGTACGGCGCTGAAGAGGTTCTTGAGCTCTCAGACCGTGATCGGGATGATGTTGTTGACGCGGGCGTTCTCGAAGCCGCGATTTCAGCTGCAGGTAATCTGATCGATAGTTATATCGCCAAGCGGTACGACCTGCCCTTGCTCGCCGTGCCGAGCGTTCTGGTCGACAAAGCATGCGACATCGCGCGCTACAATCTGCACAAGGATGTCGTCACCGACACGGTGCAAAACAACTATAAAGACGCCGTCTCATTTCTTCGTGATGTTGCTGCAGGCCGTGCCGAGCTCGATGCAGCGGGCAAACAACCGGCATCGCAGACAGGCGGTATTCTCATAGACGGACCTGATCGCGAATTCACCTCCGACACGCTCAAGGATTATAAATAATGAGTGGTGTATCAATTGAAGTTGACAAGCAAGACTTGGAGGCCATCGCAAAGAAGGCCTCTGAGATATTTGCTGCGACCAGCGACATGACGCCGCTTATGGATGAGATTGGTGCCGGACTTGTTGCGTCGACCATTGACCGCTTTGAAACTCAGACAGATCCAGACGGTGCCGCGTGGGCCCCATGGTCAGACGCATACGCAAAGAAACGCCGCGCACGTGACGGCGGCGCAAAAATTCTCTCACTTGACGGCCATTTGAGTGGAGGGCTGACACATAATCCGAGCTCTGATCGCGTCGAGGTTGGCTCGAACTTAGTCTATGCAGCTATCCAGCAGCTCGGCGGTAAAGCTGGCCGAAACAAAAGCGCCGAACTTCCCGCGCGTGCGTACTTGGGTTTCAGCCTCGAAGATCGGATTGAGATCGGGCATGCCGTCGAAGATTACTATGCCGAGGTGATGCGATGACCTCACCTATAGATCTTCGTGATGCAATTGTTGCCGAACTGATTACGCTTTTCCCTGACATTAAAAGGAATATCGAAGAGCACGATGGCCGGATTGATGCGACGGCGATCAAGTCATGGATCCGCACGGTGCCCGCGATCCGGGTCGCTGTCCTGGGATCGCGCCGGATTACCCCTGTCGGCAATGGGCAGGTTGATATTGACTGGAACATGAATGCGTTTGTTGTCGAGAAAGACAGCGCCGCCGCCGCCGCTCTGGCGACGGCCATCATTGTCGATGCTGAAGGCAATCATCGCGGTTTGGAAAACGTTTTCGATCCAAAGGATATGCGCTGCGACAATCTGCATGCGGCTGCTTTAGAAAAACATGGCGTCACGATCTGGGTTGTCGCCTGGACACAGAGAATTCGCACAGGCGTTGACGCTTTAGCAGAAGACGGAACGATCCCTGACACCATCTACGCAAGCCGCTCACCTGATATTGGCGCGGCACATAAACAAGAGTATCGCGATGTCGATACGATGGAGACTCCTGATGAATAAGGATCTCCATTTTAAAGTAACAGAGCTTGAGCGCCGTTTTGAAAACATCATGCGCATCGGCACTATTTCTGTCGTTGATTACGGATCAGCTTCAGCCCGTGTGCAGATCGGCGAGAACCTCACAGCACTCCGTCCATGGTTCACGCAGCGCGCAGGCGGCGACCGCACCTGGTGGGCACCTGAAATTGGTGAGCAAGTCATGTTGTTCTCACCTTCTGGCGACTTTAACCAGGGCGTGATCCTGCCTGCCATATATTCTTCAGCTGCACCGGCGCCGTCGTCAGATCCAAACGTTCACCGTGAGGTTTATGCAGACGGCTTTGTCATCGAGCATAACCGAGCAACTAAGCACACGGTGCTCAATGCCTGGGATAGCGAAGGCACCCTTGAGCTCCGCGCCAAGAACATCATTCTCAAAACAGGCGAAGACGGTTTCTACCACATTGATCACGCGGGCTATGCCGAACGCATCACACACGATGGCGGCGCTGCTTACACGTCAGAGAGTTGGAAAACCGGAGCCATCGTCACAGCAGATCCAGATCAAGGTCACAGTCCACCAGAAGTACAGAGTTAAGGAGAAGACAATGGAAAAGCACACTTACACCATCGAGCAACATGCACCACGCCTCGGCAAGGTTGGTGACACCGTCGAAATGACTGAGCGCCAGGCGCGTTACTTCGTGACTGCCGGCACGCTCGTCAAAGGCAAAAAGTCAGCTGCGAAAAATCAGCCGGCGCAAACCAAACCAGCATCGAAGAAAAAGGGCTGATCAATGCCAAGTATTGTCGGCATGAACGCGGAAACAGGAAAACCACTCGACGGTCTGGATCATCTTTTCCAGTCCGTCAGTGATATCCTGAAGACGCCTATTGGTACCCGCGTCATGCGCCGACACTACGGCTCTGAAGTGCCTTATCTTATTGACCGCCCAATGAACCAATTTCTCCCGATTGAAATCTTTGTCGCTGCCCACAAAGCGCTAGATATATGGGAGCCACGGTTTCTCACGCGTCTTGTGAAGATCGTGCGGGCAGTCCCTGGCGAAATGGAACTGGATCTGAGTGGGATATATAAACCTGAAGGCCGCGCCATCACATTGCAGGGGATATTAGTATGAGTGATCGCCTGCCCATTGATCTTTCCCTAGTACCGTCGCCGGACGCTATTGAAGTGCTCGACTTCGAAACAATCCTAGCCGAAACCAGAGCTGATTACGTGACGCGCAATCCTGAGTTCTCCGCTGACACGTTAGAAAGTGACCCGGTCATAAAGTTGTTGGAGACAACAACGTATAGAGAGCTCCTTGTGCGCCAGAAAGTGAACGACGGTGTTCGCGCTGTCATGCTTGCTGAAGGCACCGGCGCTGATCTGGATGGTATCGCGGCGCGCTACAATATCGAACGCCAGGTCACAGATGCTGGAGATCCGGACGCCTTACCGCCTGTGCTGCCAACATACGAGACAGATGCCCGGTTCCGCTTTCGAACACAGCTTGCATTTGAAGGATTGAGCACTGCTGGCCCCATTGGCGGATACATCTTTCACACAGTCGCTGCGGACACGCGGATTCCTGTCGTCAATGGCAGTGCCGGTGTTAGTGTCACGTCTCCAAACCCGGCAGAAGTTCTTGTGACGATCATGTCAACGGAAGGCGACGGAGTTCCAGATCAAGACTTACTTGATGTCGTCACAGCGGCCTTGCAGGACGGTGAAGTTCGACCTTTGACAGATCAAGTCACGGTCGCAGCTGCAACCAAGTTAGAATACGCCGTCACAGGCACACTGGAAATCTACGATGGCCCAGATAAGGCGGTCGTTATCGGCTAACAGTGTTGCGTCGGTGACTGCATTCTCAGCAGCGCAAAAGCGGCTTGGTGAGCCGGTGACCATCGACGGCCTGCACAAAGCAGCCCGCGTTGACGGTGTCCGCAAAGTTGCCCTCACGTCACCTGCAGCAGATGTAGTGACGACAACCAGTCAGTTTCCGTCTGTTACAGCGATTTCGATCACGGAGGCAGGAGCATGACTTTACTGCCACCAAATGCCACGCAGTCTGAGATTGCTCTTGATGAAAGCATTGCGCGGATCAGCGACATCGATGTGCCAATCATAAGTGTATGGGATCCGCAGACATGCCCTGAAGCATTACTGCCATGGTTGGCATGGGCTTTGAGTGTCGATGTCTGGAACCCGGACTGGCCTGTCAGTGTAAAGCGCAACGTCATCGCGGCCTCGTTTGAGGTGCACCTTAAAAAGGGAACGCCTAATGCACTTTTAAAGGCGCTTCAATCTCTCGATCTGGATGGCGTCTCCATCACGGAATGGTTTGAGCAGGCCGGAACGCCAGGCACCTTCAGTGTCGACGTTGAGCTGTCAACGCGCGGCCTCGACGAGAACGCCAGTCTTGAGATCGATGCAACGATTGAAAACGCCAAGAACGCCCGCTCGCACCTCGACCAACTCAACATTTGGTTGACGTCTAGCGGCCAGTTGCCTGTCGTCGGCATGTTCGCCCTGACAGGTGAAATCATCGAAGTGCTACCTCATTCAATATCAGAGGTCTCATCCGAGACCGCTGCCCCTTATCACGCCGTCTCAGCGATAACCGTTGAGACCATCACCGTAAATCCGCAGGAGATATAATCGTGGCTGAAGAACTATTCTTTTCCCTGCTCACAACCACCGGCGCAGCGCGCCTGACGAATGCCGTAGCGCTCGATCAGAGTGTCGATATTACGAAGCTCGCAGTCGGTGATGGTGAGGCCGGGGCATACTACACGCCAACCGAAGCACAGACGGCGCTCAAGAACGAAGTTTATCGCGGCACCATCAACAACAAATATGTGCATCCTACTAACGCGAACTGGGTTGTGTTTGAATTAGCCATCCCTGCTGACGAAGGGCCGTTCACTGTTCGTGAAGCAGGCCTTTTTGACGATGTAGGCAACCTGATCGGGATCGCGAAACTTCCTGAGTCCTACAAGCCAGCATTGGCTCAAGGCTCTGGCAAAGATCTGCTTATCAAATTCACTCTGCAGACATCAAACGCTGCGCAGGTTGAACTGTTCGTAGATTCAGCCGTTATCCTGGCGACACATAGTAAGGTCGAACAGGATATCGCCGCACACGAAGCACTCGCGGATCCGCATGATCAATACAACGTTGCAACGGCGACAACGAACATTGAAGGCAAGGTGGAGCTCTCTGATATCCCTGAAGCCAAAGCAGGATCGGACGCTACGCGCGCCGTGACGCCAGCGGGGTTGAGCGGTGTGCTTTCTGATTATCGATTGAGAGACATGATTGAGCGATTGCTATCATCAATTGCCGATGGCAATACGAACCCGGCAATAAACGTCGTGCCCGAGACTTACGAAACCACAGACGGCATTGATCTTGGAGCTTCTTCGGGCGTGACGCACAACGCATCGAAAGCAACGATCAGTAATGACGGTATAACCATTCATCCATCTGCTGAAGCTGATTGGGAAGGTGATACCGTAGAATGGACATTCGACGGCAGCTCGATGGCGCATAACGGTACTGGTGAGAGCGGCATGCGATTGCAAAACATCACTTTTGATGGTGATTTCGAGGTCAAACTAACGGTTATTGATCCAGCCTATACGTCAGTCGTTGGTGTGTATCCAATCACTGATGATGCGACGTTTCTTTCGACCGGTGGCGGCTCATATTCCGGCAACATGGTCGGGATGACAGACTCTGTTTGGTTTCACACCGATAGCGGAAATTCCTTATATTTCGCGCAAAGTTCAGGCAATGATATAGGCCCTGCTTCAGGCGGGCTTGCGGGCGGTCAGGAGGTCACTTTCAGACGCATCGGCGACACCTACACGCTCGATGTAGATGATGTGCTCAAGTACACATGGGCATTCACATCCACCGCCGAAGTGCGTCTCGTGATCGGCTCTAACAATACATGTGATTTCGATGCGATCTCTTGGACAGTCCCTGGCAATCCTGTCGCGATGACAGAGGTTTCGCCATCAATCGAAGCATTCACTGAGCCAGTGAGCGGATACTATCTAGGCTTCATTGAGCCTGTAGACGCGGTTGTCTATGGCGTCGATACCACTGTCGATCTGTCGAAAGACGATGGCACGACTTGGGAGGCCACGAGTGTCGCAAAAATAGCGGAGGCCACGATCACAGTCTCAGGCACACCAACCATAGTGGATATCATTTATGGCGAAGTCGATTTCGTCACCAACGGCGATCAAACCTTGCGTCGTCGACTTCAGACGGTCGCCGATAAACTTATCGAAGTTCACGCCAGCCTTTTCGATGCGGAGTAAATCATGAACCGAATTATCCAAATTCTACTAACCCAACCGGACCCAGTTGGTGCTGCTGCCTCTCTGGATCTGAAACGTGAAGTTGGAAAAGAGTTGGCCGATAAAAACGCGGGCAAAGCACGAACGCGATGGTCAGTTGCTTATCCGTTTCAGGATGAAGAATACCGGCTTGCCGCATCTGAAGCGGAAGCTTACCAGGCGAACCCTGCAGGCGGACCGTTCCCGAGTGTGCAAGCCGACGTCGATGCGGGCACGGTAGATCCTCGCACCAGCAACCCAGTCGTCGATCTCGCTGAAGCTGCAGATATAATCTTGTTCAAACGAACGCTCTACGAAACAGCATTGTCCGACATCCGGGCTCTTCGCCTTGCCGCGAAAGCTCAAGTCAAAATAGCCGGTGACGAGGGTGCAGTTCGCGCAGCCCTTAACATCACTTGGCCTAACCCGTAAAAGGAGAGACATTATGACAGATTTTTTACATGGTGCCGAAGTTCTCGAAATTGATGACGGCATTCGCTCAATCCAAACCGTCAAGACAGGTGTTATCGGATTGATTGGTACGGCACCGGATGCGGTCGCTGCAACTTTCCCATTGAACACGCCAGTCCTGCTCGCCGGTCAACAACGCCTTGCCACTGATCTTGGTGCGACAGGCACCTTGAAAGACGCCATTGATGGCATCTTTGATCAAGTAGGCGCGATGGTTGTTGTGGTCCGTGTTGAAGAAGATGCGGATGCCGCGATCCAGATGAGCAACATCATCGGCGATGGCCCTTTGATGACAGGTGTCCATGCGTTCCGTGCTGCTGAAGCCGAAGTGAAAGTCTCGCCTCGCATTTTGATTGCGCCAGGCTTTACGGGTTTGCGCCCAACCGGTGTCTCACAGGTCAACGTGACGGTCGGCGGTACCGGTTACACCGAGGCAACCATTGCATTTACTGATGGCGGTGGTTCCGGTGCTGAAGCGACGCCGGTTATCGTCGGCGGCGTGATCACTAGTATTAGCATCACCAAAGCCGGGTTCGGCTATACGGGGGTGCCAGATATTACCATCACCGGCGATGGTGCCACTGCTGCTGCAACGGCGGTGACAGGGTCCGTCGCCAACGGTGTAGTCGCCGAACTGCAGGGCATCGCCGAACGGCTTCGTGCAACTATCTTTGCAGATGGCCCGAACACCACAGATGCAGCCGCGATCACGTACCGTGAAGATTGGGGTTCGGATCGTATTAAGGTCATCGATCCCCATGCCATGGTCTGGGATACGGATAGCAGCTCAGCAGTCGCTCAACCAACATCCGCGCTCGCAGCTGGCCAACAAGCCTGGCTCGATGCAAACAGGGGTTTCTGGTGGTCGCCATCAAACCGGGTTTTGAACGGTGTGATCGGTATCGCCCGGCCTATTGACTTCAATCTTTCCGATACAAACTGCGCCGCCAATTACCTTAATGAAAATGAGGTCACGACGATTGTTCACAAAAACGGTTATCGTCTTTGGGGCAATCGCACCACGTCGAACGATCCGATGTGGGCTTTCTTGTCTGTTCGCCGAACAGCCGATGCGATCTACGACTCCATTGAGCGAGCTCATATGTGGGCCATGGATCGTCCGTTCTCGGCTCAGTTACTGCGTGACATCGAAGGCAGTGTGAATGCGTACCTTCGTGAGCTGACGTCATTGGGTGCGATCTTAGGTGGCGTGGCGTGGATTGATGGAGAACTGAATACGGCTGAAGTGCTTCAGGCCGGGCATTTCTACATGGACTTCGATATCGAGCCACCAGCACCCATGGAACGATTAACCTTCCGCGCACATCGTAACAACGGCTACTACGAAACACTCATCGATGAGGTAGCTGCAGTCGCTGCCTAATTAACCTTCTGAGGAGAACTCACATGCTGCCCAAGACCCTTAAAAACTTCAACGTCTTCATCGACGGTACCGGCTTTGCCGGGATCGTCCAGGAAGGCAGTCCGCCACCGACGGTTCTGAAAACCGAAGAGATCATGACCGGCGGCATGATCGCGCCGGTCGACGTCTCGATGGGCTCCGTTGAGAAAATGGAATTCGAAATCACCCTGAAGGAATTTCGTGCCAGCGTTCTCGGTCTGATTGGCCAGGACAACATTGGCGTCACCCTGCGCGGTGCTATCGGTCCAGAGAATGAGGCCGTGATCATCGAGACGCGGGCACTCATTCGTGATCTTAACCAGGACGGCTGGAAAGCTGGTGACGATAGCGCCGTTCTCAAAATCGGCCTGACTGCAAACTATTATAAGCAAACCATCAATGGCGAAGTCGTCATCGAGATCGATGCGCTCAATATGATTTTCAAAGCCGGTGGCGTTGATCATACGGCAAATATGAAATCCGCTCTCGGTATCTAATAAACACCCATTTAAAAGGCCATTAAAATGAAGAGACCATCCACTATACTCGTCACACCCATCATGCGGGGTGATGACGAGATTACGATAGTTGAACTACGTCGACCTAGCGCAGGCGAGCTTCGCGGGTTAACGGTTTCTGATCTAATCAGGATGGACGTTGCCGCGGTTGTGAAATTGCTGCCTCGGATTAGCGTGCCGTCAATTACGGAGGCCGAAGCGGAAAGCTTAGATCCTTTCAACTTCTCAGAATTGGCAGCCCACATCTTTGAATTTCTCACAGATCGCCCGAAGACGCTGGCGAGCGAGAAAACGTCACCCCCGGAGATCTCTTCGACGCAGCAACCGACATCGCAGTCGCCTTTGGATGGCGACCCGGAGTCATCTGGGAGCTCGACATCATCGAATTCATCCAGTGGTGGCGACGAGCCCGTGAAATCCTGAAGGCTCAAACCAAAGGAACCTAACCTATGAGCGATCTCACCCTCTCAGTTGTTCTGCAGGCAGTTGACCGGCTTACTAAGCCTGGTCAAAAAGCCTTTCGCACGTTCGCGAAGAACAGCAAGGCGGTTGAGAAAGTTCAACGGGGTGTTGATCGTCTTGGACGCACAAAAACGTTTGGCAGAATGGAGAAGTCGGCTCGCCGATTGAACCGTGCGCTCGATGACCAGGCGTACCGTATGCGCACCATTGATCGTATGCAGAAGAAGATCGAGAAGAACGAACAACGCAGCGCCAAGTTACGAAGCAAAGTGGTTGGCGCTGCAGCGAGTAGTATCGCAGCCGCTGCGCCTGTTATCACAGCAGCCAATGTTGAGGATGCGGAGATCCGGCTGAGAACGGTCATCAACAGTGACGACAAAGACGGTGCTATGTCGAAGGCCCGCGTGACGGCGCGTAATCTTGCTCGTGAGGGTTTTGTTGGTCTGACACAAGCCTTTGATATTCAGTATGCGCTTAATTCAGCGGGCCTGGAGTCTGACGTTTCAGCTGCAGCATCGAGCGTGGTTGCCAAGGTCGCTAAGATTACTGCCGGTGCACCGGAGCAGGTTGGCGAAGTGATCGCCGGTACATACAACAACCTGGCTGAAAACATGGTCGGTACCACTGAAGAAAAGCTGGCGCGGATTGGCGAGCTGCTCACCAAGACACAATTCAAGTTCCAGATCCGAAACTTTGATCAACTTGGCCAGGGCCTGGCATATGCCGCTGCTTCAGCAGCATCGGCGAAGATCCCAATCGAACAGGTCGCCACTGTTATTGGTGTGCTCAACAGCTCTCAAGTCACAGGATCCAGAGCCGGAACGGCATTTGCGGCCGTCGAGAGAAATATGAGCAAAGCAGCTGAAGAATTTGGCTTCCAGATCATCCGAAACACGGACGGACAGATGGACTTTATCGGCACTCTGGAGGAACTTGAAGGCGCGCTCGCGATCTATGATGATCTGGACGAACGCAACTCAGCAATCCAGGAGACGTTCGGCGAAGAAGGTCGCGCCGGTATCGTGCCGCTGCTGGCTAAGCTCAAAGAACTACGTGCAGCCCAGGCTGATATCGTTGAAGGCTCAAAGGGGATCATTGAAGAGAACGCGAAGTTATTTAAGGAAGGTGGCACCGGGCCATGGAAGCGAACTGTCGCTGCCGTTGTCCAGCTGGCCGACAGTATCGGCAAATCATTATTGCCGACTGTGAATGCGCTCTTAGGGCCTGTTTCCACTGTCATTCTCGCAATGGCGGATTTTGCTGAAGCCAATCCAAAACTCACAGCAGCTGTGTTCGGTATCGCTGCAGCCGTTGTTGCGCTCAGAACAGCCATGATTGCCGGACGCCTGGCCGGGCTCTTGTTCTCAAGTGGCATGTTGTCTTCGCAAAGAGGCCTCCTGAAATATGGTGCTGGATTGTTTAGTATCGCGAAGACGGCAATCCCTGCTGTGATCACTGCCGTCCGGGCAATGAGCCTTGCATTGGCAACCACACCGATTGGCTTAGCCATCACCGGTCTCGTCGTTGCTGCAGGTCTCGTGATTGCAAACTGGGATAAAGTCAGCGCCTTCATGCAACGCATCTGGGAGCCTGTTAAACCATACTGGGAAAAGTTCGCCGGATGGGTTGGCCGTCTCTGGGATAAGATTTCAGCGCCGTTTAACGCCATTGGATCACTGTTGTTCGGTGATGATGAGCAACCGAGCGCTTTAGGTCGTGCCGCGAATGCAGCGCGCCCAGTTGCCGCTGCAGCTGCAGGCGTGGTCACTGCCGGTGCCATCGCTACGTCACCAGTCCAGGCTTCAGGCCCACAGACGCAGGCCGCACCCGTGACGATCCAGATCAATGTCTCGGCTGCGCCTGGTCAGGACGTTGAAGAGATAGCCCGTAAGGTCGCCGAAATCGTTCGCCGTGAAACTGGAGCCGCTATCCATGACTGATTTACTTGATCAAGCCAAGAGCAGGCACATCGATAATCACGCCACCAGTGCTAAGGCCGCAAAACCGAGCCGCCTGGTCTTTGGTCAATTCAATGCCGGGCAGGTCACCACCGCCCATGCGAAAATACAAGGTATGGAAAGCTGCTTGCCAATTTCCAGGAATGTCACTCGGCGCACTAACCACCGTCATTTGAAAGTCAACAATACGTCCCCAACCTCTCGACTTATCCCAACCGGCATTCTCCGAAATGTATCGCGGGATGACCTCACCTTTAGTGTCTTTAAGGTCCGACCAGTATTTGAGGATGTCAGGGCATTGCGAGAGGAGGATATCTGTCGCGGCCAGGATCATGGCGACGTCGCTCTCAGATGTTCCATCCTTGATCACAATGTCGACTTTGTCCGGGGTGTCATTGTGTCCGATGTACGAAATCGTAAAAATGGCCAAAAATACAATCACAACAAACCATTTCATAAGCCTCTCCATCCTGTTTCCTGTCCTGAGTTTAAGCAAATAAACGACGTGCTGTCATGACTAATATCATGATGGCGCTTGGTGATTTCAGGTTCGGTCTCGACACCGCTGCGTATGACCAGCTCACGCGCTCTGACACCTATCGCTGGCAAACTCAAAACCGTCTCGGTCGCAAGCCGTCACAGCAGTACCTGGGCGAAGGTGAAACCACGATTGAATTCAGTGGCTTTATCTTACCGCACTTTAAAGGTGGGCTCGGACAGATCGACGCGATGCGCACTGAGGCCGGGAAAGGTGAGAAGCTCCGCATGGTCGATAGCAAGGGCATCAACCGGGGTCATTTTGTCATCAAGCGTATCAACGAGACACAGAGTCAGCCGATCTCTACAGGACAGCCTCGGCGCATCGAGTTTAGCATCGAGCTTGCTGATTATGGTGATGACGCGGGAGCAGAAACCTGATGGCGACCTACCGCACAAGTGATGGCGATACGCTCGATATGATCTGCTGGGAGTATTACGGCCAACAAAGCGGTGCTGTCGAATTTGTCATGGAGGCGAACCGTCATTTAGCAGCGCTTGGAACGACCTTTGATGCCGGTGTTGAAATTGAGTTGCCAAAGCTGCCTGCAAAGAAACCAGTCGAGGAGATTAACCTATGGGATTAGTTGCCCCAGAGATTGATCTGACCTTTTTTGGTGGGCAGTGCCGTTTCTTCAGTGCCGTTGGCTTTTCTGACGTCCGCGCAGACAAAGACCTCTTCAGTGCCAGCCGGACTGACAATTTTGATAACGGCTTGAGGGGTCAAAGATGCACCTCTCGAAGACGTGCATCGGCTGGAAACGCTATCCTTCGCCCGTCGCTCAGTGTTAATCGTTTTGTTGAACAATTTCTCCCACGAACTGGCAGGCGTTTCACGCTCATACAAACCCCAAAGGCTGTCTGCGGAAACTGGTATAGCCGTCATCACAATCGCGCAGATCAACAGAGTAATACGCATCTGGCCCATTCCTTTACCACTGGAGCGATCAATTGAAGCCTATCTTTAACGTTAGCGCAAATGGGAAAGATATCACCGGCCTGCTTCAGGACCGCGTTACGTCTCTGATCATCACTGATGAAGCAGGCTTTAAATCTGATAAGGCGACGTTTGTCCTGGACAATCGAGCGCAGAAAATAGGTGTGCCACCGAAGGGCGCTACCCTCGCAATACGGCTCGGATATGAAGATGGCTCTTCGTGGATCACTGGAGAATACACGGTTGATGATGTTGATCTTGCCGGTCGGCCAGACACGCTGACGATCAGTGCCAAAGCAACAGATATGAAAAACAGCCTGAAGGCTCCTAAATCCAAATCCTGGGATGTTATCACAATTGGAGATTTAGTGGCGGCGATTGCATCTGACCACAAGTACCAGCCCAAGGTCTCAGAGCCGTTGGCATCGACTGTAATCCCTCATATCGACCAAACCGAAGAGTCCGACATGCATCTGCTGACGCGTGTCGCTGAAGCGTATGGTGCGGTATTCAAACCGGCGAACGGCTATTTAATCATGGCACCACGCCACCAGCTCAAAAGCTTTACCGGCAAGACGCTGACACCCATCACTGTTGATATCGAGGACGTGATCGGGCAATTCCGCTATAGTTCGGTTGAACGTGGCAAATATCAGTCCGTGATCGCCAGCTGGCGTGACACCGCTGCCAACACCGATGTCGACGAGACCGTGGGCACAGGAAACCCGGCTTATCGTATCCGAAAAAGCTCTGCGAATGCAGACGAGGCGCGAGCTGCTGCACAAGCAAAGAAAGACGCCTTTGACCGTGGCGCTGCGACCTTGAGTATTCCAATGATTGGCACACCAGCTGCGAAGGCAGAAATCCCACTGACAACGACGAATTTTCATCCCGTCGTGGATGGTGCCGGTTGGGTGATTAATAGCGCTGTCCACACGCTCAACAACAATGGCCTCACGACCAACATCGAAGCGGAGATAAAGAAATGAAAACACTCTCAAGAATGACCAAGATTAGCCGCCGTATTGCGCTCGCCGTAATATTCGTTTTCTGGGCCTGCATGATGGTCTTTCCAGCGTCTGCAAAAGAGGTCCTGCAGGATGATCGCCACGCCATCGTCATCAGCACATATGATGGGGATACATTCACTGCAGAGACACGCATTTGGCTTGGCCAAATACTCACAACCAGCGTTCGCCTGGTCG
>WASW01061064.1_pt1 | contig 19486 bp, 17 predicted proteins | sample 5698521 | NCBI WGS metagenome assembly WASW01 (sample SAMN11175560, study PRJNA528189) | sponge metagenome | isolation source: marine sponge | host: Leucetta | place: Antarctica: Western Antarctic Peninsula, King George Island | collected 2013-01
CAGTGTCTAAATAATTATTATAATTTTCTGGTTCATCAATACATGAATCCCATCTATCTTCAATACCATCACCGTCAGTATCTGGAAACTGGTATTGCGTAGTTAATGAGTCAACAGTATCAGGACAACCGTCAGTATCTAGATATCTGTTATAAGTTTCAGGTTCTAATGGACATGCATCTAAGTTATCAGAAATTCCATCTTGATCAGAATCTAATATTGAATCATAATTATCAGGACAACCATCTTTGTCATCAATGCCATTGAAAGTTTCTGGTTGATTTGGACATGAATCCATGAAATCAGGATAACCATCACCGTCAGAATCAGCAATGCCTTTTGTATCATCAGGTGATAAATCAGGGCAACCATCAGTATCTTGGAATTTATTGTAAGTTTCTTTTACAGTAGGACAATTATCAATGTGATCCTCTATTCCATCATAATCAGCATCATACCAAGGAACAAAATCTGCTGGGCAACCGTCTATGTTATTACCATATTGTGGATCATAATCTTCTAAAAGATGTGGGCATAGATCAAGACTGTTTGGTACTCCATCATTGTCAGAATCAATAGTTTCAACAGCAAAAACGCTACTTGGCATCATGCCAATTGTAGATGTAAGTAAAAGTAAAAATCCTAAAAGATATTGTTTTTTCATTTCTAGATACTCCTAAAGGTCAGGACATCCATCTGTATCTCTGTCACCATCATAATCCTCAGGTTCTAGAGGGCACATGTCATTTTCGTTGATAATATCATCTAAATCAGCATCATGTTTGTATCTTGATTGTTCTGGTGCAATATCTGGACAACCATCACTATCATTGTATTTATTCCAAGTTTCTTTTTCATTTGGACATATATCAATCTCATCGTTTATGCCATCATCATCAGTATCAATAGTGACATTTCTAGTTGGTACTGTATCAGGGCAGCCGTCATGATCATTGTATTTATTCCAAGTTTCAGATTGAGTAGGACACATATCCATTACATCAGAAACACCATCACCGTCAGAATCAGATTGAGTGTTATCACTATCAGGACAACCGTCTTCATCTTGGAAACCATTATAGTTTTCAGCAACTAGAGGACAATCATCATAAACATCGTTAATACCATCATTATCTGAATCAACTACAAATGATGTAGATATAGAATCAGGACAACCGTCTTCATCTTGGAATTTATTGTAAGTTTCTTTAGCAGTTGGACATGCATCTATTGCATCTGGAATTCCATCCAGGTCTCTATCATGGCTTAAGATGTAATTGTCAGGACAACCGTCTAAATCAAGAATTCCATTATAGGTTTCTGGTTGATTTGGGCAATGATCATTATAATCATTAATTCCGTCACTATCAGAATCTGGAGCTCCTTTATTATCAGCCACGTTATCAGGGCAACCGTCTTCATCTTGGAATTTATTGTAAGTTTCAGGAATTAGTGGACATTGGTCTTCTACATCCATTATTCCATCATAGTCAGAATCTAAACTAGTAATAAAGTCAGGATAATCTGGGCAACCGTCTTCATCTTGGAAACCGTTGTATCTTTCTCTATCAAGAGGGCATTGATCAATTGAATCTAAAATACCATCATAATCAGAATCTGCATCAGTTGGATTGTCAGGGCAGCCGTCATAGTCTTGATAACGATTCCATGTTTCAGCAGTTGAAGGACATTGATCTAAAGAGTCTCTAATACCATCACCGTCGGAATCTAATATAGTAACATCTGGGCAACCGTCTTGATCAAAGTAACCATTCATGGTTTCTGCAACAAGAGGGCATTTATCATTCAAGTCAGTAATTCCATCGCCATCATAATCCTGACCAGATAATCCAGATGTACTATCTGGGCAGCCGTCTTCATCTTGGAATGTATTGTAAGTTTCTTTAGCAGTTGGACATGCATCTATTGCATCTGGAATTCCATCCAAGTCTCTATCACCTGAAGAGTTAGTATCTGGGCAACCGTCTCTGTCAAAAACACCGTTGAAAGTTTCTGGTTGGTTTGGACATAAATCTGAATAATCATTAATTCCATCACCATCTGAATCTGGTGCTCCTTTGTCTGAACCTACAAAGTCTGGGCAACCGTCTTCATCTTGGAATTTATTGTAAGTTTCTTTTACTTGAGGACATTGATCAATACTGTTAGGAATTCCATCAAGATCAGAATCGACATCACTTGAATATGGAGGAATGTCTGGACAACCGTCTTCATCTTGGAAACCGTTGTATCTTTCTGGATCTAATGGGCATGTATCATCAACATCCATTATTCTATCACCATCAGCATCATTTAGTGTACCATCAAAAGATTGAAAGGTGTCTGGACAACCGTCGTAATCTGCAAATCTATTGAATGTTTCAGGATGGTTTGGACAAATATCAAATTGATCATCTATTCCATCACCATCTTTATCATTAAATGAATTATCTAATGCAACATCAGGACAACCGTCAATATCCCTATAACCATTATAGACTTCAGGTTCAGTTGGACATAAATCAATTTTATCTTGAATGCCATCATTATCAGTATCAATAAAACTAAAATCATTAACAGAATCTGGACAACCGTCTTCATCTTGGAATTTATTGTAAGTTTCAGCACTTAGTGGACATTCATCTAAATTATCTAGAACTCCATCTCTATCTCTGTCACCAGAACCATAAGAATCTGGACAACCGTCTCTGTCATCAATGCCATTGAAAGTTTCTGGTTGATTTGGACAATGATCTATCAAATCAATAATGCCATCACCATCAGAATCTGGTGTCCCTCCATTTCCAGTTCCTGGAAGTGTATCTGGACAACCGTCTTCATCTTGAAATTTATTGTAATGTTCTTTAAGATTTGGACATTGATCAATGTGATCCTCTATTCCATCATAATCTTCATCATACCATGGAACAAAATTTGATGGACATCCATCAACTGTTCCCTCATAATCTTCTTGCAAATTAGGACATGCATCTATAGAATCATCAACACCATCATTATCCAGGTCATCAGCAGCAAAAACAGAGTTAACAGGCATACTGGTTAATGTCGCTACAAGCAAGAATAGGAAAGATAAAGAGTGTGTTTTTTTCAAAGCCTAAAAATACGTCGAGGATCCAGTTATTAAACCTCACTCTGAAATCAACTAAAAACATCAATAGTTTTGAGAAAAATTTCCTCTGTTAGACAAAAAACTCGATCATTTAAGTAAAGCAAAACGCGATCTGAACTTATGAGTTGCTCTGGAGAAACTGTTGAAGAAGAAGAAGAATTACTTCAGATCAGGCCGGTAATTGTAGCACAATTAAAAAAAGCAAAGTATGGTGTAGCAGATCACTCAACTGTAGGACTATGCCATTGGACAAAAAAATCATTCAAGCATGAAGGGAGTTGTTACAAACACAAGTTTTATGGAATTTCAACCCATAGATGTATGGAATTTTCTCCTGCTGGCATGTATTGTGAAAACAGATGTGTGTATTGCTGGAGACCAATGGAATTTTATGATTCAATGCAAATGAAACCAGAACAAGTTGCAGAGCCTGAACAAATTTTAACAAAATTAATGGCCGAACGAAAAAAATTGATCAATGGATTTTATGGTGATTCAAGAAATGATAAACAAAGATTAGATGAATCATTATTGCCTGCCCATTATGCTATTTCACTTTCTGGAGAACCTACAATGTATCCCAAACTTCCAGAACTAATTAAATATCTAAAATCATTTGAAGCAACAAAATCAATTTTTCTTGTAACAAATGGACAAGAACCAGATATGATTCAAAAATTACAAGATGAAGATGCATTGCCAACGCAATTGTATCTATCAACAAATGCTGCAGATTATGAATCATTTATGAGAATAAACAAACCAAGGTATGATGATTCATGGGAAAGATGGAATAGAACATTAAGTATGTTAAAAGATTTGAAAACAAGAACAGTGTTAAGAATTACTTTGATTAGAGATTACAATGATCAGAAAGAGTCAATTCCAGCATTTGCTGAAATGTTTAGAAAAGCAAGTCCACATTTTATTGAAATTAAATCATACATGCACATTGGACGTTCAACCAATAGATTAGAGCATGAAAATATGTTGGAAATGGAGGAAGTAAAAAGTTTCAGTGAAGAAATTGCTAAACAAAGTAAAATATTTTCAATAATGGATGAAAGTATCGTTTCAAGAATTTCAATATTGCAAAATAATGAACGATTTATAGATCGTTTTATTCCTACTTATGCAAATACCATTTAGAAAATTTTTTCAATGCTTTGAATCTATGAGATAATTTGTTTTTGTTATTCATTTCAGCAAATGTCTTTAATGAATTATTTGGAATGAAAATTGGATCATATCCCCAACCTTTTCCTTTTAGAGTTTTAGATATTTCTCCATTTAGTTTTCCTTCAAATGACTGTAAATTTGTTTTATCACAATAAGTAATAATTGAAACAAAATTTGCTTTTCTGTTATTTTTTAATAAATTAAGAATTCCTTTATTCCCAATTGTTTTAAAAACATATGATGAATATGGACCAGGAAATCCATCAATTGAGTTTATGAACAAACCATCATCTTCAATTATGATAGGTTTTTTGAATTTAGAAAATGCATCTCTCGCTTTGGCCATTGCAATATTATGAAGTGAATTTGATTGGATTTCTTCTAAATTAGATTTAAAAAATCCAAGACGGATTCCTAGAGAATCTAAAATTATCTTTGCTTCTTGATATTTGTGATTATTAGAAGATACAAAAAATAGATCAAACGACTTGTGCATATCTTCCACGACTTTCTATTTCTGAGACCAGTTTAGTTATTTTTGCATAGTAAGCATGGCCAACTATAGATTTGTACCCACTTAGGAAATTTTTCCATGAGGACAGCATAATTTTGGCATGAGCACTATTGAGAATTTCTTTAATTAATCTCAAATCAACGGCATGATCTTCAGGTTTTATTGTAGTTTGAGATAATCCAAAATCAACCACAAATACAATATTTTGAAATAAAATAAAATTTGAGGTTGTTAAATCACCATGCATAACTCCATTCTTATGTAAAGTACCAACCAATTTTCCAATATCTTTTGATAGTTCAATGATTTTTGATTCAGATAAATCATGTACAGGTTTTCCAGGAATTTCTTGCATAGTGATGGATGTTTTTTTTAAATTTACAAAGTAAACAAGAGGTGTTGGTATTCCAAATGATTTTACAAGTGAAAGCATTTGAGATTCTTTGATAGTTCTTTGTTTACGAATTTTTGAATCTAATGAGAAGTTTCTATATGTTTTAATTTTTCTAATTTTTAGAATTGCATTAGAATTTTGCCATTTAGTTTGATAGATATCTGCTTCAGCACCTTTTTTCACTAATTTCATTAACATTATATCCATAGGAATTCAATAAAAATTAATCATGGATAAGGGGGAGAAAAGAATCAAACAAGAAGATTGTGCTGAAGATAAGCTAGGTGCAGGAATTTTAACATTAACAAATAAGAGATTGGCATTTGATAAAACCAATGCAAGGATAATGGATTTTTCTAAACATTTTGGAGATACTGTTTTAGATATTTCATTAGATAAAGTAATAAAAACATGGAAAGAAGGATTGTTTATGAAAAAAGTATGTTTTACAGCAAAAATAGATGAAGGTGAACAAACTTTCAAGTTTGGAGTTTTCAATACTAAAAATTGGGTTAAAATTATTGAACATACTATTAGTGAAAGTAAAAATCAATAATTAACTTTAACAGAATCTAATCTCCAAGATTGAGTAACAAAAGTATCCTTTAATTTTACACCTGATTTTATTTGAGATTCCAGCAAACCAGTCCAACAAATTTGACTTCCACAATCACCAGCATATTGTAATGGAACAACAAAAAATTTACAACCATGTCTTTTACAAACATCTTTCAACATTGCAGATAATCGTTTGTTGGCTGCAACTCCTCCAACAATCATTAATTCTTTTTTTCTTGTAAATGATAAAGCGCGTTCTACTGCCTCACTAATCATAGCAAATGCTGTTTCTTGAAGTGAATAACAAGCATCTACTTTACTTTGTATTGCAACAGATTTTGTTGCAGATAGCAATCCAGAAAATGATACATCGTTGCCTTTTACGGAATACGGTAAAGAGACATAGTTTGAAGAGGTAGATGCTAACTCTTCAATATTTTTTCCACATGGGGATGCAAATCCAATTGAACGCCCAAATTGATCCAGTAGTTGTCCTAAAGTAATATCCAATGTTTCTCCAAATACTCTCCATTGTTTATTTAGAAATGCCAAAATCATAGTGTGGCCTCCAGAGACCAAAAGTACCAGAGGGTTAGTTGAGCCAGTTAGTAATTTTCCTAACTCAATATGTCCAATTGCATGATTCACTGGATATATTGGAATTTTGTAGTAAGAAGAAAGAGATCTAGCAACTACAGCACCTACACGTAGACATGGACCTAAACCGGGTCCTGCAGCATATGAAATAATATCTAAATCTTTGACTGTAACATTTGCTTCTTGAAGACACTCAGAAAGTACTGGAGAACTATTCTCAATATGATGACGAGATGCCTCACGAGGATGAATTCCTTCCCCTTCTGCAGGGCGGTAAATTTTTCTAATATCTGAAAGAATTTTTCCTTTCTTTCCATGTTTTTCAATTATAGCACAAGAAAATGTATGAGCGGTGCTTTCAATTCCCAATCCTAGCATATTACCCACGACTTAATGTAGAAACAATTTTGATAACATCGCCATTTTTGAGTTTTTGATCTCCGCTAATTCTTTGTTTAGTTTTACAATCTATTGCATGTAAGAATCCCTTTGCAATATCTGCATGAATTAATCCCGCTAAATCTTTAGCAGTAGAATCTGGTGGAACTAATTTTGTATCAGGTAAAATAACGCCATCTTTGTTAGTTAGTTTTGTCTCATCTTCTACAGGATATACAACAATAAATTTTAATGAATCAAAAACTGCAGTGTTTAGAATTTTTTGAATACCTGTTGAATGAATCTTTGAAAAAACAGATTTGACTAAATCAAGTGCTTTTTGTTGCGGTGGAAGAATTTCTTTCCCTTCAACAAGAGTGAATCCTTCATCGCCAGAAGAATAATTTACAATTCCAGCTTTTGATGCTTTTCGTAAAAGTAATTCAGTTTCTGCACTACATGGAATTACATTATCAGAAATTTTTTTAATAATATCAAGATCTTGACAAAGATCAGCTTTGTTTGCTGCAATAATCATAGGTTTTGTATTTTTTCTTAATTCTTTAACAAAAGTTTCAATGTCGTTTTCTTTCCATTCTTTTGGATTTTTAGTCATAAAACCTAATTTTTGAAGAATTTCTTGAACGTGATAGTCTTTTATTCCCAATCCAGAAAATCTTTTTGCTATACCATCAGTTAGTTTTGCTCGTTTTTGATCTATTTCCCTAGTAATCTTATCCCATTCTCTTTTTAAAATATCTGCAAACCATTGATCAAATTCATCTTGTACAAAAGATACATCTTCTAATGGATCATGAGTTCCAACTGGAACAGATTGTCCTTGAATATCAGTTGTTCCCGCAATATCAACAACATGAATTAAAACTTCAGCCTGTCGTGCATCATCGAGGAATTGATTCCCCAATCCTTTACCTTCATGTGCTCCTGGAACTAATCCTGCGACATCAATGAGTTTTACAGGAATGAAACGTGTGCCATTTACACATAATTCATTTTCATGTTTGATTTCAAAATGTTTGCAAGCACAATCTGCTTGAACATATGCTACCCCCACATTAGGTTCAATTGTTGTAAAAGGAAAATTGCCTACTGCTACAGGCATTTCAGTTGCAGCTGAGAAAAATGTAGATTTACCAACATTTGCTTTTCCTAGTAAACCAATTTGCAATACTGTCAAAAATCTAATTCTACTTATTAGTATTACAGAAATCGTTTAATCTAGTTAGTTATGATTTCACATCATGTCTATTGTAATTACAGGTAATCCAGGTGTTGGAAAACATACGATTACACAACAAATTGCTGATAGAATGAAATTATCAATAATTGATATTAATAAAATTGCAAAAGATTCAGGGCTTTTTGAAAAAAATGACGATACAAATGATATAGATGTTGAAAAACTAGAAAAAATACTTGAACAAAAAATTTCTGAAAATAATGTAATTGTAGGACATTTGGCTCCATATGTTTTAAGAAAAAATCAGATAAAGACAATGATAGTGTTAAGAAGAAGTCCTTATGATTTGATTTCAGTTTACAAAGATAGAAGATACTCTGATAAAAAAATTATAGATAATACAGGTAGTGAAATTTTAGGAATTATAGCAAATGATGCAATTACTAAATTTCAAGAAAAAACATTTCAAATTAACGTCAGTGGAAAAACAGTTGCAGAGATGCTTGAAAAAATCATGAATATAATTATGAATAAAAAGGGAAACGAGGAAGTAGATTGGCTTGATTTAGTGACAAAAAATAATGATTTAGGAAAATTTTTTGTTGATTGATTAAATAACGCCTTTGAATTTGTGTAATTACTTGTTTGAAATCTCAAAAACAGATTTAGCTGGCAGAATTGGTACTCTGTATACAAATCATGGAAAAATTGAGACTCCAGCATTTGTTCCTGTTATTCATCCTGTCAAACAAACAATCCCATCTAAAAAAATTCGAGAGATTGGTTTTGATTTAGTAATTACTAATGCATACATTACAAGAAATAGTTATGGTGATGATGCTATTGAGAAAGGGATTCATAAAATAATTAATTTTGATGGAGGAGTCATGACAGATTCCGGAGGATATCAAGTTCTCGAATATGGAGATGTTGATGTATCACCACCAGAGATGGCAAACTTTGAAAAAGGAATTCTAACTGATTTTGCTATTCCATTGGATAAGCCAACAGGGTATGGAATGCCAATTAAAAAAGCAGAAGCATATGTAAAACATACTCTAAAAGTTTCAAAAGAAACTCTTGACGGAAGAGCAGATAATGGTCAAATTTGGATTGGGCCTATTCAAGGAGGAGAACATTTTGATCTGGTTGCAAAATCTACCAAGAGTTTGGTGGACATGGGATTTCAAATGCTTGCATTAGGAAGTCCAGTTGAATTTATGGAGTCATATGAATATCGATTATTAGCACAAATGATAGTTGCTGCAAAAAAACAAATGCCACATTCAATTCCACTTCATCTTTTTGGTGCAGGTCATCCTCTTACAATACCATTTGCAATAGCATTAGGCTGTGACACATTTGATTCAGCATCATACATGCTTTATGCAAAACAACTAAGATACATCACGGATGATGGTACACGATATTTATCAGATATTTCCATATTTCCATGCAATTGTGAAATATGTTCAAAATACACTCCTGATGAATTTCGTCAATTAGAAGCAACTGAAAAAATCAATCAATTAGCAATTCATAATTTGTATGCAATCAAACTAGAAGTTGACAAAGTCAAACAAGCAATTCATGAAGGAAGATTATGGGAATATGTAATTAAAAAGGCAAGAGCTCATCCCAAACTATTTGAAATGATTGAAGTAATGACTGAAAATTATGAATTTCTCGGTTTAAGTATGCCTAAATTCAAAGAGCGAGCTATTTTTCTATTCAGTAAAGAGGATCAGTATAGACCAGAAGTTGTATCATTCCATAAAATAGTTAGAAAATTCAAATCAAAGAAAAAGAAATTAATCATTACCAAAGAATCTAGTACAAAGCCAGGATATCTTTCCCATGAATATAGTAGACTAAAAAAGAAACTCAAAGATTTTGAAGCATTCCAAGTGTGTCAATATAATCCACAATTAGGATTAATCCCAATTGAAATTTCAGACATATTTCCAGCAGCACATCATGAAACTTCGAGAATAGATTTTGAACCAAGTGAGTTTCCTACATTTGAAAAAACATGGGATGATTTCTTTTCAAACAATAAATTTTCAGAAATACATTATGATAAAGAAGATAAATTCCTAAAATATTTTATAAAAAATTTACCAAAAGACATCAAGAAAAAATCTTTTGTGTAATTAAAAATAAGAAAAAAGAATGTGCTAAAAGATGCTGCTTATAGAGCGGCGTCTTCAGCCCAACCTTTAATGAAGATACCGTTTTTGTGAAGAGGTACTGGTTGTCCAGCTGTGTAATTCATTGGTCTCATCCAAAAGATTGATTTTGTTGGACATACACCTATGCATGCACCATCTGAAATACATCTTTCTGGGTAGAAAACGAATGCTTTACCTCTCTTCCAGCCTTCAACAGGTTTGACTCTAAGGACATCAGGACCAAGAGTTGTACAGATTTCTACACATAGTGCACATCCGATACATCTTTGTTCATCAATGTCTGGAAGTATTGCTATTGGCATTACAATGTTAAGATTGATTGGTGACTATTTAAACCATGATTGAAATTCATAACCCTGTTATGAAAATGATCGAATAAAAATTCATGCGCAGAAATTAGATTAAGAAATTTAAAAAACAAAAAGATAACGTGAAATGCACGTTTATTTTCTCATTGCATCTATTTGACCAGAAGTTACCCAGTCAAGTAGTTCAGCTGAAGACGGATTAAGGTCTGCTTTTTTATTCATCAGATTGTTAACCCAGATCCAGTTAATTTGGTTTAGAAGTACTTTGTTTCCTTCATCGCCTGCACGAGTTTTTGCTACGACAGCTTGATCTTGTTGAGCTATCCATTCGTCATAGGTTCGTCCCATGAGAAACGAATCTTAGCTGACACTAATTAAAGCTTTTGTAGATTCCATGATAGGCATAATGATCGGATCTACCCTAAGAAGGTTTTAACGTAGATAAAAATTCATTTTAATTCTTGGATGTTAAAGTTTTAGGAGCTGCAAATGAAGTCGGTAGATCGGGTTTTTTGGTTAATTGTAATGGAACAAAATTATTACTTGATTATGGAGTAATGTTTGGACGAAGAGGTTCACCACCAAAATATCCTCTACATGTAAAACCTAAAGATCTGGATGCAATTATTATTACTCATGCCCATTTAGATCATTCAGGCAATGTACCATCACTTTTTGTAAGTGGAAATACAGACGTTTACGCCACACCCCCAACATTTGATCTTTCAAAATTATTAATCAACGACATGTTAAAAATTGAAAAAAATGCACATCCATTTGATTTACCTGAATTAAATAATATGATGAAAAATGCCAAAGAGATAGGGTTTAAACAAAAAGTAACCAAAGGAAATGCAACTTTTGAATTTAGAGAATCAGGACATGTAATTGGTGGAAGTACTGTATTAGTAGAATCAGAAGGAAAAAGATTATTCTATACAGGTGACATTAAAACAAATGGCTCAAGGATGCTTCGAGAGATGGATATGGATGTAGGAGAAATTGATATGCTGATTACTGAGAGTACTTATGCAAAAACAGAGCAAAAACCAAGAATAGAATCAGAAACTGAATTGATAGAATTTGCAAATGAAGTAATGGATAGAAAAGGAATATTGTTTATCCCATCATTTTCAGTTGAACGTTCTCAAGAGATTGCTTGTATTTTACGAAGTGCAAATTTCAAACACAAAATCATAATGGATGGAATGGCACTAAAAGTAAATGAAATAATGTTTAAACATCCAGAATATCTAAGGGATCCTAAAGTATTTTCTGAAGCAATCAAGAGTGCAACCGCAATAAGAGAACATGCAGAAAGAAAACGTGCAATGGGTGAACCTTGTGTTGTAATATCTCCAGCTGGTATGTTAGTTGGAGGGAATGCAGTATATTATTTACAAGAATTATCTTTTAATAATAAAAATGGAATAGCCCTAGTATCTTATCAAGGAGAAGGCACACCAGGTAAAAAATTACTAGACACAGGAATGGTTTCAACCAGAGGTAAAGATCTCAAGGTTCAAGCAGAAGTTAAACAGTTTCAATTTTCAGGACATGCAGACAAAAAAGAATTGTTTGACATGATTAAAAAAATAAAAGGAAATCCGAAAGTATGGACAGTACATGGGGATTCTGAATCATGTAAGTTATTTGCCCAAGAAATTCATGAAAAATTTGGTTTTGAAACACATGCACCAGCAGTTAATGATGAAATAACTGTCTGAGATGCAAAATAGTTATACAATAAATGTTGAAAACTCAATTAACAGTGGCCAAGTATTTCTTTGGAGAAAAAATGGTAATTATTGGTATGGCATTAATGGGCAAGATATTCTAAAGATAAGTAATTCTGGAAGTATAAGATCATATCAAAATATCAAAACAGATTTTTTTAGAAAAAGAGATAATATTGAAAAAATCATAAAATCAATTTCAAAAGATAGTATAACAAAAAAGGCTGTAAAACAATATGCAGGATTAAGGATACTTGAACAAGATCCATTTCAATGTTTAATTTCATTTATCATATCATCAAACTCTAACATTCAGAAAATAAAAAATAGTTTAGAAAAAATGTCAAAAAAGTTTGGAGTTAAAGTAAAATTTGATAATCAAGAATTTTTTTTATTTCCCAAACCAGAGAAACTTGCAAATGCATCTATTAATGAAATTAAAAGTTGTGGAGTTGGATATCGTGCTAGATTTGTCAAAGAAGCAGCAAACAGAACAGTCTTAGAAAAAATTAATTTTGAATACTTAAAAAAATCTAATTATCAAAATGCTAAAGATGAAATTTGTCTAATTCCAGGAGTAGGAAATAAAGTTGCAGATTGTGTTTTGTTATTTTCATTAAACAAATTAGAATCATTTCCTTTAGATAGATGGATGATTAGAATACTAGAAAAATATTATTCAGATGAATTTCAACTAGATACTAAAACCATAACAGAAAAACAATATGGGATTCTTCACGAAAAAATTGTAAACCATTTTGGTCCATATGCAGGGTATTCACAACAATTTCTTTTTAAAATGGAGAGAGAAAATTACCAAAAAAAGTGGCTGTAAACCCTTAAAATGGTAATTAATTTTTAGGTTTCTGGGCCTATGGCGCAGCATGGATAGCGTGTTGGACTTCTAATCCAAAAGTCAAGGGATCGAAGCCCTTTGGGCCCACTTAACAAAATTATTATTCTAACTCGGGAACAAAATTTTGTGAAAGATTTAGAATTTAAACTAAATTCAATAGAAATTCATCCAGATTCTGAAATCAAAGGAACTATTGCAGTTTCTTATCCAGGAAGATATGATGGAGTGGTCATCAATACAACAATTTTGGATTCAAATGAGCATATAATTTACAAATCATATAATGGAAAAAAAATATCACAAAATGTTTCAAGATTATTTATCAACAAAGATGTAATGCCTGAAGATAAAGCAGAATTTACTGCAATAATTAATTTTCAACTAAATCAAGAACATGAAGTAAAATTTAGAGTATCAATTATAGAACAACATAAAGAAATTGAAAGTCAGATAATCTTTGCAAAATATTCTAACTAGAACCTACTTTTCTCCACACTAATTGTTCCTTCCATCCATGGATGAGGTGTACAATGGTAAGGAACATCTTGGGGTTCAGTAAATATGAATTCATAAGTCTCACCAGGTTTTAGTACTCCAGCTGAACCAAAGTCTCCACTGTAACTATCTGCATGTCTATGATCAGGTGTTACTGTATGCGCAGTATCGTCATTATTTTGCCAAATTACTTTATTGTTAATAGTTAACGCCACAATTGGTTTATTTGGAACATAATTTGGATTTCCTTCAATTAAAGATCCTGGAACAATTTCAATAATAAAATCTTCTTCAGGATGTAAAATATGATCAGAAACAGATGGTTTTGCTAAAGACTCTGGAAGATAAAATGATGTGTAAAATACAACAGATGCAGACATTCCAATAATTAATGCAATCATTCCAATGCCATATGCATGACTAGAAGTAGGCATACTCATTTTTTCATTCCATCAAGATCACTAGAACCAATATTTGAATTGTTATTTGCACTAACTCCCAAATCGGCTTGAGTTTTTGGTATTGGAATTTCAGGTGCCAACTCTTTTACTTCTGGAGTTACATCAGATTTTGTTTCATCCTTTGAGATTTTACTTTGTTCGGCAGGAATTTCAGGTTCAGCCAATTTTGGTTTTTCATCCATTACAGGTATTGGTGCTGGTGGTGGAGCATTCTTTTGTTGACTCATTGCATATCTGTATACATGGAAGAATCCAGCAAACACTAGCAAAATAATTCCAATAAAGAACAATGAAACATTTTTCATTCCTGTCAAAGCTGCATTGTATGCTGCAATGTTTAAGAACACTTGGAAGGCCAATAGTGCAACCAATAGCCAGTTAATCCATTTTTCAGATAGATTGATGGTAGCTACTTTTTGTGGACCATTACTTTTAGCAAGTTTTGATTTTCTTTCAGCTTCATTTGCTAATTTGATCATCATGTAAGTAAATCCAAATCCTAGAGGTACCAACAAGATCATTGTAGAATAGAAGAATATTGGATCAATTACCAAACGCTCCACTAATGGAAGTTTTGTGTCTGGTGAGATATAGAATCCCCAGTATGTTGTAACCATGATTTGAGCAAGACTTGTAATTCCAAATGCAGTAATGATTGGTCTATCTCTCCAAGAGAATTTCTTGTATCTGTCGATAAACGGAATCAATACAAAGGATATGATAAACAATAACGGCCACAGTAAACCTGTAACAAATTTGTCATATTGTGTCCTCATGAAGGCATAGATTCCTGTAAGATACCATTCAGGGACTGTGACACCTGGCGGCACTGTGGGTTCAAACTTGAATCCCATATCAATTGGGAAGACACCACCAGTGATCAAAATAGCACCACCGATTGCCATCACCATAGGTACATCAAACACCAAGAATCTTGGAAAGTGTACTGCCATTAATCCAAGCATTACAATAGGTAGCAAGAATACATGTTGTGCATAGAATCTTAATACAAAGTCAGAGAACCCACTACCCAGCGCTGCATCACGAATTGTAGGTCCCACAATAGGAATGGATGTTGTTAGCGACGCCGCAATACTAATTGCAAGCTCTGCTCTTTCACTGAAAATTACATCATATCCAGTAAACGCTTCAAGAATTGTAACAGTTCCAAGTATGACACCAGTCATCCATAAAACTTCATTTCTAATTTTGTATCTTCCACTAAAGTATTGATAATACATGTGAAGTACTGCAAGGAGCACCATAGCGTTAGAACCATGATAGTGAATATTTCTAATGTGAAAACCAAATGGAACATCATCATTAATGAATTGTACACTGTCCCATGCGCGGTCGAGAATTGGTTGATAGTAAAACATCAGTAAAGCTCCAGATACTCCAAGAATAATGAAAACAATGAACGTGAGCATTCCTAAGAATCCAAACGGACTAACAAATCTTGAAGGGAATGAAAATTTAATTGCAGTAAAGATAGTTCTGTCTACTCCGTCCCAAAACCAATAAAGGAGTGCTACTACCCCTGTTCTTCTTTCAAGCGAAACGGCCATATCCAATTACTCCATTATCGTTTGCATTAAACTTTGGCGGCATGATAAATACAAAACCGTCTGAATCAATATCTAAAGTTAATCTAGGCAAAGTATTTGATGGTGCAGCTTGTACTGATGCAGGACCAACAAATGCTGTTCCAGTCATTGGATCATACATACTTCCATGACAAGGACATTCACCTCTTTTTCTGCCTTCATCTGGCCAATATTTCCATAAACACCAAAGATGTAAACAAATCATACTATAAGCTCGTAATGCATCAGTATCTTTTTTTCCTCCACCTAATTCTTCAGGAAGTCTGATGAATTGCCATTTACGAAAAGCTTCTGCATCAAGTGCAGCATCGCCAGTTGAAGGATATGTGATTACTTCAGCATGATTAACAGGATAAGTATTGATATTAGCTTGAGTGCCATCAGGTAAAATTACTGGAACTCTTTCAAGAGATGCCTGATTTGGATTTGGCATGAAATTACCAAATGGGACAAATGGAGCAAATGCTAATCCAGTGCCTGCAGCACCCATTAATTTTAGAAAGTCTCTTCTGGATAATCCGCCAGACTTTTTTGTCCCCAACTCTGACATTCAGCTCTCGTTCTCGCCAAATTGCTTATAAATCTTGTTCAATTATTTGGGAGTTTTTTGTCTAGTGATTAAAATAAAAACTAACCCGATCGCAATTCCAATGACTATTCCCACTGTAATTCCAATATTGAATTGTAAATCAGTATTGATTTGATCTTGAGTTTCTAATGTAGAAATTTTAAAAATTTCTTCAGACTCTGTTGGTATTGGTTTTATTTTAACATCAGAAGATTCAATGGAATCCATCATTTTAGAGGAAATATTTGTAAATTTAGCTGCTAACGTAATTGGTTCGGTGGTTGAAGAGCCACCAAATAAAGTTGAATGTGTTAAAAGTGTGTAAGTTCCAGTTTGGTTAATTGGCACATAAAGAACTGTTGAAGTGTCATCTTTATTTTTTACAGGAAAAAAACCACCACCTTGACTAAAGATTGAACTACCTAACCAATCAAGTGATGCCCATTCCAGAAAATGTCCAAAGACTCCAGATGGCATATTGGTTTGTATTATTTTTCCGGATGGATCCATTACAAATACAGATAGATTTGTGTTAGTACTAATCCATGAAAGTTCAATTGCTGCAGTATTGATAGATTCATTTTGAATATCAAAATAATATTGCCTCCAATCACCTGCCATGTAACGATTAACCATATCAAATGCACCTTTTGTATATCCATTTCCGTAAAGAACATCATCACTTTGAATTCCTTTAATTAAAATTGTAGAATCATTTTCAATTACAGGTTGTTTAATTACAAAAGATATCGGAGTATTTACAATATGTTTTTCACTTTCAAAAGTTAAAAATCCTTGATAGGCACCAGTTTGAAAATCAACAGGGGTCACTAATGTTACATCTACAGTAGATGAATTTTCTGGAGGAACAGAAATTGTTTCATGTTCAGTCCACAACAAAGACCACTTTTCTTTTTCATAATAACTGGCAGAAAGGGTATAATCCATTGAAGTTGAATTTTGTTTTGTGTCACCTAGCCAATAAGAATATCTGGTAGGTACTGGATAAACTCCAACTAGTGGTATTCCCTCAAATTTTTCATTAGGTTCTGAAACTCTTAATTCTTGAACAGTTCCCCATGAACCAGCTTTATTTACCAGTGATAATTCGTTGCTAGTAATTTTTGTATTATTATCATTATCAATCCAATCATAAAGATAGAGAGATGCAATTTTGAGATCATCAGCATAAACATCTGCGGTATTATTCATAAAATCATGAAATTGGAAATTGACATTTAAAATCATTAGTGAGGATTCATCAGGAATTGGATCATCTTCGTTAAAAAATGTCACAAGTTCAGATGAATTACCAAGTTCAGATAATTTCACATAGTTTGGAATAAAAGTCCCAGTTTCATTTAGTATAGAATCTTGTTGCTGTAGAATGGTTGTTCCATTAAATTGGGTTTTTGAAATCATAGACAAAGTTTGAGGTTTGACATTAATTGTTAGTGTGTCATTAGTTGGATTATCAATTGTAAAAGTGGTTGTGGTTCTATCTCCAGGAAGTAATTGTCCTGCAAACCAACTGGTCATTGGAAATGAATGTGAAGGTAATTGAAATCTTTCAAATCCTATCGAATTAGAATTGAATTTTTCTATTGCTGGCTCTAGAATTTTTTTGATATTATCATACGAACCATCATTGTACACTATAAAAACTCCGTTTTCTCCATTTACATAGTCTAGTGCAGATTCAATATTTACCAAACCTGAACCTTGAGTAAATGGATCATTGTACAGATCAGTTGCAGTTGACATGAGAATATTTTTGATCAAAAAAGAATCATAATTTTTGGATTGTTTTTTCATCTCTTCAATTAATACTGCAGCACTGCCAGATACAAGAGGTGCTGCCATACTAGTGCCACCAAATAATGAAAATGATTCTTCTTTGGAATCTTTATTAATTTTTGAAATATTTGATGGTACGAATCCGTAAGCACCAATACTCATAACGTCAGGTTTTGGATCCCCAATTGAACTGGGACCTCTACTAGAAAAATCAACCACATCATTGGAGTGAAGTATTGAATTTCCAAATCTAGGTTGATCCTTGAAAGGACCATATCCAACAAAAACATTGTTTGTTGTAGCTCCTACTGAAATTCCAAATGGTGATGCATTTGGCAATCCAATTGTTCCATAACCATGACCAGAGTTTCCTGCACTAGAAATTATTGTTATACCAGGATAATTATCATCTAAAGAATTTGGAGTTGCCAGTACACTCAAAATTAATGATAAAATATCCATTCCAGGTGATGCATTAAAAGAAGGAAAATTTGATACTCCCCAACTGTTAGAAATAATATCAACTTTAGGTTTGCCGGAATATTCCCAACTGTGATCTTTATTTTCAAATCCTGCAGACCATAACCAACCATATACAGTGTCACCAAACCACAATGCCTTTACGGGTACAATCTTTGCATCAGGAGCAACACCTGTAATAGAATATTTTTCTGTATTGTTGTAAATATGATAAGTTTCTTGACCGCGTGAAGTAATTGATGCTGCACTAGAAGTCCCATGACCCATAAAATCTGTCATCAAACCAAAAAATTCACCATCTGAGTCTAAAGGAGGTAAAAGAGTTCCATTAATTGCATTTAGAGTATCATCAATGTCAATTGAATTATTTTTAATTACACCATGTACATCAAGAATTTGTGCACCAAATGTTCCGGCGCTGTAATCATTTTTCCCATCACCATTTGAATCATAAATTAAAAATTCTTTTCCACTTCCCAATACTATTGGTTTTTCATCAGTAAAATCAAAATCATAATTTACTTTTTTTCCAGTTTCCAAATCAAATCGAGTATAATCCTCCCATGAAGTACTTAGGTCAGGAATTATAGTATCATAAACACCTGGAGTAAAAGAATCGACTACCAGAACTGGCACTACTTGAATTCTTGCCAAGGGACCACTTAATCCTCCCTGATATATCACACCTAGATGATAGATTCCACTTTTTGATTTAATGTAATTTCGATTATCTTCACCGATTTTCATATCAGTATCTAGTGTTCCATTAAAAATTACAGAAGTTCCTATCTGTGGAAAAAATGAATTATAGATTGGTATGTCACTTCCTTTACCTCCTTGAGATATATCAAGAAATACCCCATCACGTGTAACATATGCAGAGGATGTCATGTGTGAAGGAATTGGTTTACTGTAATTTCGAATAATTTCATTTTCATCAATGTATGCAAAAAAAGTTGCATTTGTTAATACAATTCCTTGTCCGTCAGGATCAAACATAATTGGATGATTAAGATTATCTCTTGCAAGAGAATG
>WASW01098351.1_pt1 | contig 19448 bp, 15 predicted proteins | sample 5698521 | NCBI WGS metagenome assembly WASW01 (sample SAMN11175560, study PRJNA528189) | sponge metagenome | isolation source: marine sponge | host: Leucetta | place: Antarctica: Western Antarctic Peninsula, King George Island | collected 2013-01
CTTGTGTAACTCTTAGTGTTGGTCCTGGGACTTGTCCACTAAAGGTCATGGCGTTGTAAGTTTTTCCTCCCATAATTGGAAGTTCGACACTTTCACCAGTTAGATTGAACTCAACTACGTTGCGTCCAGTATCTGCAAGTGCACCACAATCAGTTTCTGCGAATGCTTGAGGCATTACTAGCTGTAAACCGCCCATATTACGGATTTCATCCATGACATTAATGTCCATTTGAGACATGTCAAGGGATTGTCCACTAATTTGGGTTTGTGTGTATGTGCTTCCGAATAAGGTTGCTCCCATTACAGCTACTGCTGCAATTGTAAAGAGCATGCTAATACGCTTATTCATAATGCAACGGGTTGCCGATTCCTATATAATAATTCCCATCATTGGGCAAGGTAAAATTATGATGATATCTGAAAAAGAATGAATAATAGGAAAAATTCAGTAAAGTCAACATGAAATTTAGAATGGATGAAGATTCACTTGGAAAAGTCAAAATTCCAGCTGACGCATATTACGGAGCATTCACCGGAAGAGCAATCAAACAATATCATGTAACAGGCAACAAAAGCCACGAGAATTTGATAAAGTCATTTGTAATGATAAAACGATCTGCAGCAGTTGCAAACATGAAAACCAAAGCAATTGACACAAAACGTGGAAAAGCCATCATTACTGCATGCGATAAAATTTTAGCTGGAAAATATATTGATGAATTTGTAGTAGACATGATAAATTCAGGTGCAGGTACTGCATTTAACATGAATTCTAATGAAGTAATTTCAAATGTAGCATTAGAAGTATTACACAAGAAAAAAGGACAGTATCAATTCCTCCATCCAAATGACCATGTCAACATGTCACAATCAAGTAACGATACGTATCCTACTGCAATGCATGTTGCAATTTTGATGAATCTTAAAGAAACAATTCCTGCTATTGATATTTTAATAAAGTCTTTATCTAAAAAAGCAAAGCAATTTTCAACATTTAAGAAAATTGGAAGAACACACCTAATGGATGCATTACCAGTAACATTAGGTAGTGAATTTGCAGCATATGTCACATCAATAACCAAAGCAAAAAATGAAATCATATCTGCACAAAAAGAATTACAAAATGTCGCACTTGGTGGAACAGCAGTAGGTTCTGGCGCCAACACTCCAAAAGGATATAGAAAAATTGCAATATCAGAACTTGGAAAAATTGCAAAGTTATCACTAACACCAGAAAAAGATATGCAACACGCTTTACAAAGTAAATTTGCAGTTGCAAATTTGTCAAGTACTTTACGAAACTTGGCAATAGAGATTGGGAAAATTGCAAATGACATTAGACTAATGGCATCAGGTCCAATTGCAGGATTAGCAGAATTAGGAATTCCTGCAGTGCATGCAGGCTCATCCATTATGCCTGGAAAGGTAAACCCATCTTTAGCTGAATGCATGAATATGATTTGTTTTAACATTATTGGAAATGATACATCGGTTTCTTGTGCAGCACAAGGTGGACAGTTTGAGCTAAACGTTATGCTTCCTGGAATGTTAAAGTGTATGTTAGAATCAACAGACATGCTCAAAAATTTCCTTCCGATATTTTCTGCAAATCTAATAGATGGACTAACAGCAAATAAAGACAAATTACGTGAAGACATTGAAAATAGTCCTGTAATTGTCACACTATTAACTCCAAAAATTGGATACCTAAAATCTGCAGAATTTTTCAAAGAATCATTAAAGACTGGAAAAACAATTAGAGAACTTGTTGTTTCAAAGAAACTAATGAGTAACAAAGAGATTGATTCTCTTTTCGGATAGATCATGGCAAAAATTTTTGTAGAAGCTTACGGATGTTCTGCAAGTTTTGCAGATTCAGAAATGATTTCAGGACTGATTCAAAATGGAGGGCATACATTAACAGATAATTCTTCAGAATCAGATCTAAACATTGTAGTCACATGTTCAGTCAAAGATTCAACTGCAAACAAGATGATGTATAGAATAAACTCATTAAAATCAAAACCACTCATTATTGCAGGATGTCTCCCAAAGGCTGAAAAAGAGAATGTTGAGAAATTCTCAGGAAATGCTAGCCTAATGGGGCCAAACTCATTAGGAAAGACACTTCAAATTATAGATTCAGCATTAGCTGGAAGAAAGCAAATTGCTTTAGAAGATACGGATTTATCAAAAGTTGGGCTACCCAAAGTTAGACTAAATCCAGCTGTAGGAATTGTAGAGATTGCAAGTGGATGTATGAGTGAATGTACATTTTGTCAAACCAAGTTATCCAAAGGAGATCTTTCAAGTTATAGATTAGGAGACATCGTGAGACAGGTTCAAACAGAAATTAGAGAAGGATGTAAGGAAGTGTGGTTAACATCTACAGACAATGGATGTTATGGATTTGATATTGGTACTGATTTACCAACGCTTGTAAATACAGTTGCAGAGATTCCAGATAATTTTATGATTAGAGTGGGCATGATGAATCCAATGTACATGCCAAGAATTAAAGAAAATCTGATTAAATCTTTTGATAGCGACAAAGTTTTCAAATTTTTACACATTCCAGTACAAAGTGGAAGTGACAAAGTACTAAACGATATGAAGCGAGGTCACACATCTGGAACATTTAGAGAAATTGTAAATAAAGTAAGAGAGAGATTTGGAAACTTTACTATTTCTACAGATATCATCGTAGGTTTTCCTTCAGAAACTGAAGAAGAATTCCAAAAAACAATCACACTACTTGATGAGACAAAACCGGACGTAGTAAATCTGTCAAAGTATAGTGCAAGACCAGGAACAGATGCAGCTGAATGGGATCAAATCGATGCTGCAGAAGTTAAACGAAGAAGTAAGATAGTTTTTGAACAGATCAGTAAATTGTCAATGGAGAGCAATCAAAAATGGATCGGTTGGAAAGGTAAAGTCCTATTTGATGAAATGACAAATGAGGGGATTAAGGGTAGAAATTTTGCTTACAAGCCCATAGCAGTTGAGGAAAAGGTAGACATTGGTCAATCATACACAGTTGAGATCACAGATGCTACTGTCAAAAGATTGATTGGAAAGATCGCAAGCTAAATTTTTTCGATCTAAAATTTGATTAAAAAAACGTAAGAAGGTTTTTTATCTAAATCAGGAAACAAGATCAGAAATGAGTTTTCAAGTTAAAGAACCAATTTTAGTAATAGGATTAGGCGGTGTAGGCTCAAAATTAGCAATTAAAGCAAAAGATGCCCTAAACTCAGATTGTCTAATAATTAGTAACGATAAGAAGGATTTTTCATCAGATAATCCATCTGTTCATATTTCAACTGATTCAGTGGTAAACCCATCTGTTCAATTAATCAGAGGCTCAACTTACAAAGTTGCAGATGAGATAAAATCAAAAATTTCAAATTATTCCACAGTGATCTTAATGAGTAATTTAGCAGGTAAAGCAGGCTCAGCCATTGCCCCTGTAGTTTCAGAAATGTGTAAAGAATCAGATACAGGATTAGTATCATTTGCAATTATGCCTTTCAAATATGAAAAAGATAGAATTTTCAATTCAGGGGTATCTCTAAAAAGAGTAAGAGAGAATTCTCAATGCACCATAGTGCTAGATAATGACTCATTACTTGAAAGCAATCCAGATTTGAGTCCAAAAGCATGCTATGACATTGCAAATTCTGCAATGATGCACGTTGTTAACTCACTTGACTCATCAGAAATATCTAATGAAACAAACATTCTCACAACTAGTAAAGAGGGTCAGCATATTGAAGATTCACTAAGGGATGCACTCAAAATGCTATACGGCAACGCACCACCAAATTCAATTAAACGCTCAATGTTGTATGTAGTTGGAGGAAGCAATATTCCAGTAGGAGTTATCAATTCAATTACAAATCTCACAGCAGGAATTGTTAATGAGAGTAATTCACAGATAGACATGACTTCAAATTCTGATAATTCCAAAGTCGTAATGCTATCATCAATTCAAGGAATGACAAAGTTTGATAACTATGATCCTTTAGGAATGATCCCACAGGAAAATACTCTAGATTGGTCAACACCAGACTGTAGTATTGATTGTGAACTAGACTTGTATCAATTAGAATAAACTGATTTTTTAAAATTATAATTTTTTAAAAACACTAAATTTGTGTATTAGTTTGTGTGTAATTTACAAAATTTCCAATTCTACTGCTTTTCTAAAATTTTTCAAGTCTTGGAATAATGGCCAGACGCAAGCTGCAACTGTATGGAAAGAGAACAACACCTGACGATGTTCTAGATGAAATTAACAGACTGCTTTACGCCAAAGGGAACAGACCATATCCGCTAAAACCCATTGAGATTGCAAAAGCAATTGGAGTATCCAAAAAAACCGTTTACAACTATATCAAAAAACTCTCAACAAGAGGAGATGTAGTGAGATTGCCATCAGGGCATTTCTTTTTTCCAAAGTCTGATGAGTTTCGAGAGTTCAACAAGCATCACGAGATTACATCAGACCCAATGGTTTCAGAATGGATGGATGACTTGCTAACAAGAAAACAAGGACTGCCGCTAAAAACATGGAGAAACAGACTACGTTGTGTAGAGGTTGTCTGCAATACCTGCAAAGTATCCCCATATGATTTGACAATATCTGCAAAGAAGACAGAAAAAATTCTAAGAACTTTTGCAAAACATTTCCAGAATGACAATGTAGTAGGTTCTAACCAAGGACGAAAGTCTTTTGGAATGAACACTAGTATCTATGGCAGAGTTCAGGCCGTTCGTGATTTCTGTTCATTTTATGATATTACTTGGAGAAGAGGAATCTCAGGCATCATGTCACAAAAAGTGCCAGGTCATGGAAAATATGCAGACATTAGATTTACTGCTGAAGAGTTTGATGCCGCAGACAAATTCATCAAGGAAAGATGGGGCCTTGATTCAGATGTGTATCGATGGTTCTGGATTGGAATAGAGTCATGTGCACGACAAACCGCATTGTACAATATGACAAATGATTGGAGCAAATTACAAACAAAATCTGGCGGTACTGTATTTCTAATGTCTGCAATTGAATCAAAGACTGAAAATATTCGTGGAGGAAAATGGACTAAATACATTACAAGAAAAGATACCCAAACTAGTCTAGAATTACTTAGAAACAGACATTGTGAGAGAATTTATGAATCAAAATTGCCTGAATATTCATTCAAGCAAAAAATCAATGAACATCTTGTAGAAATTTATCGTACTCTAGGAAAAAATGAATTTTATTTCCAACATCATCCATCTCATGCACTAAGACATCTAGGTGCTCACTATTGGCTATCAAAGACCAATTACAACTATGGAGTAATTGCTGAAGTTGGAGGTTGGCATACAATAGATGAATTGAAAAAGAGTTATGGGCAGATTCCGCCTGAAAAAATATTAGAAATTATAGAATAGATCTTTTCAAATTTTCTTTTACTTGTTCACGATAATAGTTCTATTAACAATACATCAAATCATTTTGAGATTATCGTGATATTCCAAAGAGGGCGTGAATTCTCTTCACCAATAAGATCAAGATCCATAATTTTATTTGAATGAATTTTGCCACCGTTGATTCTATTTCGTATGATTTCTCTCACTCTATCTGAAATTGCAAAATTATTTGCAACTAAATTTTTTTCTATCTTGAAAACTTGATCTACTGCCAACGCAATCGGATCCTCTATTTCAAAATGAACTTCCCCAGCATGAATGGCAATTTTATATTCCATTTTGTAAACTTTTGAACGCCTAGTTATATCACACATCTCATTGTATTTTTGTAAAAGTTTTGTAATTTTTTTAAACCAATCTAAAATATCATCAAAGTTACTAAAAATAATTAATGATGCATCTTTTTGTTGAACAAGATATTTGATCTTGTTCCTTGATTTTTTGTTGATGGATTGCTTTGTAAATGTTATAAATTGTCTAATTCTACGGATGTTGTCATTCGCATCCATTTGTGATGCCGCATATGTTGAACCCACTAAATCAATTAGAAGAATGAAATAGAGTCCAGGTTTTAGCCCTTTATCTTTTTGTAGTTTTTTAATGGCTTTAGATGATTCTAAAATCTCTTCTTTCGTTAATTCTGAGGTACCCGCATGAGATTGTTCATGTTTTGTAATTTTTTTGGGTTTTAATTTACCGCTAAGAATTTCTAATAATGTTTTAGATTTGTTTACTAAATCCCCCCAAGCAACTTTTACTATTTGTTCTAAATTTTTTGAGGATGATAAAGCAATTGGACTGGGGGATTTTATTTTTAGAAAAGAAATAAGTTCTTTAGAATTTTTTTTAGATGCAGTTTCTAAACACAAATTATATGATTTAATAGATGTAAATAATTTTTTTTTTATCAACATAATGTTTTGGTTCTGTTTTAATTATTGTTTCAAGTCTAACAATCGAATCTTTAACTGATATATTTGCCAAATTAACCTCTTATCTGAATACTACGTTGATGTATCTGGCTCTATTTTTAGAATTCAATTGCTTATTCTTATCGAAATATCTAGTGTAGAATTTTAAATCATTCCCATTTCCAACATATGCAGGCTCTAATCCTTTCTTGATTTTTACCAGTGCAAAAGTTTTGCCTTCGTATTCTTTTTTCTCTAATTTCCAGTATGCATTAAACCGAGAGCCAATCATTCTTTCCACCATCTTGGAAAATTCCTGTTCCCATTTCTTCCAATTCTCTTCTTTGGAAAATTCTTGAAAGTCTTCATTCAATCCAGTCTGTTTTTTTTCTGAACTGACTCCCAACACTAACAAACCTCCATCTGTGTTGAGAAATGCAGAGAGAGTTTCAACAACCTTTGTGGCGTGTTTAGTATACCCAGTACTTAATTTTCTGGATGCGTCAAATACGAATGATATAAACTCCAAAAATATCGATTCATTTTCTTTCAAAATAATTTCAAACGGTTTATCGAGAAGCTCGTCAAGAAGATAATTGGGAACTTTTTTGAAATCTTTTTTGCGTATGTCCTCATGTTGGCTTTTTGATTCAAACTTTTTCCACTGTTCTAGAAAAAATTCAAATCTTTTTGCCAAAGAATCTGGAGTAGTTGCTTTTCTGGCAATCACCTTGTATTGCATATAGTCATCAAATGTTTTCTGCAACATTCCGTCTGGTGGCACTAAAGTATAGATGCTAAATCTACCCAATTCAGATATCGTCATTGTGACAAATTCTCTAAACTTCTCCCCCAACCTCTCATAATTTTTAACATTTTTTCTTAGGTAGGACGATAACATGTAGATTGAAATTATGTCTCTCGGAGTAATTTTCTTTAATAAATTATACAAAGTTGCATACATGAATTTAATATTTTCATCACAGTTTTTTATTCGCGTTGATGGAACTCCATCTTTATATTCAATATCATTCAGAATTTCAAAGTCTTCATACTTCAATGGTGGATATTTGTCATCAAAGTTAACTTTTAATTCCAACGCAAGAAATTGTGCAGCCATGAATGTGGCCCTCAGTCTCTTGTCGCTATAATTTTTAAAGAATAGGGGATTATTCTGATAAATTTCAATGAATTCATTTTTAAATTCACCAGTAAGTGCATGAGTTTTTTCTGCAATGTTTAGAGGCATTCCTTCCTGCAATCTGACAAAAATTGCTGAGACATCGCTCTCTTTTGTTGACATTACTTGCAAACATGGGATTACATAATTCAAAAAACGATCTTTATTTACAGTACTGAAATCTTGAAACTTTTTAGTAATTGGCTTTTTGGTATTAATTTTTCCAACTGGAATTTCAAGATTATTGTCAAGAAACATGGCAATTGAGTTGATTCGTTGCTGACCGTCTAGTACTTCCATCTGAGAACTATTCTCCCAAATTGTCATTGCACCGATTGGGCTATGTTTCATAATGGATTCGATGAGTTTCTGACTTTGTTTTTTACTCCAAATTTTTCTTCGTTGATAATTTTTATTTACGTATAGATCTCCATCATCCCACATCTTTTTAATTTGACTTGTCTTGAGATACTGTACCTTAAGAGGGGGATTATCCATAGGAATCCTAATTGCATACTGGTTTAAAAAACAATGTGTAATATGTTATTATTAACATGATTTTGTATATTTTATTCGTTATTTGGGGTTTCGTCAGGGTGAATTTAGATTAGTTCTCGATGTCTGTTGTATCTACCAAAAATAAATTCTTTTCAAACTCGCCACGCTCATCTTTTTTTATTATTCTAATTTCTTCTAGTTTCTTTTTTGGAATTCCTTTAATCTCTAAAATTCTGTTAATTACCTCTAGTATATCTGCCAATTCTTCAAGTGATTTTGAATCTTGGTACTCTGTAATTTCCTCCGAGAGTTTTTCTTCTAGTTTTAAGAGAAATTCACTGTCTGAGAGTGTCTTGATGTTACATTTACTGCCTGATTTTTCAATAATTTCAGGGATTTTGTCCCTGATTGCTTTATTGTAATTCAATTCAGATCACTCTTTTAATCACATTGAAATTAATACAAAAACCATATTCCCAGTTCATACTGAGCATCCTGAGATGTTCAAAAAAGTTTCAGAAAATAGAATATTGATTGATGAAGGCATAAAATATGAAATAAATTAATTTTTGTTTTATTCTCGTTTTTTAAGGATTCCTGAATCAAGTAACATTTTTCTATGTAGTTTATGATTTCCCAAACCACAATTTCTTAAGAATAAACAGTGTTTACAACCAAATCTGCATTTTCGAATGGGGCATTTGGTTTGATTGTAAACTGTTTCAATCATTCTTGAAAATCTTTGTGGATCGTTGATCAATGTAGCAAAACCTCCGTGTCCTCCAACTTCATTATCAAAAAGATATATTTTTGCACCTTTATGATCTTCTAGTATTTCATATCCTCCTCCAAATTTTGTCTCTTCTATTCCTGTGAATGTTGGAATTTGATTAAGTATTGCATGCTTTAATGTATGTACAATTTTTACCACTCTATCATGAATTGGATCTTTTTCTTCATTTGAATACTGGGTCATTTTTTCTGCAACATCCCAGATTGTATCTTTAATTGTAATTACAAAGCCCTGAGTTTGAAGTAATCGTCCCATGATGTTGTTTTGTCCAACTCCTCTGAGATAATGATCATAATATCCTCCAACCCTTAAACCATACACCAAATCAATCACCCCAATTCTTGAAAATTTTGTTCCTTCAAAATCAACCAGTTCTTTTTCAAACCATGTTCTTTTCACTTGATCAATTTGTGCATTGATATCATCAATTGATTCACTTTTTTTTGGATCTTCCCATGCTATTGTTGTGTATAATCTTCCTGTAATTCCGCTGTCTGGGAATTTTTTTCTGTATGAATACCCTGTTCCGGCTCTAACGGGAGTCATAGGTCTCGGTTTAATGTCTATAAGATTTTTTGGACAATGATTATTACCTATTTTGATTCCACTTAATGGAAAATTTGGTCCTAAAAACATGTATGAATGCTGTTCATCCATCTTTGGAGAACAACGACCGTCAGGAGATTTAGGATGTGTGCATTTTTGTGCAGGTCCTAGGTGAAAGCAGTTTACATCTTTTGGAATCACAGTCTGTATCTTTAATGTGTCCGATGATTGCGGTTTGGTTTGATCTTCAATATTTTTTGGGTAGGGTACAAAAACAGGTGCTTGTTTGTATTTACTATTTGGTCTCGTAGGGCAGTTATGATGAATTGGAAGGCCTTGACTATTTCGCAATATATGATTCAGATAATGTAAATGTCCGCAACTTTCACATCTGCCAACATTGAGTCCTTTGTCAAGACGTAAATCAATTTTACTTGGCACTATGACATTGATTATGTCTAGATCATCTTCTTCATTAAATTCCATTTGTTCTTCAAGAGAGGCGGTGTCAAATCCAATAACTCCAAGTTCATAAAGAATTTTGTTCCAAACGGTTTCCATCATGTTACTTGATTTCAATTTATTCATAATTTTCTGACTTTCCATTTCATCTCTTGTTATTCCGGGTAATGCTTGACCTGGACCATCTACTCTAAACAAGACATCTTGATGTAAAACAAAAGCTCTAGGATAATAATTTCGTAATATCATTCCGATGTTTTTTTCTTTAATGTTTGTCATCTCTCCAAAATCTCCCAAATCATTTCTACTTTTACCTCCGACTCTGTACTTCTGAGCTTTGAAATTTTATACAGGTGTTCTAAACTATCTCTTGTATTTGCTCTAATGTAATCATTCTTTGTGGCATTTTGAATTAATCCCTCCAATCTTCTTTTTTGTTGAGCAATCACTTTTCTCAAAAATTCTTTGTATTCTTCTTTGTCTGATTCAGATAACCCTAATGAGTTAATTGGAGAAAATTCTTTTGTAACGTCATACATTTGTTCTCCATTTGATTCAAATTCTTCTTTTAGTTTATCTCGTATATTGTCCCATATTTCTGAAGAGTTACTTAATGACGAAATATGATCAAGCATTGCAGATACAAGTTGTTTTTTAATTATTGCAGGATTGTCTCTTGATACTGGAATTGGTTCTATTGAAGCATGTTGCTCTGAAATTTTCTTTTTGGCATCAACATAAAAGAAATGATCTATTGGTTTGTAATTATGACAGATAGTCATTACCAATGTGTTCTCACCTCTACCTCCTCGTCCAATTCTTTGCACATAATCATTAAATGAATACGGAAATCCGTAAATTATGACTGCATTTACCGTCTCAAAATCTACACCTACTTCAAGTGTAGGTGTTGCAAATATCACATTAAGTTCCCCTCTGTTAAATTTCCTTTCAGCATCTGCTCTTGCACCTGCACCATAATCTGTTGAATGTCCTCCTACAAAAACAGGAATTGAATATTTCCTTTCTCTTCCAGCCATATTAGTTAAAAGTCCAATATCCTGCATATTGTTTACAAAACCCAGAATCTGTAATGGATCACCTGTATTCTTGTCAACATCTGAAAAGGGTTCAGGCTTTATTCCATCAATTCTTCTTGCTTCAAGAAAACCTACTGCCTTTGAACAAGTGGAGCCTGGTCTGTAACGATATGGCATTACAATAAGATGTGTTCTATTGTATTTTTTAGCATCTTCATAATATGATTCCCCGGTTTTTTTATCTTTAGGTACGATGGATATTTTATTTTCTTCTAGGCCAAAAAAGATCTTGGAAAAATCTTTAGCGTTAGAAATTGTGGCTGATGAGCCAATGGAACAAACATTCCATTCTAATTCATGATGTTGTTTTGCATATTTTTTGAATAATGTTTTTAATCTTTCATGCAAGTAAAGTGTGTTTGTTCCAAAAGTTCCTTTAAACTGATGTATCTCATCAAAAATAACAAATTTTGGAGGTAATGGTTTTTTGTAAACAAATTCTCCTTGAGAGCAGAAATTACATTTTCTTTTTCTTGTCTGAGCAAATCCACTATTACAATTTTTACAACATACAATCTCCCTGCCAAAAATTCCATGATGATCAGGTCTTTCCATCATGTCGAATTGTAATTTATCAGGAGTAGTTACAAGAATATCTGGTAATATTCCAAAATTGGGCTCTTGGAATAATATTACAAAATCCAATTCCAATTGACATTCTTCATTTTGACATTGCACCTTTGTGTGCTCGAGTGCACTAATTGTACCTGTTTTACATTTAGGGCATTTCAAAGGAATCCCCTGCCAATATGTTTGCCATTCTGAATCTCTATCACTTTTTGGAACACTTCCATGACATATTCCAACTGTAATTTTCTTAGAAATTCCTGCAGATTTGAGAAAATTATTTACATTGTATAGCCATTCTACCATCCTGCTCGTTTGATCATTTGCCAATGCCTTAGTAGGGTAAAATACAACTGCCTTGGTCCCTTCTATTTCCTGATTTAAACAATAATCTATGACTGGAAATAGGAAAGCTTCTGTTTTTTCCCCTCCTGTTCGGGTTGAAATTAGTACCCCTGAATCTGATTCTAATTGAATAGCTGAGTTTATGGCTTTAATTGAATCATATTGAAAATTGTACAATCTCTCGTATTTTTTGCTAATAATTTCTGAAAAATTTTTTGATATCCCAACTTTATCATGCATATCTGTGATCTTTTCACCTATAACCATTGGCGGAATTTCTTCATCAAAAATTATGTGATTTTTGTATGTGATACTTCCTTCAAATCTCCCTTCATTATTTTTCTTTAATTTTTCATCAAAAACTAAATTGATAACATATTCAACTTCACTCTCATTTGAATATGGTTCATGTGATGAATTAATCCCTTCTTCAATAGCTGAAAATTCCAACAAATGTCCATAAAGTGCACCTCGAGCAATCCAAATTGAATTTTTTTTATTAAATACTGTTGGTTTCCATTTTGAATAAAGATCCTTGTTTTGATTTGCGTTAATGAATACTTGCTCTGTATGTCTTTCAACACATTCTTCATCTGTTTCATATGTGGTACCTTCTCTAAATTCTATTTCTGGAATTCTTGATGTTTGAGTAAATTGACTCTTGTTGGTAATCTCTACATCTACACGAATTTTATTTTCGTTATCATAGTGAATGGATTTCTTAAATTCTATTTGATATTTTTGTTGAATTAAATCCTTCATTTTTCCAAATCCAACAATAAACGGATTACTATGATATTCTAATTTTGATATAATTTCATGACCGTCGTCAAGTTGTTTTTCAGTGGTTTTCAATAAATTTCCAAGATCATCAATTTTATTCCCATCAACACTTATGCTGACATCTTGTTTTTTTGTCTCAAGATTCGATTCTATTGTAACATCAAACTTTTTGAAACTTTTTGCAAGACTGTCTTTTGTGAGCCATCGATCTTTCTCTCTATTTGTATCTGGATCCTCTTCCTGAAAACCTGGATTGTCTTCTCCTTGTAGATCATGCCATGATCCTTCATCTATTCTTAAATAAAATGAGAAATTTGTTTTGATCTTTCCTTTCTGGTCTTCAAGATTTATCCTAAATGATGCAGAAAATGGAACAAATTTGAAACCTGATGACTCTATTTTTGGTTTGTCTGATTCGTCATTTTCTGTTCCTTCTTCAGATTCTTCATCTGAAAAATCACTCTCAAAATAGCCTAAATCTGCTGTTCCTATAGTACCAATATGGGGTAACTCTGGATGAAATCTGCTTCCAAGATATTTTGAAAGAGCGTAAGCATTATCATTAGAGTCATAGTCCATAAAACTTGTCTTACAAAACAGAACTTAAGCATTTCATTGAATTTCAAGAGAATATTTACTAACTAATAATTTCCTTATTATCGTAATGGGACTGAACACTAGGATTTCTTTAGTAGCAGATATTTTAAGAACTGTTGATAATGGTAAAAATTCTTTAGAACTTGTTGTAGATTTACTATCTCAAAGACCATTTGTACTACGTACAGACATTATGGGATTAATTCCACTCGCAATCAAATTTGGTTTTCTTACTGACAATGATAAAAAATTAGACATTACTCAATCGGGAAGAGACTTCATGAATTATGTTGATAGCACTTCAGAAGAAGTATCTTCAATTTCAAATCCAACAGAGCATGATTATTCACCTCTAGATAAAACACTAAAAGAAATTGCAGAAAAATACAAAACACAAGATGATGATGTTTACAAGGATATGAATGAAATTCGTCAATTAATCTCAAAAAATATTAGTTTTGCTCCTGAGATGTCTGAAGATTATGAAACTTTACTTACAGTAACAATGCCTTTTTCATCCGAAGAAAAAATTCCACCTGAACTAAGAGGTCAGGTCATGTTTCACGAAGCTGGAGTAGAAAAAGTACTTCAAAATGCATCTGGAGAGTTTTTGGTTTCAACATATACATTGGACGTTCCAGTTTTTATGAATTTTGTGAAGAATATTAACACAAAAAAATTATTCTGTAAATTAATTCTAGGTGATGCAGAAAAATTATTAGATTCTAAAACAAATTTTCAATTAAGCATCCATGCCTTGAAAAAATTCATGGATGCACATTTTGATAAATATGAAATTCGCTTAGTAAGGGAATTAAAAAAAGGATTTGTGTCTCATGCAAAAATATGGCTTTCTGAAAAAGCAGTGGTCATAACATCTGCAAATGTTACCATCAATAGTAGTTCTGACAATTTTGAAGCAGGAGTATACACTACCAGAAAGGACATAATTAGATCATGTGAACAAATGATGAAAAAAGTCTGGGATTTAGGCGTGCCTCTTTGAGTTATGATAAGTTTGGAAAAACCATCTCCTCTTCCCTTTATCGACTCTCAGATGCATTATGGCTTAATGAAGTTCGTGAAAACATAGGCAAACTTGTTGATTTCATTGGTCACATGGATGCTTTTCAAATCTCAAAAGACATTGAAACTACAAGATTTCAAAAAACAGTAATTGGAAAAATCCTTGATGATGGGAATCAACTAAAAAAATTCAAACAGGCAGCAGTATCCATTGCAAGAATAAAAAATGAATTTCCGGAGATACTCAGACAATTAGAATCATCTGGGAATAGAATGTATAATATCAGTTCTCAACAATTTATCTTTTTCAAACATAGTGAAAGGGATTGGCGAGTACCTGAAAAAAATAAAGAAATAAAATTTCAAACTGCAAATAGTTTTGTATTATTTGCACCTTCATTATCTAGGGTTTTGTCATTTGAAACTCCTGAGTTGAATTTATCTTTTGAAAGATTTAGATTTGGAAGTGCAAAAAATATTCAACTGCAAGGAGCATTTTCTAAATTAAAGGGAAATTCTGGTAGAGAAACAACTGTAGGTGATAAATTTGCAAGTTTTCTAAACCTTAAATTTATTTTTAGAACTATTCGTGATATGAAAACAATTTTTTCTGGAAGAAGATTAGAAAATTTTTCTTTTGTAACAACTAGTGATGCAGGTGAAAATACATTTAAAATTGTTTTTTATTTTATTACTTTGGGGAAAATTTTAGAATTTGCTTCCCTTCCACTATCTTCTAATCAACCGGCAAATATGAAAAAAATTAAAATTGTGGATTCTACAGGAGAGCAAATATTCCAAATGTTTGATGATGTTGATCATGAAGATGATTTTATGAAAAAAAGCATAGATGTATTTTTTGGTTTAGACAAAAATCAAGAAGCCCTGAAATTTCATAAAAATAATTTTGTTTTGACTATTTCTAGATGGGGGATGGAGGATAAACTTCCAGAAATTCTTTACTTGAGGAATTTAGGTGATTTAATTTCTCAACCTAAAATCGATAATTTTTACATGCTTGCATATCTTAACACTAGAAAAAAGGTTGAATTTCAAAATTTCAAAGAAAATTTCCCTAATTGTGATGCCTACGATGAACACTATCTCAAAAAAGATAATTATGCATACTGGATGCAAGATGGCTGGGAAAAACAACTTTTTTCAAAAATCATAGATAAATCTAAAGACTCAGGAAATTTCTTGTTTGTTGACACTCATTTTCCTATTGGAATGTATTTTCATATTAATTCAGATGCACACAAATTATACACATCATCATCTTCTGCACAAGATTTTGCAAAAATATACAACACTTCCCTTTCTTCATGGGATTATGTCATTAGAGAAGGGGATTTTGTAAACATACAAAATGATTCACTTGAATCGTATGTTGCAACAACACTGATGTATCTTGTAGATAAAGGTAAAACAACTCTTCTAGCTCAAGGTAGAACTATCTCAAAAGCTGCAGATATTTCACAGATCATTGTATCTAAAATACCTGGTTGTTTTATAGGAATTATAAAAATATCCTCCGAAATAATTAATGATGGTTATGGACGAAGTCACTATGTTTCAAATATTCGGATACCATTAGTTATAAAAAAATCTGTGGAGGAAACACCTTCTATTCCCAATTATTATGGTCTTTGAATAATTTTATAAATTAAAATTATTATAAATCTACTTGTAATATTTTTCTAAGACTTTTTTCAAATGTAAAAACAATGCTTCTGAAAGAATTGGTGGAACTGCATTACCTACTTGTGTGTATTGTGGACAAGTATTTTTTCTTTGTGCACCGCCAGTTGTTCTTGGTCCATGAAAAACAAAATCATCTGGAAATGATTGAATCCTTGCAAGTTCTCTAACTGTTGGAATTCTATTTTGTTCATAATGAATAAAATCTTCTGGAAGTGTTGTTATTGTCCTGCTTGACTTTGAAGGATTAAACTTGAAGCAATCTCTTTTTCCAGAATCATATCCTTTTACTTTTTTTGCATCCATTCCTTGAGGAATCATCATGAATCTTTTCTGAATTCGCTCTGAATGCATTGCAGCCTCATGATTTGCCAATTCTTTTCCGCCATTCCTCATTACTTCTTGATAATCTGAATCTGGTTTACGTCGATAAGTTGTAGATTTTTCTCCAATGCCTAAAAATGCAAGATCTGATATAGCATTTTTGACTGAAACTTTTGCATGTCCATTCTTCTTTGGAAATAATTTGTCTTTAGGAATTTTTTTCTTACTTCCAATGATGAATACTCTTATTCTGTCTTGTGGTACTCCAAAGTCGGATGCAAGAAGTTTTCCAACTTCGACATGGTATCCTACATCTTCAAATTCTTCTTGAATTTTCTTAATTGTCCTACCATCATTCATAGTCAACAACCCTGTGACATTTTCCATGACAAACATCTTTGGAGAAAAATAATCCACAAACTTTACCAAATTCCTAAATAATCTGTTCCGTGGATCATGTCCATTTCTTTTTACCAGGGTGGAGAATCCTTGGCATGGGGGCCCTGCACTAATCAAATCAATTGTAACCTTCCCAATTTTCTTTCTTGCATCGATGGGTTCAATTCCTTGAATGTCTCCTACGTCCATCTTGACATGAGGAAAATTCTTTCTGTATGTGGTGGCGGCATCCTCATTTTTTTCATTTGCATATACTACATTGAATCCTGCTCTTTCCATTCCTAAACTCAATCCCCCACATCCTGAAAATAGATCTATCACATTGAGATTTTTCATCTACATGCCCCTGGAAAGTTTATTATTTTAAGAATTCTTTTGTTACATTTCACATTCTAATTTTAAATCATTTGGCATATGTCATGAACAGATCTCTTTGAATCCTTTATTTTCTTCCCACTCAAAAATATCCAAGTCTATTCCTTCATTTTCCTTGCCTGAAACTAGTTCTTTACTGCAGACAATCTCAAAAACTTCCTCATCCTTGTTTTTTACAACCAGTCCTAGTCCTGCATTTTTCTCTTCATCATCCATTTCTTGCTTTATCACATCCATGAGTATCTTCAACAAGTTGTCAAGATCCTTTTTGAAACTGGATTCATCTGGTGTGTCTTTGTTTAGATAAAATGTAACTTTCAGTGATAATTTCTTTTTCTGACATTTTTCTTGCATCTCTGCGAGATTTTCATTTTGATCTCGAAATGCTTGCTGCAATCTCTTTTTTCTTAATGTTGTTTCCTTGCCTTTTTTTACTGTCTGTGGGGTGAATTTACGAATAGATAATTTCCCTAGATGCTCCACAATCTCCTCATGTTATCAAGTTCTATAATGTTTTAGAGAATTCTAGTCTTTGTTCAAAATTTACAAATTAACGTTTGAGCAAATTTCATCAAAATTATCTTCCCAATATCCATCAAGTACTGAATCTTTTTTGAAATTTTTGCGATTCTTTTTTGCCCATTGCAAATATTGTTTGCCACTACTTCCTGCACAATATGTGATTGCAGCTGAAGTTGATGCAAGAGAATCCCATACGTGACTGTCATGTTCTCTTACCATTATTCCTATGATTGCAATATTATCTGCATCTGAAATTAATTTGTTAAATCTCTCACGTTCACTTTGTATGAAATTGGCACAACTTGTGGTAAATTTTGATGGAATAAAGTAACTCATAGTTGGAGGAAATGCATTATTTGTTTTTTGATAGAAGTCATTTGGTTTGTTTATGATGCTAATGGATTTTCCACCCGTAGTAATTCCATCACGAGTAAAATTAAGACTCCCACCAGAAGAAAAATTCAAAGATTCTCCCGGTCTGAAAGATATTCCATTTTGTCCTATACCTAAACCTCTAGTAGCACTTATCCCCTCACAAAAAAAATTACAACAACCGTGAGGATAACATGTCTCAATTTCTGGAAAAGTACTTGGTTGAAACTTTGGCATCAGACCTACATGTTTCATAGCTATTTCCAACAATCTTTCATAGTTTAGCGTAGCAAGACTTCCATTCCATTCATTTGTTTTTATTTTTTCAGCCAGTTTAACATAAAGACTTGTAGTCGTTGGTTGAAATTTAAAGAAGAAACTTGCCATTATTGTTTGAGATTGAGTCAAAACATTGGTGTATTTTGTTGATAATTCCTCCATACCTTTTTCAAAATCCTCTCGAAAGATTTCTGAAAGTTCATTTGGCATTTGTCCCCAACCGTTTGGATTGAATGATACGAGTTCATCAAAAAGATGATTTCCCAATGGAGGCATGTTATTATCCTCAGATCCAACACTTGCACCTGCTCCAAAAATCATAAGATCCTTTGACATAGGTTTTATGTTCTCTTCTGGAACAAAAATTTTGTTAATTCTAAAAACTATGAAATCTCAAATTATGATCTGGTTTACTGCCTTTAATGACTCTTCAAAAAGCAATCAAAATCATTGACTGGCTGATACAACAAGAAACAACACTGGCCCAAGGAATGAAAAATCCAGAAAAACCATGGAATCAGGACTTTGACTGTATGCAAAAACTTGCAAACTCATTGGCTGACAACAAAGAACACGAAGTTCAGGTGCTGAAAATGATTAGATCCCAAATCCTCCCAAAATGCAAACATCCCAAGAAAATGCAGGACAGAGATGCAAACGGAAATCTCTATTGCATGGACTGCAATTGGGATTTGTAATTTTTTTTAATAAAAATATGGAAAATTCTACTCGGAATTTTCACAGCAACTCTTGCAAGTAATTTTTGAGGCTTTCTTCCAAAGTTCTAGCTCAGCTTTTTATCGCACTCAGCTATTTTCATACCTACATGATACCAAATTTAGTGGAATGTATGTGAGTAAATTTATCAAAATAGCTAGTTGTGGAAAACTTGTGTAACTAGATACAATCTGAAAGAAGCTTATTCTCTTAGTCGTAAAAAGTGTGATAAGCTGAAAGAAAGCTGAAAGATCCCCTCACAAATACGGAAAAAGATTCTACCTAAAATAAAAATTTCCACTAATCACGGTTTAATCACGGTTTTTGTATAATAGTAGTAACGGTTTGTTGTAATTCCAAAGTTTTAAAAAGAATTAATCTTTCTTTGGTGCATCTGTCTTTGGTGCATCTGTCTTTGGTGCATCTGTCTTTGGTGCATCTGTCTTTGGTGCATCTGTCTTTGGTGC
>WASW01060919.1_pt1 | contig 19307 bp, 15 predicted proteins | sample 5698521 | NCBI WGS metagenome assembly WASW01 (sample SAMN11175560, study PRJNA528189) | sponge metagenome | isolation source: marine sponge | host: Leucetta | place: Antarctica: Western Antarctic Peninsula, King George Island | collected 2013-01
AATAAAAATGCTCGTGGGAAAGACACAAAATCGATTCAACCGCCGATGGCCTGCCCTTCCTGCGGCACGTTAGTTTCTCAGACTCCCGGCGAAGTCGATTGGCGCTGCCTCAATCTTCAATGCCCTGCTCAGCAATTGGAAAACATTCTCCATTTCGTTTCTCGAAAAGCGATGGATATTGAGACCATCGGCCCGGCCTTGATTGAGCAATTGCTGAACCGACAATTCATTCGAAATGTGGCTGATCTCTATCGTTTAAAACATGAAGATTTGAGTTCATTGGAACGGATGGGAGACAAATCTGCGGGGAATGTCTTAGAGGGGGTTGAGCGTTCCAAAAACAGCCGCCTTTCTCGATTCATTTATGCCTTGGGAATCCGCAATGTTGGCGAAAAATCTGCAAAACTCATCGCCCGTCATTTTGGCACTCTGGAAAATTTGATGCAGGCTTCGAGCGAGTCATTGAATCAAATCGATGAAATCGGCCCGATCATTGCTGCGAGTGTTCATGATTATTTCCGACAACCTGACAATCAGATCCTGATTCAGCAATGTTTAGAATCTGGTCTCGTTTTGGAGCCGGAAATTCAGCCATCTCAATCCTCCTTTGCCCTTGCGGGAAAAACTATCGTCCTTACGGGAACACTTTCCCAGCCAAGAGAAATCTGGAAAGAACGCCTGGAGGAAAGGGGGGCTTTTATCACCAATAGCGTCTCTAAAAAAACGGATTATCTTTTAGCTGGGGAAAATGCAGGTTCCAAGCTGGTCAAAGCACAAAAACTCAATATTTCTATTATCGATGAAGCTCTGGCTCAACAGTGGTTGGAGTCGGAATGAACATTAACGGATAAGGAGAATGATTCAAATGGATGAAAAAAAAATGGAAATTCGAGTCGAAAATGAGGTGGCTCACGGAGTTTATAGCAATAATTTTGTGGTCAGCTCCAGTTCCACCGAATTCACACTCGATTTTATCTACCAAAACTACCAACAAGCACTCATCCAAACCCGTGTTATTTTGCACCCGCAAAAGGCGGAAGAATTGATCGAATTATTACAACAACAGGTGCAGAAATTCCGTGAGAACAGTGCTGAAGACCGACCGGTGAATTGAGGAATTTCTATAACAGGTGCAGAAATTCCGTGAGAACAGTGCTGAAGACCGACCGGTGAATTGAGGAATTTCTATCAGGATGCCAAGCGGTCATGGATCCGGTGTTTTCTGAATGATAGAAAATGTTCGCACACCGGAAATGGTTTCGGTGCCATCAGATTTGCGTCCAACCACTTGCCAATAAAGAATCGATTTGCCGTGAGTCTTCATCAATCCCACCCCCAACTTAGGCAATTCTCCGGAGAAAGGTGAAAATTCACTCCCTGCAATCCAGCGCTCTCCTGAGGGTAAATCAAAAGAATTGGGCGGCCCACTGAATTGATCATCAATGCCAATGCGCAACTTGAATTCATGAAAGAGCATACTATCCCAGCTAAAGATGAAAACACTGGTTTCATCAAATTGATGGCCATCGGTCGGGGTGATCAATTTAATGTCGCTGAGGAGGATCACATCAGAAAGGATTTGGTTGTTCTCTTTATTGCCTTCCCCTTCTCTGATCAAATTATTAGGATCGGCAATCGCGATGAATTGATAATTTCCGAGCAATTCATCTTCAGGGAAAGTGTATTCCATCTCAAACGTGACCGTTTCTCCTGGTGCCAACACCTTCGCTTTTTTATTGGCCACTCTTGTCCGACGGCGAGGAAGCCGCACGTTAAAAAAATCAACTTGCGTGTCCACTCCTCTGACAATGTCGCCTCCGACATTGATCAAATCTAAACGGATGCGGAACCGTTCTCCTCGAAGGACATGTTTGGGGGTGACATAAATCTTGTCCCAACGGAGGTCTGGCTCCTCAAATTCCAATTTCTGAGGTTTGCGTTTCGCTTCTTCAGCTTCTTTTTCTTCCTCACGGTCTTCGGCCAACTCCGCCTCTGATTGTTTAAGAATATAAAAATCTCGTTCGACTCCTGGCGTTGATCGAGCCAACACCCGTTTCGATTTTGCGTCCAGTATCTGAGCTGTGAGGCGATAGCGCCCTCCCTTATCAGGAATTTTGTAGCTATAGAGCATCCTGTATCCTCCTGAAGAAGCGAGTGTTCGTATTTCTCCATGACGTTTCACCCGCTTGCCATCCAAGTGGATCTCCAGCAGGATATTGACATTTCGTGGGCCGGGTGATTGGTTTGCTACAGAGACTTGAATCAATTGATCATCTTTCCGTCTTGGGCAATCTGGATTATCCATTGCGAGGAATCGCGTCTCAAAATTTTGGGTTTCTATACAATTTTTGGACACTACAATCGAAGTGATTTGAAAACCTGTTTGCTCTTGTCCCCACAGGGGTAGTGCTCCCCAGAGGATGACGAGCATTGCTCCAATGGGAATTCGCCAGTCGGTTGCTTTCATTTCTTGCCTAGTTTATTTTTGATTGTCAGCATTGATATTTTACAACGGATTTGATCATGGACTCATGCACAATCTATGCGCACAGTGAAGTTGGGATCCAAAAGGAAAAGAGCCGTTCAAGGTGAGCGTTTTTTTTGGTAGAGGGAAGCAGAAAGATTGCTCGGTTGATCCGCATTCAGTTGGCTCAATTCAAACAATTTTGCTTCTTTGAGAAAGGCCGAATAAGCGGAGCTGATGGCAATGATGAATCCTTGAATTCCGTCTAAAAATCCTCGTTTGAGCAGATACAATTCTAAAAACTTGCTAATCGGTTTCCAGAGCATTCGCCCTCGTGAGCCATTTTTACCTTTATTGTATCGTGTTAAGGCGACAATACTGGAAAAGTTATTGATCGTCTGGACTTGATCAGACAAATCTTTAAAACTTAAATGAATCAAATCCCCTTTTAATTGAATCCCGTCTCCTTCGATAATTAAACGATCGTGCGGATTTTCGCCACCCCAGTGAGCGTTGCCTTTTCGGATGAGGCGAAAACGAGCATTGGGATACCAGCCCCCATGAAGAATGTGTTTCTTCATGTGATAGGTCAAGCGAGACATTTTTGCTCCATGAACGCTTGGGTGGTTTTCAAGAAAACCCTCAATCGATTGACGCAATTGAGGACTGACCCGCTCGTCAGCATCAATCGCCAGCACCCATTCTGTGGTACACTGTTCAATGGCCCGATTCTTTTGTTGAATATGGCCTTCAAAAGAATGCTGAGAGAAGCGAACTTTCTCGTATTTTTTGCAAAGCTTTTCCGTAGTATCGCTACTGAAACTATCCAACACCACAATTTCATCAACAAAATCTTTGACGGATTCCAGGCAATCCTGAATATTTTCTTCTTCATTGAATGTGATAATGGCGGCTGCCAGGGAAGGGCGTTGATTCATAGTGAGATCTCTTTTTCCAAACTTTGATCAATAATCCCCAATCATAAAAGCCGGTGAATGAGTTGTCAACTTCCTTCTCTGATCATCAGAGTTAGATAATTCTTGAGCTTGGAGCTTTATTAAAGTATTTTAATGCAAAACTTTGTTATCGGAAGATCCCCTAAAAATTTCACTCAATTGCCTCAATGCTTGAGGTGATTCCAAACTGAAAGAGACTCCTCATGTTTGACTCAATTGAAAGGGCTCCCGCAGATGCGACTATGGGAGTGGCAGAGGCTTTTAATCAAGATCCGAATCCCCACAAAATCAACCTTTCGATGGGAGTTTTTAAAGATGAGGGAGGCAATACCTCGATCCTGCCATCCGTCAAGGAAGTCGAATCGCGTATTTTTCGGGAGGAAACAACGAAAACTTATAGTGGGATTGAAGGTTTCCCGGCTTTTTCCAAGGCAGTCCTTCCTTTTATATTTGGAGAAAATCATGAGGCGCTTGCCAACAATCGCGCGGTGACAGCCCACACACCAGGAGGGTCAGGTGCTCTTCGCGTTGTCGGAGATTTCATTTATAAAAACTCTCCAGCAACCACGATGTGGGTCAGTGATCCGACGTGGGCCGCCCACATTCAAATCTTTAAAGCCGCCGGCCTCACTGTCAATCAATACCCTTATTTTGATGTCCAAACCAATGGACTCGCTTTTGAAAAAATGATGAGCTTGCTCCAAATAATCCCAGCCGGGGATGCGGTTCTCCTTCACGGTTGTTGTCACAACCCAACGGGGGTTGACCCAACGCTCGAACAATGGAAACAAATTGCGGATGTGATTCATGAACGCGGTCTTCTGCCTGTCATCGATTTCGCGTATCAGGGATTTTCTAGAGGGATTCGAGAAGATGCGACTGGCCCCTTAGAATTGATCCGGCCTGGCAAAGAGGCTTTCATTTGTGGGAGCTTTTCTAAAAACTTTGCGTTGTATAACGAACGTACTGGCAGTGTCACCGCGGTTGCTGCCAATGAACGCGCTGCCGAGGTCGTGATGAGTCAAGTCAAGTACACGATTCGTTCTATTTATTCAAGCCCTCCGGCTCATGGTGGTATTATTGTCAGCACGATTTTAAACGATCCAATCCTTCGAAAGCAATGGGAAGGAGAATTAAAACAAATGCGTGATCGGATCAATGATATGCGTCAATTGCTGGCGGAGACCCTGATGGCTAAAGGCATCCCTGGAGATTCCTCTTTCATCACTCAACAAAAAGGAATGTTTAGCTTTTCAGGATTGACACCGGAGCAGGTGCAACGCTTGCGAGATGAACACGCTATCTACATCATTGCTAATGGACGGATCAATGTTGCTGCGATTACGCCTAGCAATGTGATCCCGATCTGTGATGCGATTGCAAAAGTGATCTAGATTTTTTGATTGGCCGCTAAGACGAGGAAAGCAAGACAGCCCCCAGAGCTAGAGTCACGGCGGCTTGTGTCGGGTCAATCACCGGAATGCTCAATTCAGCCTCAAGAGCGGAGCGGTGACGTGCCATGCCAGCACAGCCCAGAATGATGGATTCTGCTCCGTCTTCCTCTTTAAGTTTGTGTGCAATGGCGATCATTTTGGAAAGCGTTCCTTCGCCGCTTGCCGTTTCTGCAACGGTCATGTTCAGTGCTCGTTCTCCAGCGAGGTGCCCTTGAAGACCGATTTGGCGGAGATATCGGAGATGGCGTTTGATCGAAGCACTGGCAATGGCGATCACCCCAAATCGATCACTCATCGCGAGGGATGTCAGGACAGCGCATTCTTGGATGCCAAACACAGGTTTTTTTGTGGCCTCACGGCAAATATAAAGACCAGGGTCGGAATAACAGGCAATCACATAAGCATCAAAATTCGATTGTTCCTCGACCATTTGGCGTAGCGGAAGAGCGACACTGTCAACATCTTTTTGGCTTTCCACCCCGTAAGGTCCAGACTGCAAAGTTTGACAAACAATTTCTGCTCCCCCGGCAACTCGCAGACCATCCAACGCTTCTGAAATTCCCTCAGTCACGGCTTGATTGGAATTAGGATTGATAACGAGGATACGTCGTTGATTGATACTCATCAGGATCTCCTATCTCAAAATGGTGCCGAAGTTTTTCTCTGGATTCAGCTCTGGTGCCACATTCCCAGGCATCCCCGTTAGGTCAGTCGGGTTGCGTTTCAAGAATTTTCCAGAACCCCGTTCAACTTTCAATTCGTTGCTCTCAACCACAATCCTCCCTCGGTTAATGACCGTCACTGGCCAGCCTGTCACTTTGAACCCGTCATAAGGTGTGTAATTCATGTTATCGTGGAGCATCTCGCTAGAAACGGTTCGCTCCAAATCAGGATCCCAGATCGCAATATCAGCATCAGCACCAACTGCAATGGTCCCTTTTTTCGGATGAAGTCCAAACAGCTTGGCGGCATTGGTGGAAGTCAGAGCAACAAATTGATTCAGTGAAATCCGTTGCTTGCGGACACCTTCAGAAAACATCAATGGCATCCGCAATTCAATCCCAGGGACGCCATTGGCACATTCCTTAAAGCTAGGATTCGGACCAGCACTCAATTTACCAGTTTCATCAAAACGATAGGGGGCATGGTCGGAGGAGATCAACTGGAATGTGCCATTCTGCAAAGCCTGCCACATATGCGCTTGTGTTTCTGCATCTCGAAGTGGTGGACTGCAACAGAACTTCGCCGCTTCTGGCCCCGGCATGTCCATGTGATTTGATGTTAAAAAGAGATAGTGAGGGCAGGTTTCCCCATAGATTTTGTTGCCGGAATAGCGTGCTTCGGCAATCACTCTGGCGGCTTTTTCCGTGGAGATATGAACCACTAACATGGGCGCGTCAATAAAAGTCGCCAATTGAGTTGCACGATGAACAGCCTCAGATTCGGCGACTCGCGGATGGCTAACGGCATGGTATTTGGGATCACGATACCCCCGCTCAAGTAAACGGGAACTGACCCATTTGATCAAAGCGTCATTCTCTGCGTGAACCATGGTCAATGCCCCATATTCACGGGCGATGCTGAGGACATCTAACATTTGCCGATCATCAATTTTCATCAAGTCGTAGGTCATGAAGACCTTGAACGAGAGAATCCCTTGTTCAAATGCGGCGGGCAACTCTGTTTTTAAAACAGAATCGGTGGGATCCGATAAAATAAGATGGAAAGAATAATCGATTACGGATTTTGGGGCGGCGCGATCATGGTAAATATCAAGGACTTCTCCCAAAGATTGCCCCCGTTTTTGAGCGGCAAAAGGGATGATGGTGGTATTGCCTCCAAAGGCGGCGGAAACACTACCGGAATCATAATCATCCGATGCCATCAGCCCGAAAGAGGATTCTTGAGCAATATGACAATGGGATTCAACACCGCCTGGCAAAACATATTTACCAGTCGCATCAATGGTCTTTCCAGACGATTGCAGCTTCGAGCCAAGTGCGGTGATCTTTCCGTCTGTAATACCGATATCCGCAACAAAAGTATCGACGGCTGTTGCAACCGTTCCCCCTTGAATAACAAGATCAAATGGTGTCATTTTTTTTTCTCCTTCCTCACTTTGAAATGTCGGGTTTGAAATTAGATTGAGCCGAGGATTGTTGTTACCACGGACATTTAAAATCCAAGTTCCTTGACACGTTTTTCTACTCTACTGATGAGATGGCTCAGTTCTTTATGCGCAGTGGCGTTGAGTTTAGGACCGGGGGCACGAGTGACAGCCGTATTGATCACCCCACGTCGGCGTAGTATTTCTTTCCGAACCGCCAAACCGAAACCCGGTTGTTGTTCGTGGCGGACCAGAGGAAGATAAGCATCAAACAAGTCTTCTGCCCTCTCCGATTGGCCATCCTGGAACATTTTAACAACGCGGGTCAACATTTCTGGATAGGCAAAACCAGTCATGGCGCCATCGGCTCCACGAGCCATTTCCTGTGAGAGATACAGTCCTCCATTGCCAACCAGAATGGAGACTTGACGAATATTATTTGCGTTCGCATGTTCACGAACCTCCGTCAGTTTATTTAATCCAGGGCAGTCTTCATGTTTCAACATGACCAACCGATGGAAGGTCGGGACAGAAATATGAACCCCAGTGGATAGTGGGTAATCCTGATAACAGATGGGAACCTGAGGCCCCAAATCTTGTATAACCTGAGTGAAATATCCGATGATGCGCTCTTCTGTCGCCAAACCGCTCACTGGGGCAATCATCACCCCTGCCGCTCCGGCATCCATAGCGGAAGATGAGAGACGAGTGAGATTGCTCAGACCCGCATTCGAAACTCCAACCACTACCGGAACTCGGCCATTAACCCGTTTCAGCATGTGGGACATAAATTCATTGGCTTCATCCGATGCCAGTTTAGGAGCTTCCCCCATCATGCCAAGGATCGTGATTCCGGTCACTCCCTTTTCAAGATAAAACTCAACCAGACGATCGGTACTGTCAAAATCAATTGCACCAGTTTCTGTGAATGGAGTGACAGAAATAATGAAAACACCTTTGGCATCTTCGCTTAAATGTGTGTTTGTCATAGTCTTATTTCACGAATTACGTTTATTGCCACGGGAATAAGATGGAATTTTATGTGAAAAAATATCCGTTATTCGAGCATAGTGAGAGCAAAGAGTCGCTCTACCAGTTGATAGGAATCCCAGTTAATACGCATGCTCTCTGGATCAGTCAAGCCGTCTCGAACATGCCCAATGACTACCCATTCATTTTATTTTCAAGACGAGCCATCAGTCGGACTGCTGGCCATAGAATGATCAAATACATTACCGCTGCCATGACAATCGGTGAAGTGTTGTAGGTTATGGACCGTGCCATATCAGCAGAATAGAGTAATTCTGTTAAGGCAACCACACTGGCAATCGAAGTCAATTTTACGACCTCAATGGTATTGCTGATCAGGTCCGGGAGCACATTTCTGACAGCCTGGGGAAGCACCACATAAGTCATCGCTTGGACGTGATTGAGGCCGGTTGAACGCGCAGCATCCATTTGACCTTTGCTGATACTTTCGATTCCGGCTCGATAAACTTCCCCATAATAGGCAGATGTATTGAGAAAAAAAGCAAGGCACACCGCGACAAATGGAGACAATTGGATGCCCGCGAAGGGAAGCCCTGAATAAATAAAAATTAGAAGCACCAAGGGAGGGATCGCCCGGAAAAAATCAACTATCATTATAGTTATCCAGCGAACCAACGGATTATGAACAATACTGAGGAGAGCGACAGCCAATCCGCCTATTAATCCTAATGAGATAACGGCTACACATAAAATGAGTGTCATCTGCATTCCTTTCCACATGATGGGCCAAGCCTGCTGCATGATACCGAAATTAAAAAATTGATTGAGAATCTCTTCCATCAAGCGTTTCTCCAGGCAAAACGCATTTCAATCCAACGCCCTAGATAAACGACAGGAACAAATAAAATGATGTAAGCGAGCGCACCCATCATCAAAGGTGTTGCGTTTCCGGAAAATGCTTGAGCTGTAGTGGCTTCATTGAGGATTTCACCGACGCCGATAACCATACCTAATGCCGTATTTTTAGTGATTGCGATGGTTCTGTTAGTTAATGGTGGGATAGTCATGCGCAGGGCTTGCGGTCCAACAACGTAAAGCAGTGTTTTAGTGAATGTCAATCCGGTAGACCGTGCGGCCTCCCATTGTCCTTTGTGAATGGAAAGGATGCCAGCCCAGAAAATCTCTTCGCTGAAAGCTCCCAAAACCAACATAAGAGCGAGCCAAATAACCACAAATCCGCTCAGGTTAATTGCCAGATTAGGGAAACCGAAATATAACAATAGGATCAAAACCAGTGGTGGCAGGGAACGTAGCAAGTCAACAAAAATGATGATAAAAAAGTTGACTGTGGAATTTTTATAACAACGAATGAAGGCGAGAAGCAATCCGAGTGAGATACCGCTGATGATTACCAGGAGCGCAAGCTCAATCGTAATCAGCATGCCTTTAGCAATGGACAGGTAATACTGACTCATGACCTCTTGTTTGAAAAAGGCATCTAAAAATTTTTCCCAGGCGGTCATGAAGCGTTGCTCTCCTTTCCCGGCGCACCTTCAACCTGACTTAGAAATACTTGTGTCCGTCGATATTTTGGGTTGGAAAAAATCTGTTCTGGTGTGCCGTCTTCAACAATCACCCCGGCATCCATGAAGATTACCCGATCAGCAGCATTCCTGGCAAAACGCATTTCATGGCTGACGACTAACATGGTCATTCCGGCACGCTTCATATCTAACATAACAGAAAGGACATCCCCTACCAGTTCTGGGTCAAGAGCACTGGTGGGTTCATCAAATAACATGATTTTGGGTTTCAAGGCTAAAGCTCGGGCGATGGCAATACGTTGTTGTTGCCCTCCTGACAATTGGTTTGGGTATGAGTCTGCTTTTTCACGAAGGCCAACCTGGTCCAAGGCTGAATAGGCATTTTCCCTGGCGTCATCTCGGTTTTGGCCAAGGACCTTTCGTAAGGCAAGAGTAATATTGTTGAGAGCATTCAGATGAGCATACAAATTAAAGGATTGAAACACCATGCCGATTCGCTGGCGCATTTGGTTCAGATTCACGCCTGGCGCCGTGATGTCTACACCGTCAACGATGATTGTGCCTGACGAAGGTTCTTCCAGGCGATTGCAGCAACGTAAAAGAGTGCTTTTCCCTGATCCTGAAGGGCCAATAATGAAAACAAGATCCTGGGCGTTTATCGCTAGATCGATACCCTTTAATACCTCAAGAGAAACGAAAGATTTATGCAGATTTTTAATTTCCAATATCGCGTTTTCTGATCCCATTGCTTTTGCTTTGACATGATCGAATCGATTCGTTTCCATTGGCGTCACACGATCAAAATTTGATGACGCCATTGATAGGAAGAGATCCAGTTAGTGGCACTTTGGTGTGTGATAGATATTCTGATATCCCTGAAGGCCGGGGACTCCAAAACCCGCATGCACTGTTACAGCGGCAGATCCTGGTATGGGAGCAACACCGAACCATTTTTCTGACAATTTGGCCATTGTACCGTCAAGTTTCATGCACTCTATTGCGCTTTCGACCGTATTACGCATTTTCTCATCCCCCTTGCGGAACGGCATAGCAAATACTTTTCCTGTCGAATGGAGATAGGAAAGTTCAATTTTGGGATTTTTTTTGACAGCCCAGGCAATGACCGTGTTGCCAGCAACATTGGCGAAAGCACGACCCACGACAACGGCCTGAATAGCATCGGTGTTCGTCCCATACGATTCCACTTTCCAGCCAATTTTCTCTGCCAGGTTGCGAGCCCATTTGTCATAGGCAGATCCCTTATTAACAGAAATAGTTTTTCCTTTGAAATCCTCAAGAGCATTAATCTTGATGGAGCCTTTTTTAACGGCAAATTGGAAATCGGTATTGAGGTAACCTTCCGTGAATAGAAGGTTTTTACTGCGTTCTTCTGTAACCGTAGTCGGAGCGACGATAAAATCATAGGTGCCAGCTAACATTCCTGGCAAAAGACCGGACCACTGAGCTGCCGTGATATCCATCTTTCGGTTCAGGCGTCTGCCGATTTCATTGGCCAGATCAACATTGAATCCTTCAACCCCACCATCAAGTTTAGGCATAGCATGAGGGGCAAATGTGCCGTCTAGCGCAACTTTTAAAACATCTTGGGCTATTGCTGTGTAACTGATAACCAAAGAGACTGTCAGAGCAATTCCTAGTTTTAATAGTTTCTTCATATCGATCCTCCCTGCATTAAGTTCATATTTGCTGCCCAAAATCAGCAACATTTCGTTATTTTTAGTAATTTTTAAAAGTAAACCCTTAATGTACCAAGAATTTACTGGAGATAACACACGTGGATACAAATTACAATTATGGAATATCAGTCATTATTATGCAGGTTTAGCTCTAATTTTCTCTCAATCATTTCACGCTTAATGAAGGACATTGGGTGGTTGATGACCATATCCACATCCTAGATGCGATTCCGAAAAACCAAATGATCAAAGCGCCATCCGTTTAGTGACAGCCTCATTGAGCTGAGAGAGCAAGATCTCCGTATCATCCCAACCGATGCAGGCGTCTGTGATGCTTTGCCCATAGATTTCAGCTTTACCATTCACCAAATCCTGACGTCCTTCCACTAGGTGGCTTTCGACCATCACGCCAAAGATCGCTTTGTTGCCTGAGCTGATTTGCTCGGAAACATCGGTGCTGACATCCATCTGTTTTTTGAACTGCTTTTGGCTGTTGGAATGGCTAAAGTCAATCATCACTTTTTCGTTTAGATGGGCTTCCCGCAATATGTTGATCACATTATGGACGCTTTTGGCATCATAATTGGGTTCTTTGCCGCCTCTCAAAATGATGTGGCAATCAGGATTGCCGCCTGTTTCAACAATCGCAGAATGCCCATATTTGGTCACTGATAAAAAATGATGAGACGCACTTGCCGCTCGAATCGCATCGCTGGCAATTTGGATAGTTCCATCCGTTCCATTTTTGAAACCAACCGGACAGGACATACCAGATGCCAACTCACGATGAACCTGAGATTCCGTCGTCCTGGCGCCAATCGCTCCCCAACTGATCAAATCCGCTGTATACTGAGGGGTGATCATGTCCAAAAATTCAGAACCGGTTGGCAAACCCAATTCATTGAGATCCAACAAAAGTTTTCGCCCTAAACGCAAACCGTCATTGATTTGAAAACTGTTGTTCAGATTAGGATCATTGATCAAGCCTTTCCAGCCCACAGTGGTGCGGGGTTTTTCAAAGTAAACCCGCATCACAATTTCCAGCTGATCTTGGTATTTTTCACGCATCTGCACCAATTTTCTGCCATAGTCGAGAGCCATTTCGGGATCATGAATCGAACAAGGGCCAATAATAATCAAAAGTCGATTGGTTTCCCCTTTTAAAATCTGATGAATTGCCTTGCGACATTGGTAAACAACTTTTGAAGTATAATCAGCAATCGGAAATCGTTCTAACAAAGCAATGGGCGGCAATAATTCTTTTATTCGTCGGATACGAACATCATCGGTATTGTAATTCATGTCATTTTTTTATAGATAAAAGGTTGTCTAAAAAATACGAAGGTTCTTCAAAATAAGATTGAAGTTTGAAATGATGCCCAAAATAAAAAATACAAATTTTGTATAGAAAAATTTATGTGTGTAACTTATGATAATATCAATATTTACGTATTGAGAGAAAAATTTTGATCAATTTATGTGAATGGATTCTGTCGCGTTCCTGTTTTATTTCTTTCATTTCTGATAGAATTTATTTTTGGCTTAAATCCTGATCCGCCCTCAGGCACCCTTCCTTGCAAGAAAGCCATTCATCGCACCAATCCAAACGACACGATACACCGATTATTTTTCATATGCAAATACGATTGAATCAGATCTTACTGGAATATTTACGCATTCCCAGTGAGATTACCAAAGAGCAAGAATTTTGTGACCATCTCGAAAAACGGTTCAAAAAGAATGCCGCCTCCCTGGAATGTTATCGACTTCATCACAATTTGATCTTACGAACGACCCCAAAACCCGATTATCCCACCTTAGGATGGTTTGGGCATATTGACACAGTCGCTCCTCAGGAAGATCAAATGCCCTATGAATCCGAAACACATATTCATGGTTGTGGAGCCAGTGATATGAAGTCGGGTTTAGCCGTGATGACTGCTCTTTTAGAAGATCAGGACTTGCTCGAAAAAACGCCCATCAATTTCGTGTTTGTTTTTTACGAACAGGAAGAAGGCGATTATGATCAAAATGGCTTGCAACCGGTTTTAGAAAAATTTGACTGGTTGCAAGATATTCAGCTCGCGTTTGCGCTCGAACCGACGAACAATACCGTCCAGAATGGTTGTGTGGGAGGCCTCCATGCTCGTTTGAATTTTCAAGGAAAACGGGCGCACAGTGCTCGTCCCTGGGAAGGCGAAAACGCGATTCACAAAGCCGGACACTTATTGATCGAATTGGAGAAAAAAGAACGCCACCCTGTCGAATTTGGAGGGTTGATATTTTATGAAGTGATGAATGCGACTTTAGCCCAGGGAGGCAAGGTGCGCAATGCCATTCCAGAAGCCTTCATGCTCAATCTCAATTACCGTTTTGCTCCAGGAAAAGACATTTCCACGGCCAAGCAGGAAGTCTTAGCGTTTGTTGCGGATCGGGCGCATGTTGAATTTATCGATGAATCCCCCTCAGGCCCTTGTTACACAGACAACCCTTTGTTAGCAAAATGTTTGGAAACAACCGGATTGCCTCAAATGGCCAAACAAGCCTGGACTGATGTCGCGCGTCTGGCGCTTTTCAATATTCCCGCCGTCAATCTTGGCCCAGGAGACACAAAACAGGCGCACCAGCGTAACGAAATCATTGCCAAAGCGGCCTTACTCAAGAATTATGAGGATTTCATCCGGTTTCTTGGTAGCTTGCAGTTTTAAGAAAAGAAGAAAGAAGGATGAAGAAAAAAAGAATTGTCATCAAAGTCGGCACGAATGTCCTCCAGAGCGAAAACGGGAAATTGGATTACAATCTCATTCGCGATCTTGCTGAACAAATTGCGCTCCTGTTTGGGAAAAATTATCAAATTGTCTTTATCAGCTCCGGCGCAGTTGGTGCCGGAGAGGAATTGCAATCTTTCAATCATGAAAAAAATTCGCTCCTCCGCAAACAAATGAGTGCCGCCGTCGGGCAAGTGCGCTTGATGCAGATTTATTCCGATTTTTTTCTGGAACATCAGATTGTGATTGCCCAGGTTTTGGTCACCCGTTCCAATTTTGGAGAACGGGTTTCCTATTTGAACATCGGCAATACCCTCGAAGGGCTTTTGGCAGCAAAAGTCTTACCGATTATCAATGAAAATGATGTGGTCGCGGCGGATGAATTGACGCTTCAATTTGGCGACAATGACCAACTCGCGGTTTTTGTTTCTTCCTTGATTGGAGCCGATGCTTTGTTTTATCTGACGATTGCCCCAGGGCTTCTAAAAGGGGAAAAATTGCTTGAAACAGTCACAGAAATCAATGAGACAATTTTGAGCTACTGCGATCCGATTCTCTCTTCCGGCGGCAGGGGGGGCATGCTCAATAAAGTCAAATCAGCAGGAATGGCGATGTCTTTGGGGATTGATACTTATATCGTTTCCGGAAAAATGGAAAATGTGGTTTTACGTATTTTAGAGGGAGAACGAATCGGGACTCATTTCATCGCGCAAGGGGAGAAAATCAGCAGTTACCGCAAATGGCTGACTGTCGGGGCAATGGACAAAGGGCGGCTGGTCATCGATAAAGGGGCAGAAAAAGCACTGCACAATAAAAAAAGTTTGTTGGCCGCTGGAATTATTCAAGTTTCTGGTGATTTTAAAATCAAAGATTTGGTCAACATTTATAACCAATCTGATGTCAAAATTGGAGTGGGGCGGATCAATCTTTCTGCCGAAGAATTGAAAGCGCAAATTTCGGATTATCAACAGGCTCGTTCAAATCCTGATCAACAAAAGCATTCCAGTAATCGGAAAGCGGTCATCAGTCGGGATTATCTGGTTTTAATTGATTCTCCCACGGCGCTTTGAAGAAAATTATGAAACGTCAATCATCCACTATTCTCCTAAAGCAAATATGAAAAACAGCCCAAAAGAAATCGTCATTGTTGGGGCAAATGAACACAATCTGAAAAATGTCAGTTTAACGATTCCACGAGACACGCTGACCGTTTTTACAGGAGTGAGTGGTTCCGGAAAATCGTCATTGGCGTTTGATACGATTTTCAAAGAAGGACAACGCCGTTTTGTCGAATCGCTGTCTTCCTATGCCCGTCAATTTTTAGGGCAAACGGATAAACCCAAAGTGGAGCATATCGAAGGATTGAGCCCGACCATTTCTGTCGATCAAAAAACGGTCAATCGCAATCCGCGTTCGACGGTGGGAACGATCACGGAAATTTATGATCATTTTCGTCTGCTCTTTGCCCGCTTGGGAACGCCTCATTGCCCTCATTGTGGCCTTGAAATCACCACACAAACAGCCGATCAAATCACGGATCATGCCTATTTGGAGGCGCTGGACGAGCCTTGTTTGATTTTGGCGCCGATGATCAAAGAACGCAAAGGCGAATATCGTAAGGAATTGGAACAGTGGTTCAAAGAAGGGTTTGTACGCGCTCGCATCAATGGTGAAATCCGGCGACTTGATGAGGAAATCGCCCTGGCGCGTTATGAAAAACACTCGATTGATTTGGTGATTGATCGCCTGACTCTGGTGGCCGCAGAAAAAAGCCGTTTTGCGGAAGGTGTTGAGCGGGCGCTTCATCTCACAGAAGGACTCGCAGTGGTTCACTATCGAGACCAGGATCATCTCTTCAGCCAATTGATGGCTTGTCCTCGTTGTCAAATTGCTATTCCGGAAATGGAACCCCGCCTCTTTTCTTTCAATGCGCCTCAAGGGGCTTGTGTGACCTGCAATGGTTTGGGAACCGTCATTTTTTTCAAAGAAGAAAAATTGTGCGATCCTGATAAATCGCTCTTGGAAGGGGCGCTCAAATGTGTGACTGAGCGGGGCAACATTATGTTCACCTGTATCGATCAATCTCATTTCAATCTGCTTTTCAAAACATTCAAGATCGATTCTGCGCTTCCATGGAAAAAAATCCCCCAAGAACAACGGGATTTAATCCTTCAAGGGAATGCTCAAATGCCTCTTGGGATTGCCAACATTTTTCGGTATAAATCTCCTCTGCGAAAGCGGCTGAGTAAAAAACAATGGCCGGGGATGGTTGCCATTTTACAATTCGTCAATAAATTCGTGAAAAGTGCGCTCGAAAAATATCAGGATAAATTCATTTGCCCTGATTGTAGTGGGCACCGTCTCAACCCAACTGCCCTTGCGGTTCGATTCCATGAACAAACCATCGAAACGCTTTCGGTCATGCCCATTGAAGAAAGTTTAGGATTTTTTGAAACGCTCAAACTGGAGGAAAAAGAACAGAAAATCGGGCGGGATATCTTTCGTGAAATCAAAAGCCGTCTCAAATTTTTGAATGATGTTGGCGTGGGTTATCTCTCACTGAATCGTTCCGCCGCGACGCTTTCTGGTGGAGAAGGCCAGCGGATTCGATTGGCCTCGCAAGTGGGGTCGGGATTGCAGGGAGTGCTTTACATTTTGGATGAACCGTCGATTGGGTTGCATCAAAGTGACAATCAAAAATTGATTCATACGCTCAAAATGTTGAGAGATCGCGGGAATACGGTTTTTGTGGTGGAACATGATGAAGAAACCATTGCTGCGGCAGATCACTTGATCGATATTGGCCCGACTGCTGGTAAAAAGGGGGGCTACATCACCGCTCAAGGGAGCATCCAAGAAATCATCAAAGCGAAGGATTCGATCACAGGGCAGTTTCTCGCACGTCATGAAAAAATAGAAATCCCTCAAAAACGCCGAAAACCGACTAAGATGAATCTGACGATTCATGAGGCGGCTTTGAACAATCTACAGCACATCACGGTCAAAATCCCGCTTGGGTTATTTGTTTCAATTGCGGGTGTTTCAGGCTCTGGTAAATCCTCTTTAATCGATGGCATTTTGAAAAAAGCGTTATCGAAACATTTGCATGGCAGTGCTGAAACCCCGGGGCCTCATAAAAAAATCACCGGTCTTGAAAATATTGATCGTGTGATTGAAATCAATCAATCCCCGATTGGACGGACCCCTCGTAGCAATCCGGCGACTTATACCAAAACGTTTGATGAAATTCGTAAACTCTTTTCCGCAGTTCCTGAGTCAAAATCACGGGGATATAAACCAGGGCGTTTTTCTTTCAATGTCAAAGGCGGGCGTTGTGAAGATTGCAAGGGTGCCGGGATTCAAACCATTGAAATGCAATTTTTGAGTGATGTTGAAATCCCTTGTGACACCTGCCAAGGGAAGCGTTTCAATACCGAGACGCTGCAAATTTTTTACAAAGGCAAAACGATTTATGACATCTTGGAAATGACGGTCAACGAAGCCTTTGAGTTTTTTGCGGCGATTCCAATGCTTGCTCGAATCCTTCAGACCCTCCAGGATGTTGGCTTGGGTTACGTGCATTTAGGCCAACCTTCCACCACGCTTTCGGGTGGAGAAGCACAACGGGTAAAACTGGCTTCTGAGCTACGCAAAAAATCAACGGGTAAAACACTCTATATTCTGGATGAACCGACCACCGGCCTCCACTTTCAAGACATTCGTTACTTGCTCAGCTGTCTCAACAGGTTGGTCGATCAAGGCAACACGGTGATTGTGATTGAACACAACTTAGATGTGCTCAAAGTGGCTGATTATCTGATTGAATTGGGGCCAGGTGGTGGTAAATACGGAGGGCAACAAGTTTGTCAGGGAATCCCGGAGCAGGTCGCTCAGCACAAAAATTCGGTGACTGGAAAATTTCTCAAACCAGTCCTTGCCGAAGAAATCAATTGGAGCACACAGGCGATCCCAAAAACCAAACGCAAGCAATCCAACAATCTGGCAGAACGGAATATTGTTGTCAAAGGAGCCTCTAAAAATAATTTGAAACACATCGATATCACGATCCCGACTAACAAAATGACGGTGATCACCGGAGTCTCTGGTTCAGGAAAAACAAGCCTTGCCTTTGATACGATTTTTGCAGAAGGACAAGCGCGCTATTTGGAATCTCTTTCCACGTATGCCCGCCGGTTTCTGGGGCGAGTGGACAAAGCGCCGGTTGATTCAATAGATGGATTGGCGCCAGCCATTGCCATCAATCAGAAAGCGGGGAGCCGAAATCCTCGTTCAACGGTAGCCACGACTACCGAGATCTATGATTATCTTCGTTTATTATTTGCTCGTATCGGTCAAGCACATTGCCCGCATTGTGGAGAACCGCTTCGTGATTATACCCCCACGCGAGCCGCTCAGTATTGTGTGGAAAACTTTGACCAAGAACGTTTGATCCTCCTCGCCCCGCTCTATCGGCCACGTTCTAAAAAAATACTTTTGCTGGATGAACCGTCTCACCTCAAACACATTGTTCCAAATTTGCGAACAGAAGGATTCATCCGCATTTATGTCAACAAAAAAGAAGTCCATCTCGATGAATGGGATCAAGTCGAATCCCGCTTATCTTTTTCCAAGAAAACGTCAGTCGATTTAACCATTGATCGTGTCAAAGTCAAAAAATCTGATCAAAAACGACTGGCGGAAGCGATTGAGGTCGCCTATCAAAAAGGGCATGGTTTGCTCAAAATTGTCCTGCCTGATCAAAAAGAACAATCCCTCCTACTTTCGGAGCGTCCCGGCTGTGTTGATTGTGATTATTACCAGGAAGACGCACTGACACCGCGGATGTTTTCTTTCAATTCCCATGTGGGGGCCTGCCCTGCCTGTGATGGCTTAGGAACGACGGCCTCCCCTTATGCTCAAAAAAGCGATAGCCGTTGTGCGGTCTGTGACGGAGAACGCCTCAAACCAGAATTTCGAGCGGTTAAAATCAATAATCGGAACATCATTCAATTTTGCTATTTGAATGTGACGGAAGCGCTTCAGGAAACTGCGCATTGGCAATTGACCAAAAACCAAAAGGCGGTTGCTGAACAAGCTCTCAAAGAAATCATCTCGCGCTTGAATTTTTTAGTGAATGTCGGTTTGAATTATCTCTCATTGAATCAAGCGGCGGCCACGCTTTCGGGAGGAGAAGCGCAACGCATTCGTTTGGCTTCGCAAATTGGTTCTGGGTTGACAGGTGTGATGTATGTGCTGGATGAGCCGACGATTGGCTTGCACCCGCGAGACACGGCGCGCCTGCTGGCTACCTTGCACCGCCTGCGTAA
>WASW01039917.1_pt1 | contig 19286 bp, 14 predicted proteins | sample 5698521 | NCBI WGS metagenome assembly WASW01 (sample SAMN11175560, study PRJNA528189) | sponge metagenome | isolation source: marine sponge | host: Leucetta | place: Antarctica: Western Antarctic Peninsula, King George Island | collected 2013-01
TCATCACTCGGACCTCGTTGCGACCTTGTTCCAGATCACGTTTCACTTCGGCGGCACCGGTTTCTATCCAATGCAGAAAACCTTCCATTGACGGGACGTGGTCATGCTCAAATTCCAATGCGGCAGATAAAAAATCATCAATAGGGTCGGCGGCGTCTGGGCCTAATTGTGCCAGCAATGCACGCCTTCCACCTTCGGCATGGAGCAACGTTGAGAAGAATTCAAACGGCGGCATGAAGTCGGCACGGTTACGCCATGTCGTCACTTTACCCCAGGCTGCAGCAAACGCAGGGTCATTTGATCTTTTTGAGCCAAGCGATGTCAAAACATGCCCGCCCCGGTTATGCGCGATCTCAAACAACTGATCTTCACTAAGGCCGACCAGCGGTCCTTTGAGAACAGTCGCGGTATTTAAATCGTCTTCGGGAAGCAATGTCAGACGACCAAGCGCGATCAGGTCCTGGATCACCAACTGATCAGGCAAAATCATACGATCACGACCAGACACGGGGATGTTGCGTTCTTTTAGAGCCGCAACCAAAGTTTCAGCCATTTGTCGGCGACGTTGTAACAAAATCAGAATATCACCTGGGCGTACAGGACGTCCTTGGGCGGGCAGCACTTCCTTGTTCTTGATCCATCCGTCGATGGTATTAGCGATACGCAATGCAGTACGCCCAACGGCGCTATCACCGCCGACATGATCCAATGGCAAGTCCCAAGGATCATCTTTGCCGTCATCTTTCTGCGGTTCTTCCTTGGGCCACAGGGTCACCATGCCTGCTTGTCCACGACGAGCTGAGGAATGGAGGATTTTGTTCTCGTTGAAACTCAGACCTTTTGCAGTTTCCGGTGCATCGAACACCGCATCGACGATCTTTAGAATGGCCGGGGCCGATCGGAAGCTTTCCGCCATATCCACGGGTTTCCAGATGCGATCAATCGCCGTTACGCGGTTGGCGAAGCGATCCCGCATGCTCCCGAACATAACCGGATCGGCACCCTGAAAACTATAGATCGATTGTTTTTCGTCACCGACAGCAAATATGGTGCGCGGACGTTCAGAAATTTCTTCATACCGACTCTCGCCTGAGAAAAAGTCAGATGCAATTTCCTCAACCACACGCCATTGCTCAGGACTGGTATCTTGGGCTTCGTCGACGAGTACATGCTCAATGCCGCCGTCTAATTTATAATGTACCCAGCTGACGCCAGATGGACTGTCGAGTAACATCGATGCACGCGCGATCAAGTCATCATAATCCAGACGGCCCCGGGTTTGCTTAATCCCTTCATAGGCATCAATCAGCGCCGCGCCCACCTGGATCAGCGCTTTGGTTGCCGACGCCACGTTGATCGCTTTCAACAAATCACGCACAGCCTGACAGCGTTCGCCCTCTGCGTGGGCAACCGATAGAGCGTCCGGGTCTTTGGCGAGCGCGCCTTTTGACATCAATGTCTTGTCTGCTTTGATCGCACCGGGCTTTGTTAAGAACACGGGTGAATACAGATCGAGCCAATGCGCGGCGCGGACTTCGGGTTGCATCGCCAACCACGTGCGAACATTTTCCGCGAAGCCAATATTCTGTCCAGCACCGTCATCCCATGCGGCGCAAAGTCGCTCGAGACCAACCTGAGACTGCTCATCAATATCACAGGCGTCTCGGATTACGGTGTCTGCAGTTGTGTCTGGCGAAATGCCCAATGATTGATAGACGGCGGCCGAAAGCCCAGCGGCATCTTGATGAGTGCGTATGGCGTTCCGGAATTTTGTCCGCGTGCCATCGAGTTCTTTCATCAGGCCGGCGAACTGCTCTTCGTTAACAAGGCCGGCCAGCGCCCTGAGTGCATCGGTCAGTTCAGTACCTTGCGCCTCAGCTTGGCTCAATACGCGGTCGCGAGCTTCGAGTTGTAACTCTCGTTGATCGCGTTCGTCCATGACACGGAAGTCAGGAGAAATTTGTGCCTCTAATGGGAACCGACCCAAAAGCGATTCACAGAACGAGTGAATGGTTCGAATACGCAATCCTTCGGGTGCTTCCAACGTTAGTGCAAACAGCCGCTGTGCGCGGGTGATCAGTTCGGCATCGACCGGATTCTCGCCTAGAGAATGCAATTCTTTTTCAAGAACGTCAGCAGGCATCGCCGACCAATTGCTCAGGAGTGCAGTCAAGCGGTTGGCCATCTCGGCCGCGGCTGCCTTGGTGAAGGTCAGGCATAAAATTCGTTCGGGCTCAACGCCGCTCAGCAATAACCTTGAAATGCGGTCCACAAGGACGCCTGTCTTGCCAGTGCCTGCATTGGCAGACACCCAAACGGAGGCTTCCGGCGTTGCCGCCGTGATTTGCTGCCCAGTCCGGTTGCGGATTTTGAATGTGCGGGCTTCGGTCATTCTGGCTCATCTCCGTCAGATTGCCATTCGCCCACACGCGCCAAATGATCGTACTGACCAAAGCGACTTTCAAACTGCGGTCTTGGCCTCGACAGATAGGCGCGGTTTGGATCAGAGAAGGCGACGATCAGTTTACTGACGCCTTCCCATGTACTCTTGGTTACCTCATCAACGTCGACGTTCAACGGCTCAGCTTTCCCGGGCTGTCGTCCGCCGGACAAACTGACATACATGAGTTCAACGGTTGGTTTAGATGGTACGCCACGAAAGCCGCCGTTCTGTGCGATGAGAGCTTCGAGGGGAAGCTGTGGGCTCAAACCGCTTTCGACTTGAGGCTTGGATGGCGTCTGCCCAGTTTTATAATCAATGATCGATAACCCGATATCAGGGCGATAATCGATACGGTCGGGTTTTGCTGAAATCTTGAAGCCCCCTTCGACGGCATCAACGATGAGTGTGCCCGTGTCTTCGGCAAAGCTGACTTCCCAGCCTGCGGCTAAGCGCTCACGCTGCCAATCGACGAACCATGATGCGATACGCTCAAACCTAGGCCACCAAAACGCACGCACACCAGGTCGGGACAGGTGATCACCAAATTCATGCGCGCCGATTTCCAACAAGCGCCGCTCGGCGTCTTCCGGGATCGTTGTTGGGTATGTCTCAATAAAAGTCTGCAAAACTTTGTGAATGATATTGCCGCGGTCCGCTGCCCCCGGGTCTGCATCAATCGGATCAAGCGGCTTGAGATTCAGGATATGCCGCGCATAAACCGAATAGGGGTCGCGGATAAGGGTTTCGATTTGTGTCACATACAGGCCCTTTGGGCGCGCAGCAAGAGGCGGACAAGGTCTCGGAGCCTGCGGAATGATGCGTGGCGAGTCGTCCAAAGCTTCAACCAGATTTAACCAGTCTCCGCGCTTCTTTTGGTTATCGAAGCCTTGGACACCCGTGCGTTCAATCAAGTTGTCCAACCGCAATAACCAACGGGACGGCACGGTTGGTGCGCCTCCTAATCGTTCGGCTCGTGTCAGGTAAACTTCGGGCGCACTGAGTGCTTGCTGAAAATCGTGTGCTGTCAGACCGATACGACGTTCTGGTGGCTCCAATCCCATTTCCGCCATCATAGGGCGACTCATCCAAGGGTTGGTTTCAGGCGTCGGTGGCCACGTACCTTCATTCAAACCGCCAAGGATAACCGTATCGGCGTGCTGCAGACGAGCCTCTAAAAGTCCCCAGATAAACAAGCGTGGATGCGCACCAAACCGAGGCCGGACGACACGCGCTGCCATTAGGTTATCGAACAGACCGGCATAGGCGCGGCCTGGCATCGGGCCGAGTGTGCCAATTGCATCGGCGAGCTCGGCAACAAAATTGGCGGCACCCTCGCCAGCTTCACCAGCCCACAATCGTGCAGCACCAGACAATGTATCGTTCTGGCTTAATGTTTCTGCGCTTTTGATATGTGTGTTTAGTATGTGCTCGTAATCAGCTCGATCATTAGCCAGTGCATCGACCAAGGGCGCCAAGGCTTCTTCGCAGATATCCAGAAGAGGGCGCAGGCGCGCAGATTTGGGATCGTTACCGATAATGTCCCTCAGTCCTTTAAGGCCAGGGCCAGGTCTTGGCCCTCGTAACGTCATGATTTCAAGATATCGAACCAGTTCCCGTAAATCTGCCGTCGCCATGCCGCCACTTGCCAATGGATGTTTCAAAAGTGCCAGCAGCGGCACCGGGGCCAGGCGTTGTTCAGCGGCATCTGCAACAAGGCGGAGGAAAGCACCGGGGGGTGTTGAGGCTAAAGGAAGTCCGGCTGAATCGTCGACATCAAGTTGCCAGCGTTTCAATGCGGCTGCGACACGGCGGGCTAGGTTTCGGTCTGGCGTGACCAGGGCGCAGGTCTTGCCGGGTGTCTCCAACGTTTCGCGCATCACAAGTGCGATGGCTGTAGCTTCTTCGCTGGGCCCAGGGCAATTCAGGCGTGTGACACCGTTTAATGCGGTGGTCACTTGATCTGCGGATGGAAGAGGCGGCGGTGTGGCACGCGCAGGAGAAAGTGCTGCAGACAACAAAGCACTTCGCTCTGACGTATCTGCGCCCGTTGTCTCAGACGCAGCAAAATCAAGAACGTCCGCGCGACCAATATCGATATGGCTCAACAGTTGCTTTAAGCCAAATTGCGGATGTGTAGGGCCCAAGGCTTCCCACGCATCATCGTGCATGACGCGGTCCAGCCCCGGCAGGATCACCATCCCTTGAGGCAGCGATGCAATAACCGTGAGTAAATCAGCGGTAGCAGGGATTGAGCCAGTTGAGCCAGCGGCAATCACGGGCGTTGTTGGGGGCGCTTCAGACCACAGCATCGCCTGTCCTCGGAGCATGGCATTTCGCCGGGCGGCGGGATCAAGTGCGCCTTCCTCAGCTAGGATTGTTGGCCAAAGTCCAATTAGAATCTCCAGGAACTGCATCACTTCTTGCCAGTGCTCAGAATACTTGTCGTCGTCCTTGATAAGTGTGCGAAGCGCTGTCGGGTCACAATCTTCCGTCGCCAAACGATCGATCAATTTGGCAAGTTCGAGTGCAAGCGCCGTTGCCTGCTCAGGCTGCATTTTATGTTCCGGCATCGCCATCACGGCACGGCTTAACATCAATTGGCGTTTCAAACTTGGGATTACGGGCGGGAGGTCGCTCGCACGTCCCGCGCCTGCAGGCACGCCAGCCTCGGCAATCGCCAATTCTTCTTCGTCGATATCGCCTAAAGGTGTCATGCGCGGCAACAGAATGGTGCTGCCATCACTCAACCGTAAAAAAGCATCGCTTAAGGCGCGGCAGGCACGTCGGGTCGGTAACATGATACGCATCTCGGCGAGTGCAAGGGGGTCACCTTTAGTATGATCGATTAAGCGTGCCGCGAGCATGTCCACAAACGCAACACCACTATCAATACTGTAGATACGCGGCGTCCGGGTTTTGAACATTAAGTGGACCTTTTTCTCACGCCAGCAAAAGGTTCGTTGATAAAGACCTCTGCTTCGTCGAGACCGTCTGGCGTGCCGATATGAAACCATTCGCCATCATGGGTGACGCCGAATAATCGATTTGCTTCCAGCGCTTTATCAAACAGAACATTCAGCGAGTATACGCCGTCGCCCGCCCCGTCAAAAATCCTTGGATGAAGAATTTGGACGCCCGCAAACAGCCACGGTGTAACTTCGCTTTCCGGGCGGCGATGTAAACCGCCGAGTGGGTCGGCAACGAAGTCACCTTTGCCGTCATATCCATGGCCTTCAACAGTGGAGTGCAATAACAACAATCCATCCATCTGATCGTCTTTCCATTCGCGGGCCAAGCGGATCAGAGTATCTTCATAACCATCAAGCCAGAATGCATCAGAGTTCATCACATAGAATGGTTCTGTGCCCAATAACGGTAAGGCATTTTTAATGCCACCACCGGTTTCAAGCAGGACTTCTTCTTCCGAAAAAATCACCTCAAGACGATCTTCAGTTGCCAGGTAATCACGAATGAAGTGACCCAGATAGTGCAGATTAACAATTGTGCGCGTAATACCTGCGGCGACCAATCGGTCCATGACATGATCGATCAATGGTTTGCCATTGAGATGCAGCATGGGCTTGGGCTGTGTGTCCGTAAGCGGGCGCATGCGTTTGCCCAATCCTGCCGCAAGGACCATTGCTGTCTTAGGAACCTGGTAGGTCATCGTTCCGCCGTTCGTCTCATACTGTTTTAACTGATGGTATTATGCGCTGATCTTTGGGAACATGGGTATCAAACCAGTTTTGAACATCTGCAAGCGCTGGGTGCCGCAGGCTGTTGTCCAATAATTTCCAAACACGCCCAATGTGTTCAAGATATTGCAATTTTCCATCACGTTCTGCCAGTCGCGTAAAGATACCAAGAACCTTGGCATGTCGCCCGGCACCAAGAATAGCAATATCTTGGCGTAACGTTTTTTCGTCTATGTCACCGCATGCATTAAGATAGCGTGCAATTAGTTTATCAGCCCGGGTTAATGGAACGTCGCGCCTGGCATCTTCAATCAAAGACATCAGATCGTACGCACGTGCACCGACCAAAGCATCTTGAAAATCCAACAATCCGCAGCGTGCGATATCTGTGCGATGTGGCAACCACATTAGATTGTCCACATGATAGTCGCGCAAGACCAAGGTCTCTTGCTTGTCGGCAACTTGTGAAAAAGCACTTCGCCAAACGTCGTCGAATGATGATCGTACGTCGCCGGGCAGCGAAATACCGACAGCAGTAAGATACCAATCGGCAAACAAGGAGACTTCAGCCATCAACCGAGACAAGTCATACGGCGGTGTGTCGTTGGGAACAGTGGATGCAGAGGACATTTCGTGCAGTTGAACAAGCGTATCAATCGCGAGTTCGTAGAGCATCTCTTCATCACCGCCTGTTGCAAAGACACGGGTGTAGGTGCTGTCACCCAAATCTTCTAATAATAGAAACCCACGCCGCTCGTCTTCAGCGTAAATCTGGGGCGCACTAAACCCGAGTTGACTGAGATATTTGCTAATCTTAACGAACGGGCGAATGTCTTCTTCAGGGGGCGGTGCATCCATGAGGACAGCAAGACGATCGTTCAGCTTTACACGGTGGTAGCTACGAAAAGATGCATCAGCGGCCAATAGCTCAATCTTGGAGCTCGCCCATCCAGCATTCTCGAGAAATGTAATTTGCTGTTCCTGGCGTTTATCCATGAGATGAAGCCTTGTTTGAGAAGTTGCTTAACCGTGCCATCCAATCGTCGTTACCTTCAAACGCTATCTTTCGGGTGTCGTCGCCGTCGGTTTGGTGCAGCGTAACGCGAAGGTGAGCGGTGGGTAGAAGATTGCCGAGATTGCCAGGCCATTCAATAATGCTGAGCGCGTCGGCAAAAGCATCGTCGATACCCAATTCAAATGCGTCTTCGGGCGCTTCGAGTCGATACAGATCAAAGTGCCATATTTCCAATGCGCCACGTTCATAGGTCTGTACCAGTGTGAACGTTGGGCTCGGCACATCTTCGTCCTCACCTGGTAGCGCATTGATTAAGGCGCGTGCAAAAGCCGTTTTCCCGGTACCCAGTGTGCCGTCCAATGCAACAACATCACCGGTGCGAAGGCATGGTGCCAAGGCGCGGGCAATATCGCCGGTTTCAGCTTCGCTCTGGGCATTAAACTGGGCAATTAGTTTAAATTGATCTGCCATGCTGCGGTTTTATCGCTCACACTCGTCTCGAACAAGGCTTGAACAGTCCGCTCGGGAGAACCATCCTATATTGATGCGTTGTCAGGTGATGAAAAGGGCATCTTTGTGACGGTTACAGGACGATCAAAAGAATTTTCGACAGATGTTGCGATTATCGGGGCTGGGCCTGTCGGTTTGTTTGCTGTTTTTGAATGTGGGATGCTCGGGATGTCTTGCCGCGTCATTGATGCGTTAGAAGATATCGGCGGGCAATGCACCGCGTTATATCCTGAAAAGCCGATTTTTGATATTCCCGGTCAACCAGAAATTTCCGGTGCAGAGCTGGTGCGTTCACTTGAAGCGCAGATTGCGCCGTTTGATCCACATGTGCATCTAAATCAACAAGTCATTGAATTGGATGGCGAACCCGGCGCTTTTAGCCTGACGACATCAGCTGGTAATATCATTTATGCCAAGGTCATTATTGTTGCCGCTGGTGTTGGTGCATTTGGGCCCAAGCACCCGCCCCTTGAAAATATCGAAGATTTCGAGCGCGCCGGGCCCGGCCTTGGGGTAAAATATATGGTTCGCGAAATGAAAGACTTTGCGGGCAAACGCGTGGTAATCGCGGGTGGTGGTGACAGTGCTGTTGATTGGGCAGTGCAACTATCCAGTATAGCAGCCAAAATCCATGTCGTGCATCGTCGCGCAAAGTTCCGCGCGATGGACGAGAGTGTCCGTCGATTAAACGTGCTGGTAGATGACGGTATCATTGAATTGGTGACACCCTATCAACTTGAGCGTCTGGAAAAGGTAATAATGGTGTGTTATCGGGTGTCGTGGTTACGGAACTCGATGGTGGTGAACGAACCCTCGATGCCGATGTATTGCTGCCTTTCTATGGATTGTCGCAAAGCCTGGGCCCGATACACGAATGGAGCCTGGGTGATACGCGCGCGGGCATCCCTGTGCAGCCAACGACTGCAGAGACATCAAGGTCAGGTATTTATGCGATTGGCGATGTTGCAGCATACCCTGGTAAATTAAAGCTTATCCTGACCGGGTTCTCCGAAGCAGCGTTTGCTGCCCATCACGCTTATGGAACAGTGTTTCCAGAAAAAGCGCTACACTTCGAATATTCGACGACAAAAGGTTTGCCAAGTCAGACCTGACAGGCTGTCGTCAGTTCCCACGTGTATTCTCTCTCCTCCTATTTATCAGAGGCTCAGAAATGCGTATTCTACAAATTATAGGTTTTATGGTCGTGCTTGTGTTCATACCCTCGTGTGATGCCCACGCTGCATCAAAAGGTAATGCACAAAAAGGGCGCGCAATTGCAGAAACCTGCGCCAATTGTCATGGCATTGATGGTGAAACCAAAATCGAAGGTTTTCCCATACTCGCCGGGCAGAAATACAAATACATGGTGAAGCAGCTTCGCGAGATGAGGACGTCGGCAAAAATACGTACCGGCAGTAAAGTGTTTATGTCACGAGACCCGTCTTCGATAGCACGCGCCCGCCGGTCAAATGGGATCATGGATCCATTTGTCATTGAGTTGAGTGACGGTGATATTGAGGATGTTTCGGCGTACTTTGCCAGCCTCAGGTGTCGTGCCGTTATGACGGCGCCGCCACTACCAGCGCCCAGACTTGTAACGCGTTGTCAAATTTGTCACGGCAAGCGGGGAATTGCGAAAAACAGTAATATCCCCAATATTGCGGGTCAGGACGCCTCGTACCTTGAGCAGCAGATGTTGGCTTTTCGGTCTGCAAAATTAGAGGAAGGTGATGGCCAGGAACGTCGTCGCTCAGCAATTATGGAAGGTCAGGCTGCAAAATTATCTGATAAAGACATTACGGGGCTTTCCCTGTATTACTCTCGTCTACCATGTAGCGGATAAGTCAGACGAGGCTTTCAAAATGACGATCGATGTTGCGCGTGCACGCGCGGAAACGCCCGGTGTTGGGCATGTAACGCATTTCAACAACGCTGGCGCTGGCTTGATGCCAAAGCCGGTATTGGATGCAGTGACGCAACATTTGCAGTTAGAAGCAGAGCGGGGTGGCTATGAAGCTAATGATGCACGCCTTGTTGAGAACACTCGAACTTACGATGCAATTGCGCAACTTTTAAGCGCCAAGCCTCAGGAAATTGCTTTGGTGGAAAACGCTACTGCTGCGTGGTTGATGGCGTTCCATGCGATGATCAAAGATTTCAAACCGGGCGACAAAATCATTACGGTCGAAGCCGAATACGCGACAAATTACATATCTTATCTGAAAGCCGCCAAGGAACAGGGACTAGAGATCGTTGTCGCTCCAAGTGATGAAACGGGCGCAGTCGATACCAAGGCGCTTGAGAATTTGATCGATGAGCGAGTGAAACTGATTTCCATTACTCATGTGCCGACCAATGGTGGTCTTGTGAATCCAGCTGAAGAAATTGGTCGTATCGCCCGGGCCGCGGGTGTGCTGTATCTTTTGGATGCCTGCCAGTCTGCCGGACAAATTCCATTGGATGTTGAAAAAATTGGCTGTGACGCGCTTTCGGTCACAGGACGCAAGTATTTGCGTGGCCCTCGTGGTACCGGATTTCTGTACGTACGTGAAGACCTTATCAAAGATCTGGAGCCGCCATTTCTTGATCTGCATGCTGCATTGTGGACCGGGCCTGAGTCCTATGAAATTGAGCCGACAGCCAAGCGGTTTGAAAATTGGGAATACTATACAGCCGGTGTGATTGGCCTTGGCGTCGCTGTTGATTATGCACTGGATTGGGGGATGGAAAACATTCATGCCCGTATTGTCGGTCTAGCGGATCATTTGCGGACATCCCTGAGCGCGATACCAGGGGTTACGGTACGTGATATTGGTACGCAAAAATGCGGTATCACAAGTTTCACCAAGGATGGGATGGCGCAACTTGATATCAAGGCAGCCCTCGCAAAACATAATATCAATGTGTCTGTCTCGCAGCGCCGATCTACCGTATTGGATATGGATCGGCGTGGCTTGAGCGAAGTCGTGCGTGCGTCAGTTCATTATTACAATGACGAAGCTGAGGTCGCGCGTCTTTGTGAGATAGTGGAGAGCCTGTAAAGCCTGGAAGACGTGTTAGCGCGGACCACGCACTTGTGCATCGGTGAAATAAGACAAGATGCGTGCAAAGTATGGACCGTCATAATTCGGGTCACAGGCGTCCGCACCATCCATTTCGCCAGCAATCAAACCTTGCTGTCCTTCATCGCTGGCGAGCAGTTTAGCAATGGCTTCGCCGTGTGACTTGCCACTGATGCCGAGCCGTATCATTTCCATGCGCACAGGCGTTTCGATCGCAGGGCCATAGGCGATTTGATTCATCACGGCTACTTGGCGGCAAACGCCAATCAGATAGGCGATATAAAACCGTGCACCCTGGGGATCGTGTCGTCCAGGTGCTTCGTCACCCAAATTGTGCTGTAGAATTCGAACAGTCTCGTTGAGTTTATCGAGGGCATCATTAAGAGCGACTGAGCTTGGAACGGACTTTCGGATAACTTTGCGTTTTGGTGTTGCTTTTGATTTTCCAGCCGAAACAATAGCCCGCAGAAGCATCGCCAGGACGGCGCCTATAATAACGAAAATACATAGAGTTTGTAGATCCAATAGTTCCTCCTGGTCCATTTCCGCCCACTTATTCGGCGGCTCGTTCCTCTAGGTTAGCATACTCACCATCAAATGGTGCAACCCCTGCTTTATTTTCTCCATCAACCGGGATGCGAATAATCACATTGGTGCCACGTGATTTGTTCGAGCGAATATCGACGTCACCGCCATGAAGTTCGACGAATCGCTTAACAATTGTAAGTCCAAGCCCAGGCCCATCACCTTTATGTTCTGCGTCTTTCAGGCGTCCAAACGGTTCCATCATACGCTGGCGTTCGGTTTTGGGGATGCCAGGGCCACTATCGGATACAGAGATTTCAATCCATTCATCCGCGCGTGACCCGGTTAAGGTCACGTGACCGAGTTTCGGCGTGAATGCGACCGCGTTGGTTAAAAGATTGAGGACAACTTGCGTTAGACGCTTGGAGTCTGCTGTGATCCAACCGATATCAGGCGGGCAGTCGAAATCGATACGGATAGTCTTTTTCTTGGCTTGTTCTTTCGCCACATTGAACGCGTCGACCATGATGGCGTGCGGATCAACGGTATCTTTGTCCAATTCCATCCGACCTGCTTCGATCGTAGCCAAGTCAAGGATATCACCAACGACGCCCATCATTTTCTCAGATGTGCTTACAATGCCTTGTGCATATTCCTGTTGGCGGCGGTTTAATTCACCAAACATTTCTTGATACAAAATGTCGGCAAAGCCATGGATCGTATTTAATGGTGTGCGCACCTCGATGGCGACATTGGTAATGAACTCTGTTTTCATCCGATCGGCCTCGGCTAGAGAGCGGGCGCGTTCACGTAACGCGATCTCAACGCGGCTGGCATCTGTAATATCGCCATAACTCACTAGCGTTGCACCATCTGGAAGTGGAATATTTGCGAACGCCAAAATTCTATTATTGATCAGATCAACTTTGCCGGTGGAAATACGCTGCGCCAAAATTTCACTGGCGATGCGTTCCTTCCGTCCAGCCCAAGGCTCGTCATTAGCCGCCAAGCGCATACCAAATGCTGCAATCACATCGCTTAGACGCATATCGTCCGGCAAGTCTTCTGGTGTGAAATCCCAAAGTGAGAGCATTTGCGGGTTGGTCAATTGCAAGCGACCGTCTGCGCCAAAGACGGCAATGCCCTCGCGTAAGTTCTCGAGTGTCGTGCGTTGAACTTGATCCAGTGATTTCAAAGAGCGCCTGATTTCAAGATTGCCCGACATATCCTCACACGTCATCACCAGTCCATCACCGTCAAGTGCGCCGAACTTGCGGCGGATGGTACGCCCATCCGGTAAGTGCAATTCATCTTCGTCAATGCGATCCAGTCCGCCAAAACGACCCAGCTCATGGCGCCTGAATTCGGAAAAATCAGCGACTTCCGGGAGGCGACGTAATTCACGAAGGCGCGTCAAAAGATCACTCATCGCCGGGCGTGTTTCCAGCCAGTCATGATCGATGCGCCAGAGTTCTGCGAAGGCGGCGTTCGCGGCGACCAGTGTCGTGTCTCCATCAAAGACGGCGACGCCGATGTCCAAAGGCCGCAATATATCGATAGGTGAGGAGGTTGCGCTCGCTGTCGCTGGTAGCGTTGCTGTAGACACCTCATCGATATCCACGGCAAATCCGATGGTGCCGCCATCTACACCACTGCCTGGTGCCAACGGTGCCTCGGTTAAGTTTACCTGACGCGCTGCTGTATTTTCCGTAATTTCCCCGGCAGCCGTCACAGAAGTACCGTCTTGTCGGGCTTGTTCTGCAAGGGCAACATCAAGCCCTTGAATCCGTTCGGCAGCCCTGTTTTGAAATGCCAGGTTCAGTTTGGCGTCTCTGAGCCAGAGGGGAATCGGTAGCGTATCCAAAAGTGCTGTCAGATGCTTGTCATCTGCACCAGACGTGTTTCGAGGTTCAGGGTCCGTCGTTTGTGCCAAGCGCGTTACATCACGCATCCACACGATGTCTGCAACCTGCTCGCCATCGTTGTCTTCGGCACGAGCACCCAGCGCTTGAATTTTTTGTGCGCCGCGTATCAAGATAATATCGAAAGCTGTACCCTTGGCGCGCAGCAAGCTGACGTTTTGCTCAAGCCGCTGTAGATCTTCATCAATGAAACAGGTGCGAATATCATCATAGCGGGCGAGTGTGCCTGTCTCGAGTGCCAATAAATCCGCAAGGCGCCTGGAGCAGCTGATGCCGCCCGTGCCGTGATCCCAAAGAAATATGCCATCAGGCGATGATGCAAGGATGCCACGCGTTCTGTTCGATAAAGATTCAATCCGGAAATTCTCGACGGATATATCTTTGGCACGCGCACGGAATTTGAGCACAACAGGCATTAATGCCGCTGCGCCGATGACCGCACCGAGAAATATCGACGGTATTGATGAGTAATCTTCAATCACGGTCGGCAGTCTACGCTTCTTGACCAGCGGGGCCAAGAAATGCGTTCAGGAAAATCTCATTTTAAGTGCCGCGCTGGGCTTCGATATTTTCGGCAATATTCATTAAACGATCGAGTGTTGTTTGCAAGCGTCCGAGTTGTGAGAACTCTGTCTCAATCGCGTCGGCCCATGTGTCGCTCAGAACCGCTTTTGATATGGGTAGAAATGGGTAGTCCGGCAGCAGTCCGCGGAGTACATCGGCTTGATTGGTTATGGCTGCGGCATAACTGCCTCGGGCGATCCTGGTTTTTCTGGCACCCGTACTGTCCATAATCAGCCATTTGTCAGCTGCATCTACATATCGGGCCAGATTCTCCATGGAAGCCGTAAAGCCGCGCTCCATGATCTCAGAACTCACGTCATCGCCGCCTTTAAGAATGCGTGCCCGTACGCGCGCGCGGCAAAGCTCTATCTTGGGAAGAGCCAGGTAGATCATCGTGACACCCCAGCCGCGCCGGCGAAGGCGTAGCGTTGCGGAGAGAGGTTTGCGGCTGACGAGGCGGCTTTCCACGATAAAACTACGCTGGCCGAGCTCCGCGACTTCTAATCTTTTGGAGACAGGTACAACGCGTTTATGTATCCCTTCCGGGAGGTCATCAGCATCGCCAAAGCCTTGCGTATCGTCGGCATCAATATGACGCGATGTGCCTAGCCAGCTTGGGAACAAGCGCTGCGTGAGGCTAGTTTTCCCCGCACCCGGCGGTCCGGCGATGATCCACATGCGTTTATCCGTATCCATGGACCCGTTTTAGCGGAATTTAGGTGCTACGGGAAAGAGATCAGTTATTTAGGACATGCGGTGACGCAAAAAAAATGAGAGGGCCGAAGCCCTCTCATCTGATCTCAATTGCAAATAGTAGATATTGCTTAGTAACGATAAGCTTCTGGCTTGTGCGGACCGTCGACAGCAACACCGATGTAGTCGGCCTGCTTTTGCGACAAGGTTGTCAGATGTACACCCAGTTTTTCGAGGTGCAGGGCAGCAACTTTCTCGTCCAAAGACTTAGGCAGTACGTAAACGTCGTTTTTATATTTGCCATCAGCATTGTTCGCCCAAAGCTCGATCTGAGCCAATACCTGGTTGGTAAAGCTAGCAGACATCACAAAGCTTGGGTGGCCCGTTCCACAACCAAGGTTCACAAGACGACCTTGTGCCAACAGGATAATGCGGTTGCCATTTGGAAATTCAATCTCGTCCACTTGTGGCTTGATCTCGTCCCACTTCATGTTTTTCAGGCCAGCGACCTGAATTTCGCTGTCAAAGTGACCGATGTTACATACGATGGCGCGGTCCTTCATTTTACGCATGTGATCTACCGTGATGACGTCGACGTTGCCGGTAGCTGTGCAGAAGATATCAGCACGCTGTGTGGCTTCATCCATGGTCACGACTTCAAAGCCCTCCATTGCGGCCTGAAGCGCGCAAATTGGATCGGCTTCGGTCACCATGACGCGGCAACCAGCTTGACGCAGGCTTTCAGCAGAACCTTTGCCCACATCACCAAAGCCAGCGACGCAAGCTACTTTGCCCGACATCATGACGTCAGTTGCACGGCGGATAGCATCAACGAGGCTTTCGCGGCAACCGTACTTGTTGTCGAATTTAGACTTGGTGACCGAGTCGTTGACGTTAATGGCTGGGAACATAAGGGATTTATTCTTCGCCATTTCGAGCAGGCGGTGAACGCCCGTCGTTGTCTCTTCGGTAACACCTTTGATGGCCTTGGCGCACTCAGTGTACCAGCCTGGCTTTTCTGCAACGCGCTTTTTAATCGCGGCAAACATCACTTCAGCTTCTTCGCTATCTGGATTATCGAGAACTGAAAGGTCGCTTTCGGCCTGCATCCCCAAGTGGATCATCAACGTTGCGTCGCCGCCATCGTCGAGGATCATGTTTGGAACACCGCCATCAGCCCACTCAAAGATATTGTGTGCGTATTCCCAGTACTCTTCGATGCTCTCGCCTTTAACGGCGAAGACTGGCGTGCTGGTTGCAGCAATTGCGGCTGCGGCGTGATCTTGGGTCGAATAAATGTTGCATGAAGCCCAGCGGACCTCAGCGCCTAATTCTTGAAGAGACTCGATCAACACAGCGGTCTGGATCGTCATGTGCAATGATCCGGCGATCCGTGCACCTTTAAGTGGCTTGGATGTGCCGTACTCTTCGCGAATAGCCATCAATCCAGGCATTTCGCTTTCAGCGATGTTCAATTCCTTACGGCCCCAGGCAGCGAGGCTCATATCGGCGACTTTGCAGTCTGTAAATGCGTTCATTAGGTGTGCTCCGTGCTCAATGATAAATTATGCAAAAATTTGTTACTTAAAGACATAAAGATTTCTTTATATCTTTAAGTTAAGGTGTTTCTAGCAGGGGATTAATCTTGAGACAAGAGGGAAAATTCACACCTCGTCGTTTACTGGTGTGATCAGGGCTCTATATGTGCTGAGCAAAGATTGTGTGTGTTTAATTATGAGCCCTGGACTAAATCCAGGATGACAACAGCAACAGATATAAGATCGTTAAGCTAACGTATTGAAGTCGTCGATCATCATGGCGATGCGGCCACTATCGGTCTGTTCCATGATTTGCTGAGCACGCTGGATTGCGCTGAGGGTGTCCAGTTCCATGATCCGCTTTTTGATAATCGGAATATTGCTCGCGGTCATTGAAAGATCATGCAACCCAAGTCCAATCAGCAACGCTGTATAACGGGGATCACCTGCAATTTCACCACAGATTGAGACCGGAATTCGTGCCCGAAGGGCGGCCTGTGTTGTGAACTGAATGAGCCTGAGGACGGCCGGATGCAATGTATTGAACAAGTGCGCCACGTGCTCATTGGCCCGGTCAACGGCGAGCGTATACATCGTAAGATCGTTAGAGCCGATGGCAAAAAAGTCACTGGCGCGGGCGAGGGCATCTGCAGCCAGCGCGGCGCCTGGGACTTCGATCATGACGCCTACGGGCGGCAATGGATCAGGTAAGGCAATGCCTTCGGCCATAAGCTCATCTGCAGCCTCATTGAGTATTTTCTTGGCGCGTTTGACCTCACCGGGTGTTGTCACCATAGGCAAGAGAATACGGACATTACGATTGACCCCAACCCGCAAAATAGCACGAAATTGCGTGCGTAGCGTATCTGGATTGGCAAGGGACAGCCGGATGCCCCGCAAGCCCAATGCTGATACAGCAGCTTCATCAATCTCAGTTAGTAATGCAGGTGCTGGCTTTTCACCACCAATATCCAGAGTGCGGATCGTTACTGATTGTAAGCCCATGGCGCTGACGATTTGCTCCAGGATTGCGACTTGCTCATCTTCGCTGGGAATATCACGCCGGTTCATAAACATGAATTCGGAACGCAAAAGTCCTACGCCTTCGGCACCGGACTGTTTCACATTCTCCATCTCAACAGGCAATTCGACATTGGCCATAAGTTGAATGATCGTACCGTCACGTGACCGCGCAGGTTCGAACCGTAAACGGTCAAGGGCGCGTATGTGTTTGCGTTTTTCAGCCTGACGTTTTTCAAATCGTTTAATGGTTGCGGGTGTCGGGTCAACAATGATTTTGCCAGAATACCCATCAACAATGATTTGCTGACCTTGTTCAACGCCAACAAGTAAATCAGCAGCACCAAGCACGGCAGGTAAGCCTAAGGCGCGCGCCATAATTGCCGTATGTCCTTCGGTACCACCAAGCGCTGCCGCGACGGCGCTTACGGACTCAGGGTCAATCTGTGCCATATCAGCCGGGCTGAGTTGTTCGGCAACAATGATGCCCCCTTTAGGGGTCTTTGGTGGTTCGTTTGCCGGTGAGCGTACAAGAATACCGATTAAGCGGGACGCCACCTCGCGGATATCGTCAAGACGGGCCGCAATATAGGCGTCTTCCATCGCTTCAAATCGTTTGGCGAGGGCGGTAAATTCGCGTTGCACGGCGGCTTCGGCATTGATGCGTTCTTCTTCGATAACGCTACGCGCGCCTCGTACAAGGCGCGAGTCATTCAGCATCGCAAGATAGGCATCGAACAAAAAGACAAGCTCTTCGCCGGTCGTGCCGGGCATTCCGGAAGCGCGTTCCTGGAGGCTTCTGATCTGGCGGCGGGCGACATTTACGGCAGCATCCAAGCGCTTTAGCTCGCCCCGAATTTTGGTTTTCGCAACGACGTATTCCTGAACTTCGATATGGCGCCCAAAGCGCACGTAGGCTTTGCCAATGGCAATGCCAGGTGCCGCCGCGAGGCCTTTAAACGTGCGTTCGCGCTTTCCTCTTGTAATCTCTTTCGATTGCGATTTTTTTGCCATAGTGTCTCAAACCGTTCCGTCGTCAGGTTTATTCAATCTTCGTCGAACTTGTTCTCAGTCAGCGTTTCAATCGCGCCCACTGCTTGTTCAGCATCGTTACCTTCGGCGCGGACAAGTATTTCCGTGCCCGTGCTGGCTGCCAGCATCATCAAGCCCATAATGGATCGGCCTGATACAGTCTGGCCATTGCGTTCAACATCAATGTCAGACGTGAACGAACCTGCCAAAGCAACGAACTTGGCTGCAGCACGCGCATGTAGGCCACGTTTGTTCTTTATAATAAGACGTCGTTCGATCTGCATGGCGCTTAGGTATTTTTCTTATCAAGAAGCTGCGACGCAATATTGATGTACTTGCGTCCTGCGTCCTGAGCACCTGTAGCGGCCTCAAGCAAAGTGTCCGCATCTCGGATCGACGCCAGCTTGATGAGCATCGGCAAATTGACGCCAGCGATCACTTCGATCTTTCCGTTGTCCATGATTGAGATCGCCAAGTTAGAAGGTGTGCCGCCAAACATATCCGTCAGCACAATGACGCCGTCGCCATCGTCGACGTCCTTCGTGCTTTTCATAATTTCAGCGCGCCGTTGCTCCATGTCATCATCTGGACCTATGCAAACGGTGGCTACATTTTCTTGCGATCCAACGACATGTTCCAGCGCAGAGACGAGTTCCACCGCTAAGCGACCATGTGTTACGAGCACCAATCCGATCATTGTCGGCTTTCCTCATTGTTGTTTTATATAATTGTGAGCAGATTCTTACGCTTTGTCCAAGTCTCTATGTCGAATTTGTGCGCGCCACTCGTTTTCCTCTAGCCATGCACCAAAATACTCGGTCATGAAGACTGACCTATGTCGCCCGCCTGTGCACCCAAACGCAATTGTCAGATAACTTTTCCCTTCGGCCAGGTAGCGCGGCAAAAGTGGTCCGAGCATACCTTTTAAATGTGTCGTGAAACCCTCAAACGCGGGATCTTTTGCGACGTAGGCTTGTACGTCTGGGTCTTGCCCCGTCTTTGGGCGCAATACTTCGTCGTAATGCGGGTTTTGAAAAAACCGAACATCGAAAACCAGATCAGCATCACGCGGCAATCCTCGCTTATAGGAAAATGACGTCACAAAGATCGCCAACCCGGGGTCGCTTTCGAGACCATAACTTTGATCAAGCTTTGCCTTTAGATCGCCAAGCGCATATTCGGTGGTGTCGATGACTGTATCGGCGCGCGCGCGGACAGGTTCCATCACTCGGCGCTCATGATGAATACCGTCAATGACGGGGCGGTC
>WASW01075922.1_pt1 | contig 19257 bp, 21 predicted proteins | sample 5698521 | NCBI WGS metagenome assembly WASW01 (sample SAMN11175560, study PRJNA528189) | sponge metagenome | isolation source: marine sponge | host: Leucetta | place: Antarctica: Western Antarctic Peninsula, King George Island | collected 2013-01
TCTACTATAGCTCGTCCTATTTTTAAAAGATTCGTATTGCTGAATCTGGATTGCTTCACTACGTTCGCAATGACGACTTATCAAGATCGTCTTCTTATAGGTGGGAGGTAGGTTTTCTCTGGATTGATTAGGGTCATTTTCGCATAGCTCGTTTTAAAAAGCTTTAAAATCCACACCCCCACCTAGCCTCCCCTCATGAGAGGGGCCGGGGTCATGCTGAGCCTGTCGAAGCATCTGGATTGCCCCCCACCCTTCGACAAACTGAGGGTGACGTAAGTATCTTTTAAAATCAAATGGAAATGGAAAAATAAAAAAGCTCCCAGGTTGCGTAGACTCCCTGTTCGGTGGCAAAGCGTTTATCATAATCTCTGATTAGTTTTCTTAATCCCCCAGCGTTAAAAATTCTAATTGGTGCGGCTCCAATTTGTTGCAGATTTTTCATAAGATTCAGGGTGCTTGGAGAAAATATTTTTCTTTTTTCCACATCAATAGAATTTAGTGTGTACCCGGAATTTTTTATAAATGTTTTCCACTGCTTGATAGAAAAGAGTGTGGTTGGACTGCCTAAGTTGGCTGTCTCGCGGAACTCCATTAGAGTTTCAGGACCAAAAGTGCTGAAAAGTATTGTTCCGGTTTTATTTAATGAACTCTTTAAATGCGTTAAGGCTTGCATGGGATTCAGGAACCATTGAAAAACTGCATTGGCGCAAATCAAATCGGTCTTATCAAGTGATATTTTCTCCGCATTCCCTATTATGAATTTAGTATTAGATGGAATGATTAAACGTGATTTCAATGTGTCAATCATCACAGGTGAAATATCATTTAACGTCAACTTATTGATTGGCATGGTTAGCAGATGGCGAGTGAAGACTCCCGTTCCACAACCTAGTTCAAGTATATGGGAAGGAGGATTTTCTGGTAAATAGGAAGCTAACCTTTCTGCCATCGATTTCTGCAAAAGGGCGTAACGATCGTAGGAGTGTGCGTATTTTGAGAAACTCGCAATAATATTTTTTTCTATGCCAGAATTTTTGGGGTCCAATGTTAAATCAGGATTAAAGTTATTGGCAGTGAAAAAAACGGAATGGACGTAGGGCTAGGGTTCTCTATGAATTTTACACTGAATATTTTCATAGAAAATGGATTGTCTAACTATGTAATAATTTTTCAGCTAATTGTTTCAGTAGCGGAGTAGGGGAATGCCCTGCATCTTCTACTATCTCTAAATGCGGGATATGGACTCTTAAAACTCCTGCATCAAGAAAAGTATCATTTTCGCCTATAATCGACAAAAAATCATTAGTTTCTTTGCCTGTGACCGAGTTATTTTCAAGAAATTTCAAACCCCTTATTAGAATTTTTCTTCCGGGTATTTCCTTGATCTGGTTTTCTGGATAGGGTAAGTCTGCATGGAAGAAAAAATCTCGCAAGACATCCGTTTTATTTGAATTGCGACTTAATATTTTTATCAAATATTTTAATTGCGCTTCGGAAGTCTTACCGCCCAATCGCCCTGTATCTAAGAATGCAAGAATCGGCGCAAGAATCGCCTTATGGCAATTTTGGGGTAAATGATCTTGATGTTTTAACAGCCACAAACTCCCCAGTGAATAGCCTATATAGAGTTGTGCTGGTAAGCGACTTAAAATATTTTGGGCTTCTTCTTCATTTTCTGGATTTTTCGGATAGACAACATGAACATCTGAGCCAGGGAATGCTTCCTTTATTTGTTCCGCAAACCAGGTTTCGGGAACCGCCCAACCGGATATAGCTGTGATGGTTAGTTTTTCTTCCATGGACCTAATAACTTTAGCAGTTCATCCACTAACGCCTCATTTATTTTTGAGTGCAGTGAAATCCGTAAGCGGGAACTATTTGCGGGAACAGTAGGAGGACGTACCGCACCAACAAGAATCCCGTTGCTCAATAACTGATCCCTTAATTCAAGAGTTTCCTGTGGATCGCCAATTAATATTGGAATGATCGGGGATTCAAAGTCTCCAGGTTTTTGATTTAAACCATCACGGAAATGTTTTGACAGCTTCTTCAAATTTTTTCTTTGTTCGCCAAAAGTTTTAATCAGTTTGATGGATTCAAGTGCCGCACCCACTTGTGCAGGAGGCAAAAATGTAGAATAAATATATTCGCCCGCTTGGTTAGTCAAATAATCTATGATGGATGGATTGTTTGCCAGCACATACGCACCCATGCTGGCCAGTGCTTTACCTAGGGTTCCTACAGTGATATCTACCTCATCCAAAACATTCATTTCTTCTGCCAATCCGCCACCGTTTTCGCCAAAAACTCCTGTGCCGTGAGCTTCATCGAGTATCAGAATAAATTGATACTTTTTTTTCAGAGCTACAAGTGCTTTCAAGTCGGGATAATCGCCATCCATACTGAAAACGCTTTCGGTTACTACAAAAATAGTATCGTATTTTTTGTGGTTTTTATGCAGAAGAATTTCCAAGTCAGCCATATCCAAGTGATTGTAGCGCTTGAATTTTGCGGGACACTGTAAAAGGGCTTGCGCTAAAGAATGATGAAGGAGCCTATCGGCTAGAACAAAGTCATTCTTTCCTGGCAGATGTTTTAAAACCGCCTGATTGGCTACAAATCCAGAATTGAACAGCATGCCAAAAGATTTTTGTTTCCAATTTAGAATTTCGTCCAGCAATTCTTGATGGCAGGGTAAAAATCCAGAAAGAAGGGGTGAGGCACCGCTGCCAGAGCCATGCTTTTCGCAAGCTGTTTTTGCTCCAGCAATCACCTTGGGGTGAAAGCGTAACTGAAAATAATCGTTGGAAATCAGATTGTGTTGATAGTTGCTATACAATCTAACTTCTCGATGGAGGTGTTTCTTTCTACGATCATTCAGGTCTTGATTCAGGCGGTTGATAAATTTTTTTGTCAATGAATTTGGGGAATGGTTTGAAAGATTAAAATTATGGTATAAATCGTCTTTCAAGTCAAAGGAACCCATCCATAATATGTCAGAAATTAAAGATACTGGTAAAGTTTGGATGAAAGGATCGGTTGGTCCTGCACATGCGGTTCGAGTCGATGATAAAGTCTTTGCCACGGGGCAAAAGGAAGGTCAAAGCATCGACCTTTGGCTAGATAATAAAGGATTATACATTGACCTGCATGATTCCAAACTCGGTGAAAGAACGGCTCGTTGGATTCCCTTGAATACCCCGGCTACGTTACACGGAACTCTCTTTAATGGATTTGAGAAAACCAAACATGCCGATGTCTTGATAGTGTCTGCTGATAGCGAGGGGGTAAAAGAAAAATCGGTTTCAGGCAAAGAATATCAGGAAGGCGGTTTCAATATTTTGGATCGTTTGACTTTTTGGCAAACGATTTGGAAGAACTAAAACTGTAAAAACGCAAACAGGTTAAATGTTTCGCACTAGCCGGGTCGCCTGATGTTCTCGAGTTTTCGGATCAATATACTCCAGCTCCTTATTCCTCAGGTTTATTCGGCAGGGTTCCTGATTTTTATTTTTGTCACTGGTCCACATATAATTTGAGCATTTTGTGACAAACAGGGAGCAGATATGGATAATTTCGTCTTCCCAGTCCATATGGTCAAAAGATTCATCATAGAATTCTTCTGCTTCCTTAGAGGTCGGAAGCCTCCAATCGCTAAATCCACCTGCATAAACCTGTTTCATCAAGCGAACATAGGCAAGGGCTTCATCATAATTCCGCCATTGTGCCAAGTCTCCCCATGAATCTTTTGGCAACCAATGTTTTTTGTATTTGTTGTCCGTGATAATTCCAGAGGAGTTATCTTTAAACCGATCTGATTCTGTCATTAAATTTACCCAATTCAGTAGCGCGAATTAATAAGTCTTAGAAATTAGCACGGATTTTTCTCTGCTTCAACGCATTTTAAAAATTCGTTGTGAAAAAATCCTGTCAGGATTCCTGGTTTTTTGTTTCCGATAGCTTGGGAGTCTATTTGCGTCACGGGTACAATTTCAATACCGGTGTTGGTTATGAAAACTTCATCGGCTTTTAACAGGTCTTCAAGAGTTATACGCTTTTCTAGAAATGGAATTTTATGCTCCCTCGCAATTTCGAGCACTACCTGCCGAGTAATACCTTCCAACACATAGGGACTTGCGGGGGGGGTTTTTAGTACGCCCTGTTTAACAATAAATACATTGCTGGTTGTGCCTTCCGTAACACCAAAATCTGGATCAACCACCACGCCCTCCATAAAATTCTTTCTGTCGGATAGTTCCCTTATAAGAATATTCGACAAATAATTGCAGGATTTTAAACGCTTATCTAGTCCGTTTATCAGATTTGCACGTTCCTGAAAAAGCTTTATTTTGACACCTTTTTTGTAAGCTGCTTTTGGAAGAGGTGTGAAGGCACGGATATTGACCACCAGAGTAGGGGAGGTATCGGGATCAACTTGAATATTTGATTGCGTGTCGCCTCGGGTAACAGTCAGCCGAATGATAGCTTCTTTATATTTATTTCTAGCGAGGGTGTCCTGAGTTACCGCCATTAACTCATAACGGGTCATTGGAAGATCAATGAAAACCTGAGGCAGTGACTTGAGAAGTCTATCTACATGTTGTTCCAGGCGAAATATTTTTCCTTTACTTGCGCGCAAGGTTTCGAACAAGCCATCGCCATAACAAAAACCTCTATCCTGTATAGACACTTTTGCATTGCAAAGAGGGGTGAACAATCCGTTTATGTATACAACGTCCATCTATAAATACTCCAAAGCTTCCACCATTGCGGCGGCCTTATCCAATGTTTCCTGATATTCATTTTCTGGAACCGAATCGGCTACAATACCTGCACCCACATGGAAACTTGCATTGCCGTTATTGATAATTATCGAACGGATAATGATATTTAAATCCATATAGGGAGCATAACCAATATAGCCGAATGAACCCGAGTAGGGGCCGCGTTGCACGGGTTCTAATTCATCAATGATTTCCATACATCTAATTTTTGGACAACCGGTGATTGTTCCGCCGGGGAAAACCGCCTTCAATATTTCAAAAACACTTTGGTTTGGTAACAGGCATCCTGAAATATTCGATACGATGTGGCTCACATGGGAATATTTTTCTAAAAACATGAAGTCGGTTACCTCCACAGTTCCTGCTTCGCAAAGCCGTCCGAGGTCATTTCTTTCCAGATCGACCAACATCAAATGCTCGGCGCGTTCTTTATCATTCAACAGAAGCTCCGCCGTTAGAGCTTCATCTTTTTCTGCAATGCTACTGCGGGGACGAGTTCCGGCAATGGGGCGCGATTCGATTTTATCTCCCGAAACTTTTATCAGTCGTTCGGGGGAGGAGCTGACGAGTGAAAGGTCATCAAATTTAAGAAAACCTGAAAAAGGAGATGGGTTCACCTTTCTTAGCCTTTGATATAAAGCCAGAGGGTCCTTATCAAACGATGTTTCAAACTTCTGCGAAATATTGGCCTGATAGATATCTCCCTCACAAATATAAGCTTTGACTTGATCGACCTTTTGCAGGTACTCGCTTTTATCTGAAAAGGGTTTGAGTGGTGCAGAAGAAAAAGATTTTTCCTTTTTGGTTTCTGGAAGAAGCCTGATTTTTTCTATAGCTCTTTGAACATCTTTCCATACCCGTTTGATTTCCCATAAGAAGTCTTCGTAATCGGAATCTTTTGTCTTATTTTCTTCAGACAGTATGAATTTTAGTTTTTGGCTTTTGTGATCATAGACAAACAAACGCTCGGCTTCCATAAAGCTAAGATCAGGAATATTTTGTGAAGAGTTGAGAGCGATATTCTCAAACAGGGCACTGGCCTCATAGCCGACGAATCCCACCCAGCCTCCCCAAAAATGCGGAAGGTAGTCCACCATCGTTTCTTCGAAGTTTAACAACTTAAAAGCTTCATCAACTTGGCTGAACTGAGTTTGCAGAATTCCATTTTCATATAGATTTGCTTTAGCCCCAAAAAACTTTAGCCGTCTGGAACTGGAGCAACCAAAAATTGAAAATTGCGCCGTCTCTACAGGCCCTTTACCACTCTCCAGTAAGAATGAATATTCTGAGTTTTGAAAGAGTTCTTTAAAAAGAAGGAAGGGGTCTAATGCGGGAATTCGCTCTTCACCGCATACAGGAACTCTGGATGAAGAAGCCGCCAGATGGATAAATTTCTTTCTGTCAGGAAGGATATCCATAATATACGTCTAAAGTATAGGATATTATCGGGAATGGCAAGAGAAGAGGGGGTATTTCGCGGGTTACTCGTATCGCAAGGCTTCGATTGGATTCATATTTGCAGCTTTATTGGCAGGATAAAATCCAAAAAACACTCCTATGGCAACCGAGAATCCGAAGGCAAGAAGAATGGATTGTGTCGAAACGATAGTGTCCCATCCGCCAATATTTGAAACCATTTCAGAAATTCCCACCCCTAACAAAACGCCTGCACCCCCACCGAGAAAACTGATTAAAACCGACTCAATCAGGAACTGTTCGAGGATTTCCCTTTTCTTTGCACCGATGGCTTTTCGAATGCCAATTTCACGGGTACGTTCGGTTACTGAAACCAGCATTATATTCATAATGCCAATGCCACCCACCATGAGAGAAATTGCGGCAATACCTCCTAATAAATAGGTAAATGTTTTAGCGGCATCTCCCCAGCTATTCAGCCATTGTGAGGAATTTTGTACATAGAAGTCGTTCTCTTTGCCGTCTGCAATATTGTGTCGCAGTCGCAATACCTGGGCAATGTCTTCCTTTATGAGTTCGAGATCTTCGATCTTTTCGGCCTGCACATCAATGGACTGAATGTGATTCATTCCGAAAACACGTTTTTGCGCTGTGGTAACGGGGATGAAAATCTGATCGTCAGGATCAAACCAGCTCAACGCACCTTTAGGTTCAGTCGTGCCAATGACCATAAAATTTTTGCCATCGACCTTGATTGTCTTTCCCAACGGATTAGCTTCTTCAAAAAGATTTTTGACCACAGTCGCCCCAAGAACACAAACCCTTTTTGAAGCAATGATTTCCTGCTGGTTGAAATAACGGCCCCTTTTCATTTCAAAATTTGCTAGCCGAACATAACTTTTCCCTGTCCCTCGAACGGTTGAATTGGAATTTTTGTTCCCAAATTTTAATTGTGCAGAACGATAAACTTGAGCGGCCACACCAGTAATGAGCGGCACATGCTTTTCAATGAAATCAGCATCGGACAACATCAGGGTATCGACTTTTCCTGTGGTGACGTGACGCGATTTTTGCTGCCCCGGTTTGATGGTTATAATATTGGTCCCAAATTTAGAAATAGTATTTAAGGTCTGTTGTCGCGCCCCTTCGCCAATGGATATCATGGATATTACCGATGCCACGCCTATGATGATCCCTAAAGCCGTTAAAAATGTTCGTAGTTTATGAGAGATCAAACTCCTTATCGCCATCTTGAATAAGTCGAAAATTAGCATGAAGTTACCGCCTGATCTTTGACAATCCGACCATCTTTCATTTGGATAATTCGTTTAGCCTGTTGCGCTATCTCTGTTTCATGCGTGACCAGAATGAGAGTCACGGCATCATCATTCAATTCATGAAAAAGAGACATGATTTCTTCCCCAGTAACTGAATCGAGGTTTCCTGTAGGCTCATCTGCAAGAATGATGGCCGGCTTGTTCACTAAAGCCCTTGCGATGGCGACTCTTTGTTTTTCTCCGCCTGAAAGCTCAGTGGGTTTATGCTTCGCCCTGTGTTTTAGTCCAACTCTTTCCAGAGCCTGCATGGCTATTTCTGTCGAATTGGCAACTCTACCATAAAGTAGAGGCAATTCTATATTTTCAAGAGCGGTGGCTCGTGGCAATAGGTTGAAGCTTTGGAAGACAAATCCGATTTGCTGATTCCTCACTTCTGCCAGTTGATTTGGTTTTAAGATGCTTATATCCAGGTCTTCTAACTGGTAGTTGCCCGTGGTTGGCAAGTCGAGGCATCCTAGCAGGTTCATCAAGGTGGATTTCCCACTTCCTGAAGGGCCCATGATAGCGACAAACTCACCTTTCTCGATTTGAAAGCTAACTTCATGCAAAGCCGTAACAGACAATGTACCCGATTCATACGTTTTCGAAAGATTTTCGACTGCAATCAAAATGACCTCATGGTTATTTGGAACGGATCATCCACAGAATTTTCTTTAGCGAGGAACCTGTCGTGCTGGAATTTTTCGCTTCTTCCAAAGCCTTTTCCCAATCTCCCAGGATCACCTGATCTCCAGGAACAAGGCCGGAAACGATTTGCACATGAATAGGATTTCTTATTCCGGTCTGCACTGCAATTTTCTCTGGTTTATCATCCTTCAAAACCATAGCGAATTTCCCCTGTTCTCCATCACGAATGCCAGCTCGCGATGTGAAAACGGTATTCTGGACATGTTCGGTAACAATATCTATATTGGCAGACATCATGGGCTTTAAAACTTTACGTCCTTTTCCAAGCACCTCAATTTTCACTTTGAATATGGTAATACTATTTTCCACTAATCCTTGCGGGGCAATGCGTTTGACGCGGCCTTTAAATTTTCTGTCCGAGAATGCGTCGGCTGTTATGGTAACCTCATGGCCTATTTTAATAGACCCTATATCTGTTTCATCAATATCTGCGATGATAAACAGACGCGACATATCGGCTAGGGTAGCGAGAGCGGTTCCACCGTTCACATTAGATATCCCGGATGCAATGATCTGGCCTTCTTCAACTAGTTTTTCAATGATCACGCCGGTTATCGGAGCAAAAATTTCTGTCTCATCGAGCCTTTCCTCGACTTCATCCAAGGATATTTTCGCAAGTATTACTTCGGTGTTGACCAGTTCAACTTCATTCTCTTTCATTGCGATGTCGTGAACGGAATCTTTTGCAGCCTGAAATTGTGATTCTGCCTGGATTAAATTTTGCTGATTAACTTTGAAGAGAGTTTGCGCAGAATCTAACGACTCTTGCGATACCACTTTTTGTTTGAACAGATCCATCTGCCTTTTAAGTTTGTCTTCACTATCCTTGAGGTTGGCAATAGCGGTTTGCACTTCAGCCTGTGATGTTTTTATATCTGTTTCGTATTTTGTCTTTTGCAGGATCAGGGCGGTTTCGGCTTTTTTCAGTTTTGCGGTCACACTGGATAGGTCGGCTTGTGCTTTATCAACATTTCTTTTTTCGTCCGATTTGTCCAGTTGCAAAAGCAGGGTGCCTTTCTTGATCTTATCGCCTTCAAACATGGGAAACGATAAAACTTCACCACTCGCCTTGGACTTTACCTCTACTTTAAAATTAGGTTCTACGACACCTGTAGCGGAAATATTGACAGATATTGGCCCTTGAGTTACTTCAGCGAGTTTAAATAGGGGCTTTGCGGGAGGTTCTAATTCACTATCCGAAAAATAAAATGCGGCAACGAGAATCAACACCCCAATTAGAATCAGGGCTTTTTTCATGTTTCATCGCCTTCAGTAAATTGAATATTGTTGTCAGCAAGAGTTTGTGCTTTAACTTGGCGTAAACGGTTTTTGGATTTCTTGTAGTCAATAGTTACTTTGATTTCATTGCTCTGTTCTTCTGCAAGGTCTTCCTGAAACTCCAGCACATTGAAGCTGGTAGATAAACCGACTTCAAACTTTTTCTCTTCTGCACTGAGTTTCTCTTCGGCGAATTTTCTTGCAATTCGAGCAGCATGAACTCTTTTTATATCTGTTTTAATTTGTCGGTAGGCTTCACGAACTTCCAGTGTAATGGTTCTTTCCATATCTTTTATATCCAGCAATAATTGGGCGACCTCAAGCCTCTTTGCAGTCAATTTACTTTTGGCCGCACGGTTTCCAAGGGGATAACTCAGGTTCAGTCCAAACTGCCAAAGGTGATATTTTCTGCTAGCGAGGTTGCTTAGAGCCTGGTCATATCCTCCACCAAACTTACTGCGTCCCTTAATAGTACCACCGGTAACATTTATAGCCTCACCGCTAATGCCATTAAGCCCCAGACTGCTCACCAGGTCGAGTGTAGGGTATATCTGGTTCTCATTATATTTGACTTCAATATTGCGATTATCGAGTTCCTTCTTTTTACCTAGAAGGTCTGGCCTTTGCCTTAAAGCTACCTGAAGAGCCTCATCGAGAGTGCCTTCATTACCCGGATCAAACAAAGGTGCATCTGTGGGGCGAATGTTTTTTTGGCCACGCTCGGAGTCGAAGGTGTAATTTAGAATGTTCTTCAAATTATCTTCATTATCGAGAATAAGGTCCTGCGCGCTTAAGAGCAACTGGTCGCGAGATGCAACTTCTGATTGTGCTTGCAAAACTTCAAGAGGGGCCAGGATGCCAACTTCAACCTGAGCTTTAACCTGCTTTTCCATATCTTGCGCTCGTTCCAATGACTTTTTCTTTACCTTCAAGTCTTCAATGCTGAAAACCAGATTCCAGTAAATATTTTCAGCTTCGGTAATCACATCAATGACAGATTTTTTAAATTCGTAGTCTGATATCTTCTGATTGTTCTTAGCGATATAAATTTCACGCTTGTTATTATCAATCCCGAAATCTTTTAATAGGGGCTGGGTCAGCGTTAAATTTAAATCAGAAGTGTATTGCGGGTTGAGTCCTGCAAAGGCTGAGTTTGTCAAGCCTCTATTTGTATCGAAACTCAACTCATAATCTCCCCCTGTCACAAATTTTTGTGCGATAGAAAAGTCCCAATCATAATTTTGATTTCTGCTTTTACTGGGAGCGGCAAATGCACCTGCGACCTGACGTGTTTCTTCGCCTACAGCAAACTCAAAATCCAAGGTGGCATCAAAATCTGCTTCTTTTTCAAAAATGGATTGTTCAACAATTTTCGAATTGTATTTTTGCACCGCAATGCCTAGGTTATTTTTTAATGTGTCTGCAATGGTTTCGTTCAGGCTCAAAGAAATAGGGGATGTAGAAATTTCCTCGGCAACAACCTTTTGGGGTGCAAGAGATAAGACGGCAAAAGCAAAACCGCAGATTATAATTTTGCTGATAAAACTCATAAGTTGTAAAACTCCAAACCTTAAATATTTGAGTATACACCCATTATGTTTCCCAAACCCAATAATTGATATGATAAACCGAAGCTGTACTGTTTGAGTTTTCCTTGGCTTTGCACAAATAAACAGTTGTTTTTTATAATATTTATCGGATTTTGAAGCCTTTTTCTTGGATACCTTTTATAGACTTATTTTTTGAAAATCATTTATCTATATGCTTATAAATAAGATGAGATAATAGCACTTAAATCAATAAATAAAACAATAATATTTAATATCAACTCCACCTCTTTCTGGTAGAAGCGATTTACATTATTCCGGCCTGGAGGCATTACGGCCTTTTTCAATTCGCAAATAGAAAATGATTATGCTATAAGCATAATCACGTTTTTTTAGCAGAAATATTCAGGTTTATTATGACTACAAATATTAAAGAACTGGAAAATTCCGCTTTAGAGCTTAGGCGACTGTCCTTAAAAATCATTTTTCAAGCCGGGTCAGGGCACCCCGGTGGTAGCATGTCGGCAACCGACTTGATGACCGCTTTGTTCTTCGGTGGAATACTTCGTTACGACTCCAGCAAGCCGAAAGACCCTGAACGCGATCGTTTTTTATTGAGTAAAGGCCATGCTTCAGGGATTTATTATTCCGTCCTCGCAAAAGCAGGATTTATTGCAGAGTCCGACCTCGATGACTATAGAAAAATTAACAGTACGCGATTTCTTTCAGGCCACGGTCACCCTAAAACTCCTGGAATTGAGATTGCCTCTGGCAGCCTTGGGCAAGGGTTGAGCGTTGCACACGGCATAGCATTAGGAACCCGGCTCCAAGGGTTTGACTCTAATGTTTATGTCATTTTAGGGGATGGTGAGTTGCAAGAGGGGCAGATTTGGGAAGCGGCAATGTCTGCATCCAAGTTTAAAAGCAATAACCTCATTGCGATTGTCGATTTTAATAAAGTAGCGCAAGACAATATCACCAAAGACCTTAAAGATATCGAGCCGCTTGAAGCCAAATGGGAATCCTTCGGCTGGGATGTTCACCGCATCGACGGTCATAATATGAATGAAATAATGAAGGTCTTGCTATTGCCCGCACATACTGAAAAACCACGGGTCATCATAGCCGACACCATCAAAGGAAAAGGTGTCAGCTTTATGGAAGGACAAACCGCCTGGCATGGTGTAGCGCCTTCTAAAGAAGATTACGAAAAAGCTTTAAAGGAACTGGAGTAAGAATGAAAGACGCAGCAACACGCGATGCCTACGGCGAAACCTTGCTGGAGTTAGGGAGTAATCCCGATATAGTTGTTCTCGATTCAGGGGTCAGCGACAGTACGCGGACGAAAAAATTCGGTCAAAAGTTTCCTGAGCGGTTTTTTAATATGGGAATCGCTGAAGCCGATATGGTTTGCACCGCCGCTGGACTGGCAACCACAGGTAAAATTCCTTTCGCCACAAGCTTCGCTTGCTTTCTGCTTGGCAGGACGATGGACCAAGTTTTGGTCAGTCTGGCTTATTCCAACACCAATGTTAAATTGGTAGGCACTCATTGCGGGCTTGCAGTGGGAGAAGACGGCCCAAGCGCGCAAATGATCGTCGATATCGCCTACACCCGCGCCATTCCTAATATGATTGTTGTTCAGCCTGCGGACTGGGAAGAAACCGTTCAAGCTACCAAAGCACTTGCAGAATATGTAGGCCCGGCATACTTTCGTCTGGGGCGGCCTAAAGTAAAAGGTATCTTCGATTCCTCATATAAGTTTGAAATTGGCAAGGGCAGGGTAGTGAAGGAAGGCAGTGATCTAGTGATTTTTGCTACAGGTATCATGGTTCAGGAGAGTCTGGTGGCCATGGAGGAACTGGCAAAGGAAAATATCAACGTCACTCTGGTCAATATATCGACCCTGAAACCCATCGATCGCGATATTATTATCGAACAAACCCGCAAACACGGCGCATTGGTAACAGCCGAAGATCATAATATTATCGGCGGCCTAGGCGATGCTGTGGGCCAAGTTTTGTTGGATAACCAGATCGCCGTACCATTCACTCGAGTGGCCGTTAAAGATCAGTTCGCCGAAACGGGAACAGGACCCCAGTTATTTGAAAAGTATGGTTTGTCCCACAACCATATTGTCAAAGCCGTAAAAGACACCCTGAATAAGAAGTAGTCCTTATATATAAGTGTAGACCCATCCAAAGGTTGTTTTTCAGCCCCTAACTTAGCCTCCAATTTCTAGTTGACATAATATATGTTATAGGAACCTATTAAACGTATCAGGTTTACATATTTGAAATAGGATCACACGACAAAAAAAAGAATCAGCCAAGCAAATAATCGAGAAATACAAAAAGCTCTATTAAAAACAAGTAGCAAAAATTGAATAAATTCAAAAGATAAAACCAATGAAATTTTTTAAAGGGTTAAAATTTTTAAGAAAACTAACCAAAAATTTAAGTGAAATTGAAAAATGTCCTCTATGTGAAACTTCTCCATGCTCCTGTTCAAAAATTTTAGAAGGAATCAAAGTCCAATTACGCAAGAATTATCTAAATGATACAATCCTTTTATGTTTGGGAGTATCAGGCACGATCCTTCTGGTAGGAGCCCCCAATATGGGAATATTTATTTGATAAAATTTTAAGCTTAGGTTTGTCTGGTTCTGGTGGAGTTCTTTTGCTATACGCTTTTAAAAAGGACGTCGAATTTGTTTTAAATGAAACAATGGGAGAAAAAGAAACTTTTGAACAAGATGTCCTATTAGCATTTAAGAGATTACATACACTTTGGTTTAAAAGTGGTGGTCGCAATTTAATAACTAGATGGGAAAATCGTTTTGGAAGTTTTCATGGGAAGCTGGTTATCGAAAGCTTACCTAACAGGAAAAAACAAGAAAATGTCTTGTCAAAATAATCCAAACCCATCCGCCCTAATAAAAACTCAACCCCACATAAGGTTCTCAATTCACCGACAACAGACCTTTTCTGTACACCTACTTTTATTTTCCACACCGAGCAGTTAGAATTCAGCCGTAAGACCGCAAACGACCCAAAGCGGACATTATTGTTGTTGCATATTTGGGGTAGCGGGAATATTAATATGACAGACCATCTCCGCCAGCAGTATAATAACAGATTATTTTTTAGTGAAAAATAAGCTACCTAACATTAGCAAATAAACTTAGGAAGAATATTATGGACACAAAAAAGTCCCCACGCCGAATATTGGCACAACCTTATGATTATTCCGTTCAGGATATAGTAGATAAGATCAAATCTGGTGATATTGACTTAAATCCTGATTACCAAAGAAACTATGTCTGGGCAGCAAATGATGAGGAACAAAACAAGTGTTCTAGGCTAATAGAATCGTTGCTATTAAATATTCCGATCCCTGTTATTTATTTCGCTGAACAAGCCGAAACTTTGAAATACGAAGTGATTGATGGTCAGCAAAGACTGTATACGTTTCAAAGATACCTCAACGATGACTTTGTCTTAAAAGGGCTAGAAGTTCGGGATGACGTAAATGGAAAGAAATATTCAGAACTTATAACAAGAGATAGAGACGAAATACGGAAAAGATCGATAAGGGCAATTGTTATTCTAAACGAATCAGATGAAGAAATTAAACATGAAGTGTTTGAACGATTAAACCTCGGGAGTATCCAGCTAACCCCTCAAGAAATTAGAAATAATACATTGAGAGGAGAGTTTAATAGTCTACTCAAGGAGTTGGCGGAAGAAGCACTATTTAAGAAAATGTTAAATTTACGCTTGAAGAGTGATGTCGAAAATATGGCTAGGGAAGAGCTTGTACTCCGATTTTTTGCGTACCATGATAGTGGGTATAAACGAGTCAAAAATCTATCCTATTTCCTCACTGATTATATGAAAAAAAATCAGCATCCTTCAAAGAAAATCCTGAAAAGTTTAAAAGATTTATTTCTCAATACAATCAATTTAGTTTCTAAATATCTCGGAAATAGAGCATTTTCAAATTATGGAGAAAAATCAGGAAAGTGGGCAAGTTTATCGAATAGGTCTTTATATGATGCGGAAATGTTGGCATTTTCTGACTTTATCGATAAGCCGATCAAAATAAAGCCTGAAGCCTTTTTAAAAGACCTTGAGAAATTAATGGCTGATAGTCAATTTAGGAAAAGCTTGCATTCTCAGGCTGGTGGAAAAATGATAAAAAAAAGGGTCTCCGCAATTAAGACAATCATTGCTGGCAAGAAATTGTAATATGAAGGACGGTAAATCTAAAATCTTGAATGTCCTTAAAGGTTTTTCCGGAAGAGAAGGTGAGCCTAGTAGCGATATTGAATCATATACATTAAAAGCAATGTGGTTAATGATGGCTTCTGAGTTTGAGGCAAGCGTTAAGTTGAAGGCTGAAAATTATATTGACAAAATCAAGAAAAACAACATTTCTGATATACACATATGCCTATTGGCTAGGAATTTTTTTGGAAACTCAGAAGAAGACATTACTATAACTATAGATGAAATTGTATCTTGTTTTAAGAAAAATCCCGCAGAAATAAACTATCGTAATTTTACTCAGGATCGGACTCCTAAATATAAGGCTCGACATGTCGAAAAACTATTCAATAATCTGGGTATCTTCTTGAGCGAAAAGGAACGGAGTTCATTGTCAATATTAGATAGTATTTCATGGACTAGAGATTCTATAGCACATGGTGATATTGGTGTTGAAATAACAAGAAAAGAGCTAGAAAAAGGGCTTGAAAGTCTAGATAAGGTTATACAGATGCTGGATGGAAAGCTGGAAAACCCAGAAGCACTTTCTATATGATTATCAGGTCCATTCTAGACTACATGTTTAAAACAAAGGTAACGCTTTACAAACAATTTCCTTCCTGCGTAACCGACCCTAGGTTTCACACCGACGATAGTCATATATTTACTATCGCTATTCACTAATTCCATGATCTAGAAATTAGTGTCAGTACCAAAAAAATACCTTTGTCACAGATATTCTAATCAAATTAAAAAAAGAGGAGAGAATGCAAGAAAACAACTTTCACACCCTCCCCCCCTATGTCACATATCTTGATATTTCACTATTAAGAACATTGTAAAATATCCCCCCTTCCCGATCCTCCTTAGGTTTGTTATGATTCTTTCAAGAAAAATTTCAGAACCTTGATTTTTTTCAATTCTCTTTAATTCTATTTTCTCCCTGATAAATTATGTGTGGCATAGCTGGACTTCTCGATTTTGATGAAAATGGTCAACTTGGGAATTCGGGTAAAATTCTCAGGTTGATGCTGGATCGGATTCGCCATCATGGTCCTGATGATCGTGGCGAAGAACTCATTGCCAGCGAAAACGGGCCGACTCTCCATTTAGGAAAAGTATCATGGTCATGTCCCTGGCTTTGTATCTGCCGTGGATAAAAATCTTTCGTAAGGATCAATCAATATTTTGCAAACACCTTTCTATCAAGTAGATGTTTTTTCGGATGAATTATTCGGAGGAAATCCTTTAGCCGTTTTTTTGCGCGGTGAAGATTTCAAGGAGACGCAATTTCAGCAAGTGGCTAGGGAAATGAACTTGTCTGAAACCACGTTCGTTCTCCCCTCTTCTCATTCGGATGCGGATTTCGATGTCAGAATTTTTACTCCGAATAAGGAAATCCCTTTTGCAGGGCATCCTACTTTGGGAACGGCCTTTGTCTTGCGGCACTCAGGCCGGATTGCCTCAACCCAGGATCAGTTGCGTTTGAATTATCCGATTGGCGTGATTTCTGTGGAGTTCGGAGAGGATGATAAAATTTTTATGACCCAGCCTGCCGGGAAAATCTTAAAAACATTTACAGATCGAGAAAAAGTCGCACAGGCTTTAGGACTCAATGTGCATGACCTCAATACGGACCTTCCTGTTCAATCCGCTTCCACCGGGTTCCCCGCATTATTGGTTCCCATTAAATCTCTTGATGCGATGGCACGAATTGATTTGGACTTATTGTTATTAAAAGAACTTCTTGGTGAAGTCGATATGATTTATCCCTTTACACGCGAAACTTGTGAAGCAGAGAGCACGATCCACGCACGCGGCTTCGCTCCTTTTGTCGGCATACCCGAAGACCCCGCAACGGGAAGTGTTGCAGGTGCGTTGGGATATTATTTAAACGACAAAAACCCCAAGGAGAAAAAAATTATCATTGAGCAGGGTTATGAGATGAAACGACCGGGCCTTATTTTTGTAACAGCGGACGCAACAACAGTCCAGGTAGGGGGTAAAACCAGAATGGTATTTAAAGCTTCTTTATATCTGGAGTAATCTCAAGCGGATTTCTGAATATTTTTGTCTTCCGGGGCATGCAAGCAGTTACCGCATATATGCCCTTTTTCCCGTCCACACATCAGGCAACTCTCCAATTCTTCAGATCCTTTAAAAGCACCGCTACAATGGTAACAATTATCTTCAGGTGCCTTTCTCTTCTTTATCCGACGTTTGACACGTCTTTTATTGATCATCATTTGTGGAATATTCATAATTCTTTCTGCATCTATGTGAAAAATCTATGTGAAAAAATTGCCCTAGTGTTCAAATTCGATGCGAACTCATCAAAAAAGTTTCAGATTTATCCACGCATGCTCAAATCCGCACTAAAACGCTAGCATTTACCTTTTTCATACGCTCCATCCCAATAGAATTCAGGATATTGGAATTTTCCCCTTCTCACTTGTACCACATATCAACAGGTGTTAAAATTTTTAAATACAGGAAAATTCAATCCGAATATATTGGAAAAAACAGCGATGCCGCTCCGCAGTGCGAATCAAATTCAAGCTATGTTCAATGCTGTGGCTCCCCGCTATGATTTACTCAATCGCCTTTTGAGTCTGGGCTATGACAAACGCTGGAGGAAATTAGCGGTCAACGAATTTGAGTCCGTTGCCAATAAAACTTATCTCGATGTAGCAACAGGCACCGCAGATATCGCTCTGGAAATGGCAAGTCGGCAACCTCCGCCACACAAAATTATTGGCATGGATTTTAGCCAGTCGATGCTGGAACTGGGCAACAATAAAGTTTCGGATATAAAGCTAATCCCGGCATCAGCAGAACATATACCGTTAAAGGACAAGATTTTTGATGGTGTCATAACTGCTTTTGGGGTACGAAACTTTTCAGATGCTGAACAAGGACTTCGGGAAATGTATCGCATCCTCAAACCACAAGGAAAAATTGTCGTATTGGAATTCTCTTTTCCACAAAATGGATTGTTGCAATGGCTCTATCGATTTTATTTTGAAAACATATTACCTTTGACCGGACGTATCATTTCCGGTCATAAGAGCGCTTACTCCTATCTGCCTGCATCCGTTGCTACTTTCCCGCAAGGAAATACATTCAAAAAGATGCTTGAAGAATCCGGGTTTGAAAATGTCTCATTTAAGGAATTGACCTTCGGAATTGTAACCCTTTATACCGGATTGAAAAATGCCTGAAAAGAACAGCAATCTTAAAATTGGGGGTTTCCTGCTTTTGATATTTATTTCGATCAATTCCAGAGATTATTTTTCTTATACCCCACCCTCCCCTGTCAACTCAATATCGGTGGTACCTGCTAATGACTATCAAGGACTTTTAAAATTGCAGGAAGCCTTTATCAGAAATGCAAAAGCAATAAAACCTTCTGTGGTGAGTATCAATAAAGTAGTGGTTGAAAAATCTTCCTGGGATGAAATGGACCCCCATGACTCTTGGTATTTAAAAGCTAAAACATGGTTATCTAACAACCTTCGTGGTCGAAAATATATAGTTGAAAGTGTAGGGTCTGGAATTGTTTTGGACTCAGGCGGTTATATTTTGACCCATTATCATGGCATCGAAGAAATCGACAGAGTTCTAGTCAAACTTTCAAATGGACAAGAATATTTTGCAAAAATACTGGGACACGATTCCCATACCGATTTGGCCGTCTTAAAAATATCCACTCTACGAAGTTTGCCTGAAGCTGAATTTGGTCATTCTCAAGATTTACAGGTTGGTGAATGGGTGATGGCCATTGGCAATCCCTATGGACTTGAAGGGACAGTCACGGTCGGGATAATAAGTGGTAAAGGCAGAACCGATTTAGGAATCACCCGATTCGAAAGTTTCATACAGACAGATGCATCTATCAATCCAGGCAATAACGGGGGTCCGTTAATCAGCTTGGAAGGGA
>WASW01079799.1_pt1 | contig 19211 bp, 18 predicted proteins | sample 5698521 | NCBI WGS metagenome assembly WASW01 (sample SAMN11175560, study PRJNA528189) | sponge metagenome | isolation source: marine sponge | host: Leucetta | place: Antarctica: Western Antarctic Peninsula, King George Island | collected 2013-01
AGCGCGCCGATGAGCATGCCCGCGGACGCTATATAGTCGATCGTGGCTGAATTAAAATACGCAAAGGACTCGTCATGATTTGAAAAGCCACCCGTTGCAATCGTTGTCATCGAGTGCGAAATCGCATCGAAGCCCGTCATCCCTGCAAGCCAGTAAAACCCAGCCCAAATCAACGTCAGCAGCAGATAAATAACGCCAATGGCGGATGCAATTTGAGCAGCGCGCGGCATCGCTTTATCTGACTGGTCTGAGCTCTCCATACGGAACAACTGCATACCGCCAACTTGCAACATCGGCAGAACGGCAATACCCATGACGATAATACCGATGCCGCCGAGCCACTGTAAAAGCGAGCGCCACAACAATATACCTGGAGGCGCATTCTCAAGCCCAGAGATCACGGTCGACCCGGTGGTCGTAATACCAGACATCGATTCAAATACGGCGTCTGTGAAACCCATGTCGAGTTCAGAAAATGCAAATGGAAGTGATGCGAACAATGTCATCGCCATCCAACTCGTCGTCGTGATCATAAACGCATGACGAATTGTAAGCTTCATATCCCGTGTTTTGGCCGTGAGCGCCATTGTCACACCGACGAAGAACGTCGTTGCTGCAGAAACAGCAAATACTTGCCAATCTGGGTGGCCATAGGCGAAGTCAGCGATGGCAGGAATGCACATCACGACTGCTAGTGTCGCCAGCAAAAGGCCGACGACAAATATTGCTGGTCGGAAATCCATCGATACCCCGATCCTCGTCAGCCCAATTGACCTCTGCCGACACTCAAGCGCGCGATGCGATGAGGGTCAAGCCTTCAAGCAAAACAGAGCTATAGCATTATTATGAGAGATCGCCACTGTTGTGATTGACCATCGACAAAAATTCTCGGCGCGTAGATGGATCTTCGCGAAATGCACCGAGCATCCGACTGGTCACAAGGCTCACACCATGCTTGTGGACACCGCGGGTTGTCATACAGTGATGGACAGCTTCGACAACAACGGCGACGCCACGAGGCTCAAGCACTTCATCGATCGTATTGGCTATTTGTGCCGTCAGTTTTTCCTGGATTTGCAGGCGTTTGCCGAAAGCTTCGACAACGCGGGCGAGCTTGGAAATGCCAACCACCCGACGATCTGGCAGATACGCAACATGCGCTCGACCGATAAACGGCACCATATGATGCTCACAGTGGCTCTCAAGGCGGATATCCTTCAACAGTACCATCTCGTCATAACCTTCGGTTTCGTCAAAGGTCTTCGCCAGGTACTCGCGAGGGCTAATGTCATAGCCTTGGTAGAATTCTTCGTAAGCGCGAACGACACGTCCAGGGGTTTCCAGCAAGCCTTCGCGTGACGGCTCATCACCGGCCCAGCGAATGAGCGTACGAACAGCTTCCTCGGCCTCTTCACGGCTTGGACGTTCAACATCCCGCACTTCATCGAGAGCGGGTGTGTCATGCTTATGTGGGTTGCCCGTAGCGACGCTTAGCGGCTTTTGTTCGTTCACGTGACTTCCTAACTACTCTGCCCAACTGAGAGGATAGCAAACTTTCGCGTGTCATCCTATCATGCTTCGTTCTTGTTGGATATTTGTGCCTTTAAACACCTTTACGCAAGGGCATCCGCGCTAGATCACATCTGTGCTTAAACTTTAGTGCACGGCAGCTCTGGAATCTGGGATGTCCAAAGCAAACGTAGGCACCTGCACGACAAACCTATGCCCAGACGCATGCAGCATTTGAAAAATACCTGTCATGAAGCCGCTAGATGTATTTAAGGGCGTTCCGCTGGAATATTCGTAGTCATCGCCCGGATGAAGAATAGGCGTTTCGCCGACAACACCATCACCAATGATCTCATGCGCACGGCCATTCGCATCGGTGATACGCCAGCGCCGCGTGATCAGCTGCACCGGTGAACTGCCAAGATTTTCAAGACGAACTTGATAAGCCCAGACATGGCGGCTTTCTTCAGGGTCTGACTGTTCATCGAGATAAACCGGTGTTACCTGCACACGAACGCTGTCTGTTGTTTCTTCGAATGTTTGCAGTTCAGCCATTTCTCACTCCTCAACACAACGCGCCGGGAAACCAATCAACCGGCGCGCTGCATTTAGACAGTGGGAGCACCCGTTGTCCAGACCTGGAAAGCCCGGACTTTGGGTATGGTTAAAGCAATTTATCTGGACCAATGACGATTTCGACGCGGCGATTCCCTTTGCTGCGCTGACCATCAGGGGTGACGATGCGTGGATAGGTCTCACCAAAGCCGATTGTACTGATCTGCGCCTCGGCGACACCACGGGCACGCAACATGCCCGCGACACGGTCGGCACGGGCTTGTGACAGCCGTTGGTTAATCGCGCGCGATCCCGATTTATCCGCATGGCCGCCTAGAACAATGCGCATATTTTTGTACCGCGCTACAAATGCTGCAGCTTCATCCAACGTCGTATTAGACCCGACAGCTGGCATAGTGCTGCCGAGCGGGAACGTGACATGAAACGATTTTAAATCAGGAACAATGCCAGAGATATCCTTACCGGCCGCTTTCAAAGCCGTTGCAGTTTCCGTGACGTACTCTCGAAACCCATCTTTGCAAAATGCAATATCGAGGGGCTGAAAGCCTTCCGACGACTGCTCATTCCAGCAATCCAGCCTGGCAATAGCCTGGCCCGTTGCTTTCGGTGCGATCTGATCGCCACCTTGCGCACGTATGGCATTCAAGGCCTGGTAAGCGGCAGCTATTTCGCTATTTGCCGAAGCAGAGCCCGTCGGCGTTGCCAAAGGCTCACCGTTTGCTGCCGCGATTGCCTTTTCAGAGAACGCAATAGCAGATGCTTTATCCCACATAACATGGTTCTCGAAATGTGCGAGACGTTTGTATTCACGTGCAGCTTCAGCCGCAGCGCCCTGGCCCTGAATATCCAGATGTTGGGCCGTTTCAATTTTTGGATTAGTACAAGCTGAAATGGCAATAACAGCCAAGCCAGCGATGAATGGTTTAAAGATGCGTTGTGTGTTCAATGTAGCCTCCATAATCAACGAACGATGGAGACTGTTCTAGGAGCCATCTGAGGCAATAAGATGGTGAATTAAGGCAAGGTCGTGATCATTGAAAGGCAAGCTCTGCCTCAGTAGTTAATTTATTCCGCAGCGACCTGCTGCTTTACGAGCCATCGAAACGCGCTCGGTGCAATCGCAACACCGGCCTTCGCATGCTCAGCTTCGGGCATGATATCCATGTTCGGCCAAAGCCCGTCTTCCATACATTTGGCGTAACCTTCAGGTAATCGCTTATCACGCATCGAAGCCGCGGCGGCTGCGTGATCATAATCAAGCGGACAAATCTCGATCTCAATATCATCGCCGCTTGGTCGGATCACCGAGAACCAGACTCGAGGCGTGCCATCGTTTGCAGGCATACCAATAACACCAGCATTGTGCCAAATACGATCACCATGAGCTTGCGTAAACGGCACGCCTGCATGTCCACCAATGATGGCGTCCACATCCAGTTCACTCAAATCACGTTGTTTGATGGCGTCATCCGTGCCTTCAAACACAAATTCATTGATGGATGCCGCACTTCCATGGACAACAGCAAAGCGACGATCATTCAACGAGAATGTAACCCGCCCAGGCAATCCACGCATCCAGGCGCGCTGCTCAGGGTTTAACTCGGCATTGGCATAGGCGTACCATTGGCGCGACATCACGTCACAGGCGGTACCTTCTTCAAAGCCACATCCGCAGTCATCCGCTTCGCCACCAAAACTTTCCTCACAGTTGCCCATCACCGTAGTGATGCCCCAATCCATGATGGCGTTGGTGGTCTCGGCTGGCTCACCAGCATATGCTACGACATCCCCAGTGCAGATAATGTTCTCATCTGAGATACTCAGAGACGCTGCCATCTCGCGCATGGCTTTCGTTGCCAAAAGATTTGAGTACGGCCCCCCAAAGATAAGGACAGGACCTTGCAACGACCCAAGATCACGCACATGAAATAAATTATCAGACATATCAAATTAATCCGGGCTACATGAAGCGCCGCCAAGGACGCAAAATTTTGCACAATGAGGATGATTGAGCTTCACCATTTTATCGGACTGCGCGAGATCATGGCCCAGTTCAAACTCGGTATCGTATGGCAATAATGTACACGGCATCACAACAGGCTTATTCGCGCCTTTGCGTTTCACAACCATCCGCGACGACGCACACATCATGGTTTCAGGTGCAACGCCCAGAATATCCCAGCATTGCGTCGTGATCTCAGGCACATCGACATCCGCGTCCATCTCAGGGAATAACACCAGGCTCGCCGGATCGTTTGAATCGACAGGAATGTTCTCGGCCTGAAACAGCTCGCCATATCCTGCACGGCCTTGTTCTTCGCTCTCATCCCAACAGGTCCGACCGGCAACTGCCAATTTAAATTTATTTTCAGCCAACCAGCGCAGACCATCGATCATTGGAGGCCAGGTGTTCTTACCACGAATATCTTCATGCCGTTGACGCGTAAAGTGATCGACGGAAACACGAATAGACAAAGCATCTCCATGACGTTCCTGGATCGCAAGCAGCTCATCTCGCTTGTTAAGCATCGGCTTCATTGCGTTACTCAGGACGAGTGCTTTATAACCGCGTGCCAAGACTTCCCCGAGCATCTTGATGATGTCGGGATTCATGAACGGCTCGCCGCCTGTGAAGGCTATTTCCTCAACACGCATGTTCTCGCGGTCTATTTCATCCAGATACGCCTGCACTTCTGCGAATGTCATATAGGCAAGGGCGTCGTTCTTGGGGCTCGATTCCATGTAACAGTTCACACAGGTGATATTGCACAGACTCCCGGTATTGAACCAAAGCGTCGTCAAATGCGTCAGCGCGACAACAGCGCGTTGTTGCCCATCCGCTGTCACATGCGGGTCACGGAATTTACGCGGGTCTAGGGCACGGCTTGTTACGGGCATCTAATTCGAAAACTCCATATTGCACATCATTGAGAGGATGACTTAGCGTTTGCTAGTTCTCAACTCAAATAAACCTCTCGTGAGCTTTCGTGCACGCCCCCTATTGAAGAAGATCACAAAAAACTCATATGGTAATTATAAGGATCACATATGGTGTACGTAGAGGAAAACACAATGGATTTCACGATCAAGCCCTTGTCGACGCATTTGGGGGCTGAAGTTACAGGACTGAATTTGAATGACACCCTTGGTGATAATGTGCTGGGTGCTATCAAGCGCACATGGCTCGATCATGGGGGTTTTCTGGTCATTCGGGACCAAAGTGAGATGACCACCGAAGCACATATAGCATTTGGCGCCGCCATGGGTCCGCTATTTGGGGCTCCTGATCAAGAGCCCCTCCAAGACACCGTTAGCCGATACATTCACCCGGATTACCCTGAAATTTATCGTGTTTCCAATAAGATAGACGAATCTGGCGAACCCTTGGGGCGCAAGGGTGCAGGCACGTACTGGCATTCAGATGTCAGTTTCCGTGAACGTCCGGCCGCGGCCTCCATCCTACATGCTGTCGAGATCCCTGACATCGGTGGAGACACGCTTTTCGCCAATATGACCAAGGCGTTCGATGAATTATCTTCCGCAATGAAGGATACCCTTCGAGGTATCAATGTCGTGCATGATTTCGAGGTCGCCGCACGCACGCAATATGCTAAACCCATCGTTGTCGAAGGTGATATGGCCGGTGCCAACCAAGCTGTTCATCCACTAATCCGCACGCATAGCGAGACTGGCGCAGAAAGTCTCTATGTAAATCCTGGATTTACGTCACACCTTGAAGGCTATGACGCCGATGAAAGCCGCTGGATTCTCGAGCCTTTATACGCGCATGCAATCAGGCCTGAGAACATCTATCGCCACACATGGTCATCACATGACGTCGTGATGTGGGATAATCGCAGCCTGATGCATTATGCCGTCGCCGATTATGGTGATGCCCCCCGTTATATGGAGCGCACCACCTGCATCGGTGAACGACCGTCCTAATTACATCAGCGTTGCTTGAAACGGCGCCCAACCATAGCTGCAGCAATATTGATTTTCTGGATGTCGATGGTGCCACCAGCTATACCCCAACCCCAGCCATCGCGCATTTTTTGCTCGATCGGATATTCGGTTGAGTATCCATATCCGCCCATCAATTGCAGCGCCTTACCGGTCACATCACGGACCATCTCGTTGGCGAAGCACTTGGCGATTGAGCTATCGGCAACCGATGGCAGTCCCTGCGAAGCGTTGACCACAGCTCTGTATAGAAGTAACCGCGACGCATCTACCTGCATTTTCATTTCGGCAATTTGTAATTGCACGGCCTGGAAGTCGATAATCGCTTTACCGAATTGCTCGCGGTCTTGAACATAATCCAATACGTAATCTAATGCAGATTGTGCAATCGCGAGCGACATTGTCGTATTGCCGCAACGCTCCAGATCGAACGCTTCCATCAATTGTCTGAAACCACCTGCGGGCACGACAATGTTTTCGACAGGGACTTCGACCTTGTCCAAATAGATGTCCGCGCTTGAGATACCACGGAACCCCATATGATATTCCGGCTTACCGAAACTAAGCCCAGCCCTATCCTTTTCAACCAGTACAGCCCCGATGCCCTTGGCACCCGGCTCGTCCGACATCCGGCAATAAACAACATATGCGTCGGCATGCCCGGCACCTGAGCACCAGCGCTTAGTCCCGTTGATCACAACCGTATCGCCGTTGGTTACAGCCTTTGTCGTGAGGTCTGTCAGTGCTGTTCCTGCGCCCGGTTCGGACATTGAAACGGCGACGATCATCTCACCAACACAGACCTTCGGCACAATCCGCTGCTTCAATTCGTCCGGCGCGAAGTGCGCAATTGCCAATGTTGGGCCGAAGCAACTCTCAAAGATCGGGAACGCGACAGCAGGAGAGATTTTAGCAACTTCCTCGAGTACCAGCACTGCGTCCAAATGCGACAGCCCTAAACCACCAAGTTCGCTTGGCAGGTTTACACCCAAGAAGCCCATCTCGGCATAGCGTTTTATAAGTTCGTGACTGGCGGGCGTTGCTGTTTTTTCAATTTCTACCGCAATTTCGGGTAATTCACTGACAGCAAATTTCCGAACGGTTTCCTGTAAGGCTTGCTGATCTTCGTTGAGCGTAAAATCCATTGTATCCTCCGGCTGGTCCAGTCTTGAATTTAGGGAGCCTCTTGGGTGATGTCACCCTATGCCAGCAGGAAAATTTATTTATTTACGCATATAATGCAATGCATTGAACTCACGTCTCAGTGCTTTCGTTTCATCGGCGAGTTCGCTTGGGCCATTGGACACCAAAGCCCGGGCAATCAATGCCGCAATCTCTTCGATCCTGTCCACGGTCACGCCCCAACGCACCAGTTCCGGCGTGCCAATCCGCAATCCGTTCATATCACTTTCGACCGGATCAATTGGCAATCCGATACCGCAAGCAAGGAAACCAGCTTCTCTAAGTTGCTTGGACGCTGTCTGACCACCACCAAAGCGAGCGGCTTCTATCGCGAATTGATGCGAATTTGTATACCCCTGTGCCTTTGCAAATACGGGTAGTCCTTCTGCATCCAGAGCCTTGGCAAATGCCTGTGCCAGGGCGATCATTTCTGCCCCGTACGCCTCACCATAGTCCCGCCAATCCAGCATCGTGATCGCCAGCGCAGCGGATTTCGCCGCATCAAAATTCGCGGTCATACCTGGGAATGCAATGGCATCAAGACGCTCAACAATCTCGGCATCATTTGAGACAATGATCCCGCCTGCTGGTCCTCCTAAGCTTTTATAGGTGCTCATCGTCATGAAATGCGCGCCTTCAGTGAGCGGGTTTTTCCAGGCACGCCCAGCGATGATCCCGCATTGATGCGCGGCATCAAACATGACTTTCGCCCCAACTTCATCAGCGATGTCACGGACCTCTCGCACAGGGTGCTCAAACAAGTTCAGGCTGCTGCCGACCGTGATGAGTTTTGGTCGCTCTTTCTTCGCCAAGTCGCGCAACGCATCCACATCAATCGTGTATCCATCAACATTGACCGGTGCCGGGATCGTCTTCACCCCATAAAGACCAGCACATCCAGATGCGTGATGGGTGATATGGCCACCAATAGACGCCGGCGGTGCGATGATCGTGTCACCAGGCGCGCACGTCGCCATAAACCCGTATAGATTGGCAATAGCACCTGACGGCACGCGGATTTCAGCAAATTGAGCATCAAAGACTTCGGCACAAAGCTCTGCCGCAATCACTTCGATCTCTTCGATCGCTTCCAGTCCCATTTCATATTTATCGCCGGGATACCCCAATGACGGACGTGACCCGATGCCGGAAGCCATCAACGCCTCGGCCTTAGGATTCATCACATTCGTTGCTGGGTTCAAATTGAAACACTCAACCTCGTGAATTTCCCGGTTGCGCGCGGCCAAGGCGTCTATCTGTGCAGCAATGTCTGACGACGACTGCGTGGACGTACGGGCAGCGATGCTCTGCACAAGGGTTTCACAATGCTCTGGCACCCAGTTTCGTTTGATGAGGGACATACTGATCTCCTTTATTTGATCAAAATAATGCGCCATGGGATTTGCCTGCGCAAACCAGATTTGCTAAATATTGACATAGAAAAACTAGGTGTAATTTATGTCTATTTCGCCACCTCGCCCTAAGGGACCTCCCTTAAATGCGCTTCGAGCATTTGAAGCCGCCGCAAGATTAGGCGGTTTTACGCAGGCTGCTCTGGAGTTATGCGTAACGCCCGGAGCCGTCTCACAGCACATTAAGTTTCTAGAGGAGTGGACCGGGGCGGCCCTGTTTGAGCGTCGCTCTCAAGGTGTTTCATTGACGCCACATGGAACTACTGTCGCAAAACAATTTTCAGATGCCTTCGACGTGATGGGAGATGCCGTGCGCGCACTCCGCGCTCACCACGTGCAACCAATGATCAACATCGCTGCGTTGCCTTCGATTGCACAGCTTTGGCTTTCACCAAGATTGCCCGCGATAAGATCCAGGTTCCCGGGTCAGAAGCTCTCTGTCACAGCCATGGAATCGGCACCGAACCTACGTCGGGAAATGTTTGATATCAGTGTGTTTCTGGATCAACCAAATGGACATGTCGATGAACATATTCTGGGTGAGGATATGATCTTCCCAGTGTGCTCCCCAGAGATTGCCAAGCGCCTGAAGTCGCCGAAGGATTTGTTGAATGAAATCTGGCTGTATGATTCCAAATGGCCCGACGACTGGGCGATCTGGATGCAGCGGGCTGCACCGAAACTTTCTCATGCACAAGAAGGCCCGCAATATTCACTTTATAACATTGCGTTGGAGGAGGCGAAGAATGGTGCTGGTGTTCTCATCGGTCATGAGGTTCTTGTCGAACGCATGTTGAAAAGCGGCGATCTCGTCGCACCATTTAAAAAGCGCGCCCCTTCAGGGAAATCCCTAATTCTTGACGTCGCCAAATCAATGCCCACCAACAAAACACTTCAGGAAATCGCCGCAATACTGTGTCGGTGATACGCTTTCCTATTTCATCCAACTCCGCTACAAGTTGGACATTGAGTGTGTCTTCAAACGGGGATTTATCGGCATAGATCGTTCTCGGAGAACGATTGTTCAGCGGGTGTGGTTCAATGGTAGAACGAAAGCTTCCCAAGCTTTAGACGAGGGTTCGATTCCCTTCACCCGCTCCAATCTCTTTCCAGTAAATAATCCTATGCGCAATCCGAAATTAGACACTCGCTTGTAAAGCCAAAAAACGTGCTTTGGTCGAGTTGATGCCATGCGGGCGCTGGACAGGCGCGGATATGATGACCAAACAACGTGCCGTCTTTCCGTTTGTTGATCAAGCGAGTGTCCATAACGGCAATCGACCACAATTGCTTCATCTGATGTTTGGCTTCTGTCAGGTTTGTATGTTCGCATTGAAGCACAGAAGGATTCCGGCCCATAATCTCGGCAGGTTGGTATCCGGTTAAATTACGAAAATAGTCAGATGCGTATATATACTTGGATGAACCGTCGTCCAAAGCTGACGTCACGACAAACGCAACGCCTATGCCATCAGCGAACCTGGCAATTTCCGTAATATCATATTGATTGTTTGAGCGTGCGAAGTCCTGGACGATTTGATTTCGATCTCGGTTCTCGCGATTCAGATAATCACTGACCATCGGCTCTCTCGTCATTGCACAGGGTCGCTAGGGATATCTTAGAGAGCTTGAATTTTAATTCAACAGGTTCACTATCCATTTTGATGCATTCAGAATGCAAAACCCTTTAATGGAGAAACCTAACATCGCGTGTCGTCCTCAATATCCTCAGCTTCCTGACTATTATCTGTTTCAGGATAGAACTCATAGACAACCTGGGACGTCCGCTGCATGACCTGATAATCGCCCTGCTCGTCGTTGGGTAAGCTCGCCCGTTGAGTTATCCGCCACAGAATAAAAACCAACAGAAGTGACGTAATGATTGCAATGAAGATGAACAATCCAGGCGGGCCCATGATGTCCATCATCAATGCACCACTCGTCGGGCCAAGGGCCGCACCGATGCCGTATGCCATCATCAAACCACCGGATGCCGGTACAATGTCATCAGCATCGACGTAGTCATTCATGTAGGCAACAGCAAGTGGGTAAAGCGTGAATGAAAGGCCGCCAAACAACGCGCCCAACGCGAGCAATCCTGACCCATTGTTCACATCTTTGTTCATAATCGCGATACATACCAACACCGTCGCAAACGCAACCCCGACGATCACCCGACGACGGTCAAAAGTGTCCGACAGTTTTCCAATCGGCCATTGCAGCACCAAGCCACCAATGATGACAGCACCCATAAATTGCGCTGTTTCTGATGTCGTCAATCCTACTTTCTGCGCAAACAACGCACCGAGACCATAAAATGCCCCCATCACAGTCCCAGACGCCAGGGATGCCGTCATGCCTGTTGGCGAAATTCCCCATACCCGGGCTAGGCGAAAGCGAACTGGCTTTGGCAGTTCTGGCGCACTCACGCGGGTCATCGCGACCGGCAGGATCGCCAGCGACATCAATATTGAAGTCAAAATAAATAAGACAGTGCCAAACTGATCAGGAATATTAATCAGAAATTGTCCGGCACCTTGCCCCATATACAAGACGACTTGATACAACGAGAATACCTGACCTCGAATTTCGTTAGATGATTTTTCGTTGAGCCAACTCTCGGTACACATGAACATGCCGACAGTCGTAAAACCAACAATTAACCTCAAAACGCCCCAGACCCATGGGTCTGGCGTCAAAGCATGCGCCAAGGTTGCTGCCGACATCAACGAGCCCAATGCGGCAAAAGCGCGAATGTGACCGACATTGCTGATCAGGCGATGACAAGGGCTAGTCCCTAGCACGACGCCGACATAAAACATCGATGTGACCAAACCAACCACTGTTGATGGGTGCTCTGCGACACCCATGCGGAAGGCAAGAATTGTCGACAAGCCACCGGAACCCACCATCAGGAAGGCAATTCCAAGCAGCAGCGAAGAAACAAGGCGAAGTGTCGAAAACATTGGCAGCACTTTGCAGCACGAGTTAAGTCATTCTTCCGCATTTACGCCTGATGGATTTCGGACGCAAGTTAATTATTAAGCACGGACCATTGAATGCTCTTAACGCCCTACCCCAAGCCAACTATTGAGGTTCGAGATTGTATCTTGTGAGGGCCTATTCTTCATCGCACGTTAGACTTAAGGGCCCGTTCACTGCATCTCGCAACTTCGCAAAATGCTTGTCCCAACCCACATCCAATGAGCACAACAAACCAAAGGCCTGATCACCTGCAGCCTCATCAATGCCCTCATGCTTCAAGGTTAATTTTGTCCCCTCGAACACGTCTTCAAGTTTCCATGTCAGCGTTGTTGTGGCCGCTGCGAGCATGTGGACAGTGAATGTGCATACCAGTTCATCAGGCGGGCTCATGCTGATCACGTTCCCCCAACAGATTTTATTATCGTCTCCGGCACCACCATCGGGATCGCGCAATAACGCGTAATCCTCGCCTTCAACAAAGTCTTTGTCTGCAGGGTGAAACCAAATTGCGAGTTTGTCTTTATTCGTTAGAAAGGACCAAACAGTTTCTCGTGATGCATCAATAATGATTGTTTTTATAAGTGTACTCGTCGACATGAGTCATAATCCTTTTTAAGTGTTGTTTTCGTTTTCTATAGCGCTTTTCAATTTACCCAAACGGTCGTCCCAGAACCCACTGAAATACCCAATCCATTCCGACGCCGCCTTGAGGCCGCCCGGTTCAAGGGTGTTGATCCGCTCACGGCCATTGGCGTGCACAGATATCAACCCGCCCTGCTCGAGAACGGTAAGGTGTTTTTTAACCGCAGCCCGGGTCATCTCAAAACCTTGAGCAAGTTCACCAATGCTCATGTCGCGATCACTCAGGCGCATAAGAATATGTCGCCTCGTCGGGTCTGCGAGCGCTCTAAATGTGCTTTGAAGTTCTGTTCCAATCATCTGCACGATATACCTCCCTCCATAAATAATACTAAATGGTATCATTTATAATAACACCAAAAGGTATCATGTCAAATCGCATGAAGAAGCGATTACGCACACCGCATTTTCGTCAAGCTTTAATCGACGAGCGCGGCAGCGTGATGTCTGAGATGGTCTTCAATAAATGATGCGACAAAGAAGTAGGAATGATCATAACCAGATTGCATCCGCAAGTTGACGGCTTGCCCGGCAGAAGTACACGCATCGACAAAAAGCTCAGGACGGAGTTGCTCGTCCAAGAAATTGTCGGCATCTCCCTGGTCGATTAAAATCGTACCCGGATGACGCTTACCAGCATTTATCAATGCGGTGGCATCGTAGTCACCCCATGTGCTTTGATCCACCCCTAAATAGCCAGTCAGCACCTTTTGTCCCCAAGGAACCTGCATCGGTGCAACAATCGGTGAAAATGCCGATACGCTGGCATATGTTTCCGGATGCTTAAGGCCAATGGTTAGCGCCCCATGGCCACCCATCGAATGCCCCATGATCCCCTGGCGGTCCGCTCGCGCTGGGAAATGCTTGAATATCAACGCAGGCAATTCGCCCGTGACGTAACTGTACATCCGATAATGCCTGGACCATGGCGCTTCGGTTGCATCGACATAAAACCCAGCACCCGAGCCAAAATCATAAGAGTCATCTTCACCCGGTATATTCACACCGCGCGGGCTTGTATCTGGTGCAACAATGACAAGGCCCAGCTCAGCCGCAACCCGTTGCGCGCCTGCTTTGGCCGTAAAATTTTCTTCGGTGCATGTCAGCCCGGATAGCCAGAAGACAACCGGCTTGGGCTCATCAGATGCACCCGGCGGCGTAAACACCGCGAACCGCATATCACAATCGAGTTCTTGCGAGGTGTGGCTATAGACACCCTGCGTGCCACCAAAACTGGCTTGTTCTGAAACTATCTGAAATGTCATCCCACCCTCGTTTATTCGATATAGTAACTGCGCTTAAGCACTAATGCCCTTTGCATGAAAAATGTAGCCGAGGAAACTCAGCAATAACTGTGCTGCAAGAAAGGCTGTCGTGCCGTCACGGTCATAATCAGGGGCGACCTCGACCAGATCGATGCCGACGACGTCACCTCGGCTTGCCAGACCCTTGAGAATTTCGAGAACTTCATAATACAAGAATCCACCATGGCTTGGCGTTCCTGTGCCGGGTGCGATAGACGGATCAAAGCCATCAATATCGATAGTGCAATAATAGCGTTTCCCCTTTGGCACGCGGGCCAAAACGCCCTCTGTGCCAAGCTTACGTACATCGCGCACGGACAGAATGTCTGAGCCAGCAGCGCGAGCGGCCTCATAGTCTGCCCGATTAGACGAAGATACAAATCGGATGCCGAGCTGAGTAAAGCCTGTAACGTGGCTCATTTCTGACGCACGGCGGAGTGGGTTACCGTGCCCGTAACGCACGCCGTGACGTTCATCGACAAAGTCCAGGTGCGCATCAATATGAATTATGTGGACCGGGTCTTGATCATCAAAAGCCGTAATACACGGAATATGTACCGAGTGATCGCCACCAAGTGTCACGGGCATTGCCCCCGCTTCGAGGATTTTTCGAACGGCAAATTCGATATTTTTGTGCGATTTGATGGTATCAGTATGGATCATATCGGCATCGCCAATATCAACAATCTTAATGCCGTCCTGCGGCAAGTACGTCACATCATCTTCGAAGTCGTACATGCCCCCATGACCGAACGAAAACAGTGTTGATGCTTCACGGATTGCCCGCGGGCCGAACCGAGCGCCTGGGCGGTATTGTGTCCCCATATCAAAAGGTGCACCCAACACACATACATCAGCATTCAACGAGTCCCAGTCCAGTACGGCAGGTTGTTTGGCAAATGTGCAATGGCCCACAAAAGGCAAATCCAGACGGCCACTATCGTATTTATTATCACTCATCAGATCGTCCTAAAGTTCAGGGTTTGGTTCGTCGTTGAATATCAACCCAATGACGCAGCGGGCCTGCCACATCTCGCCGGTTCGCAAGCCCCAAGATACTCGTGAGTTGCTCGCCATCACTCGATAACGGTAAGCGTAGCGAGTAATTTGGCTGCACGATATGTTCGTAACGGGTATCAAATAAGAGTGGCTTTTTGGATTCCACGACGCGCATATACTGGTGAAACAAAAAATCTCGTATCCAAGATGGTCGCATTGTGCTGAGACGACGGCGCGTATAATCGGTGCCGTGATAGGCTGTATGCCCCCGTCCCCAGTACCGATAGGTAAAGTCACCATCTGCAGTCAAATCAACAACAGTAACATAGGGCAGCAATGCCGCGTCCAGTTCCATGATGTCGATGTCTTTCCATGCTGGCGCCCAGCGGCCGTCTGCACGTTCAAGCCAATGCTCATAGAGCGACCGCGTAGCCGGGTCATCAACATCCGTTGGCGATTGCTCTAAGCTCGACTCAATCGGTGCAAACATATCTACCTATAACTGAATTAAAACTCTACGACAGCACGGATACTCTCTCCACGGTGCATCAAATCGAAACCTTCATTGATGTCGTCCAGAGCAAGTTTATGAGTGATCAAATCGTCAATATTTATTTTTCCATCCATGTACCAATCGACGATCTTTGGCACATCCGTGCGACCTTTTGCGCCGCCGAACGCCGTGCCACGCCAGACGCGACCCGTCACCAATTGGAATGGACGCGTCGAGATTTCCTGACCTGCGCCGGCAACGCCAATGATGGTGCTTTCGCCCCAACCTTTATGACAACATTCCAAGGCCTGGCGCATCGTGCTGGTGCTTCCAATACATTCAAAAGAATGATCTGCGCCACCTTTGGTAATGTCGACGAGATACGGAACCAGATCGCCCTCAACCTCAAGCGGATTAACAAAATGCGTCATACCGAATTTCTCGGCAATGTCTTTGCGCGCAGGATTGAGATCAACGCCAACAATCATATTTGCGCCAACGAGACGTGCACCTTGAATAACATTTAGACCGATACCGCCTAAGCCAAACACAATGACATTGTCGCCAGGACGGACTTTCGCCGTATTGATCACGGCGCCGATGCCTGTCGTCACACCACAACCAATGTAGCAAATCTTATCAAACGGTGCGTCTTCCCGGACCTTGGCCAAAGCGATTTCCGGCAGAACTGTGTAGTTCGAAAATGTCGACGTCCCCATGTAATGGTATATCGGCTCTTTACCGATCCGAAAACGCGACGTGCCATCAGGCATGACGCCTTGGCCTTGCGTCGTGCGAATTGCTTGGCAAAGATTAGTCCGCCCAGACGTGCAATAATCACACTCACGGCACTCAGGCGTATAAAGCGGAATGACATGATCGCCTTTCTTAAGCGATGTGACGTTCTTACCCACATCGACAACGATACCAGCACCTTCATGACCCAATACAGATGGGAAGATACCTTCAGGGTCAGCACCTGAACGTGTAAACTCATCCGTGTGGCAGATACCCGTCGCTTTAATCTCTACGACGACTTCGCCATCTCTTGGTCCATCGAGTTCGATGGTCTCAATCGATAGTGGTTTACCTGCTTCAAAGGCCACAGCGGCACGTGTTTGCATAACTTGTCTCCATAATTTTATCAAAATTCAATACGTCGAGAGTATGCACGCCTTCGCCCCAAAGGTGCAATGTTCCGGCATTGCCAAATTAATATAAAATCCCATATACCTCAGTCGAATATCATTCGGAGAGATTTATGGACTCACTGACCCAGTTTACACTCGGCGCGACCGTTTCGGCGGCTCTGCTTGGACGCCATATAGGTTATCGGAAAGCCGCGATCATTGGTGGGTTGATGGGGACTGTGCCTGATCTCGATACGTTCATACCGCACGATGATCCTGTTGAAAAATTTGTCACGCACCGAGGGCCGTCACATTCGCTCATTATTCAAGCGCTGGTGACACCTGTATTTGCAGAACCCTTGGTGCGGTTTTTTAAGTCACTGAAAGATCATCGGACTCTCACCTACGTAGCTGTGTATTTGATGTTCGCAACGCATGCGTTGATCGACGCCATGACGATTTACGGTACCAAACTTTTATGGCCTATTGTAGAAGAACCGTTCGGCGTTGGGTCGATTTTTATCATCGATCCGCTATATACGTTGCCGTTACTGATCGTGACCATCTGGGCGTTTTTCGTCCGAGACTATACGCCAAATCTCAAACGTGCCGTGATCGGCGCATTGGCGATATCGACACTTTATATGGGCGCAAGTGCTGCCCTACAGCATGACGCAGCGAAGAAAGCTGATACATGGCTCGCTGAAAAGGGGATCACAGCCGAGCGCACGTTGACTATCGCGACACCGTTCAACATTTTGTATTGGCGGACGATCGTCATTGATCGCGATCGCTATCTCAACCTCTATACATCTACAATTGGCGGGATTCCCGCGCTGTACAGCCACCCACGGCGAGTTGATCTTGTTAGCTGCTTAGCCGGCAACGTACATTTCCAGGCCTTAAGCACGTTTACCAAAGGAATTTACAGCATCAACACAGATGGCGATAAGCTGATCTTCGCCGACCTTCGCATGGGGCTGACGCCTGACTATGTGTTTCGCTTTCACATTGCTGATCTTAAAGACGGTGCGCCGCAGGACATCCAACCGGCAATTCGGCAAACGGTTGATCGCGGTTCTGAAGGTGATATCTCGTGGTTAAAAGCAGGAATAATCGGTGCTCAAACAACACGCATGGCCGAGACCGCTGCACGCATCGAAGATTTGGAAATGCTAGCCAGTCATGGCGGCACGAACGGCGCCCCCTGCGGATAGGCATTTACCCCCGCATGCGAGCGCCGCTTGGATCAAACGGCGGTGCTTTCAATAACGATGCCGGGCGCCGTTCTCCAATAATCTCTATTTCAAAGTCGCCAACGCCATCCGACTTCGCCGTATCGATGTAACCCAGTGCCAGCGACTTTTGCACATAATGGGCATATGCGCCTGAAGTGATCCAGCCAATCACCTCACCATCACACCAAACAGGCTCGTCACCAATGCAGTCCGCATCTGAAGCATCGACTTCAAACAAACAGAGTTTGCGCTTAGGGCCGGTTTCACGTTCTGCCAATGCAGCATCACGGCCCATGAAAGCGGGTTTGTTGTACGCAACAAAGCGATCCAGACCCGCCTCGGCCACACCATAGATCGGACGGTATTCCGTTGCCCACGAGCCGAACGCTTTTTCCATCGAAAGTGATTTCAAGGCACGACCGCCAAATATCCGAATGCCGTCATCGGCACCCGCAGCCATCAACGATTGATACAGTGCTATTTGATGTTCTGGGCGACACCAGATTTCATACCCAAGGTCGCCTGTAAAGGTGACACGACCAACCATGGCTGGAATCATGCCGACCTCCATTTCGGCAAACGACATGAACGAAAAAGCATCGTTCGAAATATCTGTCATCGTAACCCGTGCCAACACATCGCGTGACTTTGGCCCTGCGACCGACAGGCCAACCAGATCAAGCCCATGCGAATGGATGGCGACGCCTTGCTCCGGCAGATGGTTCGTGAATAAACGCATATGGTAAGTATCCGCGACACCTGAGCCAAAGATAAAGAAGCGCTCGTCACTCAACGATGCCACAGTGAAATCACCAATCAGTTTACCGCCGTCGTTCAACAATGGGTTAAGTGTCATGCGTCCGGGTTTTGGAATTCGCCCAGCTAGAATCCCATCGAGCCACGCTCGAGCATCCGGCCCTGTGACTTCATATTTGGCAAAAGTCGATGTTTCAATCAGGCCAACATTATTCCTGACGCCGTTACATTCTTCGGCGACTAAAGGGAATGCGTTTGAACGTTTAAAGGTCACATCTTCTTCGGGCGCCATGCCGTCTGGTGCGTACCAAAGTGCCGTTTCCATTCCGGCTGCAGTGCCAAACACCGCGCCTTTCGATTTCAGCTCAGGATACAATGGTGTTGTGCGGAAAGGCCGCGCTGCGTGCAGTTCTTCGTTGGGGAAGCGAATGCGGAACCGCCTGGAATAGTTCTCGCGGACTTTGGCGTTGGTGTATGCCATGGTGGTCCAATCGCCAAAGCGCGCAACATCCATGCCCCAGACATCAAATCCAGGATCGCCGTCGATCATCCAACCTGCCAACGCGAGCCCAACACCGCCACCTTGACTAAAGCCCGCCATAACAGCACAGGCACACCAGTAATTCTGCAGCCCACGCACTGGTCCGATTAATGGGTTTCCGTCAGGTGCAAATGTAAATGGGCCATTGATAATCTGCTTAATACCCGCGTTCTCGAAGGCTGGATAGTGCGAAAACCCAACTTCCAATGATGGCGCAATACGATCCAGATCAGGCTGTAAAAGTTCCTGCGGAAAATCCCATGGCGTTTGTTTTTCTGACCAGGGTTGGCCTGCGCGCTCATAGGTGCCCATAAGCATACCGCCCCGTTCCTGGCGCATATAAATTTCACCTTCAAAATCAATGGCGTGAATGACTTCCTTACCTGTGCTCTTATTAATGGCGGCAACTTCGGGCATATCCTCAGTAAGAATATATTGATGCTCCATGGCCATCACAGGTAGTTCGAGACCAACCATGCGTCCG
>WASW01021413.1_pt1 | contig 19185 bp, 1 predicted proteins | sample 5698521 | NCBI WGS metagenome assembly WASW01 (sample SAMN11175560, study PRJNA528189) | sponge metagenome | isolation source: marine sponge | host: Leucetta | place: Antarctica: Western Antarctic Peninsula, King George Island | collected 2013-01
TAATGATACTTGATGGTTCATGGATCTGAATGGCTAGTTTAATGAATCATCAGGTAAAATATTGATGATTTCTAGGTAGCCCAAAAAACATCTGATATCAAATCAGTGATTCAAGAAGTCATTAACAGATCTGGATGGGATTCTGGTAATTCATTATCTGTAATTATTACTGGTACTGGACAAAGAACAGCTGAATCTTATGATGGTTCTTCTAGCAAAGCTCCACTTTTAATTATCACATATTCTGTAGAGACAACTGCCCCTGCTTCTATTGTTGATTTGGCTGCATCTGCAGGTAATCAAGAAGTTGCATTATCTTGGACTGCCCCATACAATGGTGGCTTACCAATTACTGACTATGTAGTAGAATACCGCTTAACTCCTTCTGGTGGTTGGAGTACATTTAATGATGGTACTAGCACAAACACCTTTGCAACAGTCACTGGTTTAACTAATGATTCTGAGTATGAGTTTAGAGTATCTGCTAAAAATAGTCTTGGTGTAGGTAATTCATCAAACGCCGCAACTGCAACTCCATCTACATCTACTACTCTGACAATCCAAATATCTCAATCATCTGATGACGCAGAACAAGGTCCACCTGATTATGATGAAGATGAAGTTTCAGTAACAAGTAGTGATCTTGATTTAGATGATGAAACTTTTGTCGGTTTAAGATTTAATGGAATTAACATTCCTGCAGGTTCTACAATTTCAAATGCATATGTAGAGTTTACATCTGAAAATGATGAATCTGGTTCATCTTCTGTAACAATATCTGGACAAGACATTGATGATGCTCCAACATTTACCACTAATGATAATAATATCTCTTCAAGAATTCCAACTGATGCAAACATTGTTTGGAATATACCTGATTGGTCCATTGATGAAATAGGTTCTGATACACAAACACCTGATCTTAAAACAATTCTTCAGGAAGTAATTGATAGAGCAGGATGGAATTCTGGTAATTCGCTTGTGTTAATCTTTGAAGAAGGTGACATGAACAATGATAGGGATGCATATTCTTTTGATCAATCCCAAAATAAATCTCCAAAATTATACATTACATTTAGCTCAGAACAAGGTGTTCCAAGTGCTCCTATCAATTTAGTAGCAACTTCTGATGAGGATGAACAAGTTTCACTATCTTGGGCAACTCCAAGTAGTAACGGCGGTGAATCAATTGATGATTATCTTATAGAAGTTGATTACAATGATGGTGCTGGTTTTGTTCCATATGATGATAATGATTCTGGAACTGGAACCACTACAACCGTACTTGGTTTGATAAATGGCATTGAGCACACATTTAGAGTATTTGCAGTAAACAATGAAGGAACAAGTCCTGCATCAAATGAGGATACAGCAACTCCTGCAGATGTACCTGGACAACCTGAAATAACTAGTGCAGTTGGTGGTAATCAACAAGTTTTACTTTCATGGACTATACCTGCACCAAACGGTGCAGACATTGTTGATTATGTTATTTTTGTAGATTATGTTGATGATAATGAGGGCTTTATTTTGTATCCTGAAATTGGACAAAGTACTGATAATACCAACGTTCCTGTTAGTGGTTTGATAAATGGGGATTCTCATTCCTTTAAAGTTAAGGCCGTAAACTCTGCTGGTGAAGGTATTTTTTCATTACCTGTTTCTGCAACCCCTACATCTATAGCTAATGCCCCATTCTTACATACGGCTGATCCTCATCCTGATGGTGCTCAAGTCTTTGTAAGTTGGGATGCTCCTGAAGACGATGGTGGTTCAGATGTTGAAGAGTATAAAATCCAATATTCTTCTAATGGTGTCTTTGATGATAACACTCCTTCAAAAACAATTACTGGTAGTCCACCATCTACTGAGATTACTGTTAACGGTCTGACAAATGGGGAGACCTATACATTTAGAGTAATTGCATTTAATGCAAATGGAGCCGGAACTCCTTCAAATGAAAAAGAGGTAATTCCTTCTACCGTTCCTAACCCTCCACTCATTGATGATTTACTTACTGTAACTGATGATGAATCAGTTACTTTCACATGGAGTTCACAAGGAAATGGTGGTTTTATTATTAATGATTATAAAGTTGAATATCTTCTAGAAAATACTTCTGTTTGGGTTGAAGTAAATGATCCTCCAAACAATCTATCTACTACAATCACACTCCAAGATCTGCTTAATGGTAAAGAATATGCATTTAGAGTTAGTGCTAGTAATCTTGTTAATGGCTATGGTGATCCATCAATTGAGATCCATGCAACTCCTGGTGCAGCCCCTGATCAAATAATTGATTTATCTGTAGTACGTGGAAATACACAAGTACTTCTTACTTGGACTGCTCCTGACAATAACGGATTCCCACTTAATGACTACTTTATAGAAATTGATGATGGTACTGTAGCTCCACCAGATAATTGGAAATTGTATATCGATAATGACGACCTTATCACTGTAAATGTACCTGTTAACAATCTGAATAATGGTGATAGCTATTCCTTTAGAGTATATGCTAATAATGACATAGGTAACGGTACTCCATCTTTACCAGTATCTGCAATCCCTGCAACTGTTCCTGGTTCTCCAACAATTGATACTTTACTACCTGATGATTCTGAAATTCAAGTAAATTGGACTGCTCCTGTAGATAATGGTGGAGATTCTGTCAAATCATATCGTCTTGAATGGTCCCAAAATAACTTTGGAACTTCACCTTTAGGTTCACAAATAATTTCTGATGATCCTCTTAGTACCACTTACACTGTAAAACAATTGGTAAATGGTGAATTATACTATTTCAGAGTATTTGCAATAAATGATGTTAATGAAAGTGATGATCCTTCCCCTGTTAAATCTGCAATCCCTGTAACAACACCTGATCAACCTGTTCTAGATGTTCTTCCAACTGTTAGTGATTCTACTGTGCATCTTACGTGGCCTACACCTGGCACTGGCGGTTCTATTCTTTTTGATTATACTCTAAAAATTACTAATCTTACTACAAATACTGATTTGACTGATGTCTCAATACCTAGTACAGCACTTGGTTATTCTGCCTCTGGACTTTCAAATGGTGATCAATACTCCTTTGTTCTTATTGCATTTAATGCACAAGGCCAAAGTGACCCATCTGAACCTGTAACTGCAATTCCTCTTGGCGGACCATTAGCTGTAACTGGCTTTGCAGCAACAGTAGCTGATGAATCAACTGTACTTACTTGGAATGCATCTGATGAGAATGGCAGTGGTGCAATATCATTTTACACAATTACTTATTCCCCAGATAATGGTTCTCCTGCATCAGAAATAACCGTTCCAGCATCAACAAACCCACTCTCTACATCAATCTCTGGCTTAACCAATGGTGAATTATACACATTTACAATTACTGCAACTAATGGTGTCCCATTACCAAGTGAAGGTGCTGATACTACTGTAACACCACTTGGTGGACCATTAGCTGTAACTGGCTTTGCAGCAACAGTAGCTGATGAATCAACTGTACTTACTTGGAATGCATCTGATGAAGACGGCAGTGGCCCAATTGTTTCTTATGAAATTACATACTCTCCAAATGATGGTTCTCCTGCATCTGGAATAACAGTTCTAGCATCAGAAGCACGTAACGTACCAATCTCTGGTCTAACCAATGGTGAATTATACACATTTACAATTACTGCAACTAATGGAATTCCAATACCAAGTGAAGGTGCTGATACTACTGTAACCCCACTTGGTGGACCCGGTGCAATAGTATTTTCAGATGCTGAAATAGATGATGGACAAATCACACTAAATTGGAGCATCCCTGATGATAACAACAGTGGAGCCATCAAACAATACACCATCACATATACTCCAAATGATAACAATGTCCCAGATATTGTAATTACTGGAGACCCTCCTGCTACAAGTAAATTAATTGCTAGTTTGGATAATGGTACTCCTTATACCTTTACGATCTTTGCAACTAATGAAAATAATATTTCAGGTGCATCCTCATCTCAAACTGTAACTCCTGCAGATGAGCCAGTAGCTCCAACTATTTCTGCTGTAACTAGAGATGATAAGAAAGTGAAAGTAGATTGGAGTCCTTCATCTGATGATGGTGGTGACCTCCTTACATTATTCACAGTAGAATGGTCTTTGGATAACTTTGTTACAAAAGGTTCTGGTACAGTATCTGTTATTCCTGCTGAAACTTCTCCTACAACAACATACACTTTAACTGCTGGTGAATTACCTGGTGAAGAACTACTTAATGGAAAATTATATCAATTCAGAGTCTTTGCACATAATACAATTGGTAAGAGTTTAGAATCTGTTTATGAATCTGCAACTCCTGCAACATTCCCTGATGCCCCAACACTTGATCAGCCAAAAAGAGGTAATGCTTCAGTTCTACTCACATGGAGTCCTAATGCAACTGGCGGTGATGACATTAAATCATACCGTATTGAACATGCAACCTCTGCAGACTTTGTTACTAATTTAGTTTCAATTAATCACGCTGATCCAGATGATACCCTAAATGTTTCTGTAAGTGGTTTGAATAATGGTCAAATATACTATTTCAGAGTATATGCTACAAATGATGTTGATGAAAGTGCCTCATCAAATGAATTGTTCCAAACTCCAGCTACAGAACCTGGAAAACCTTTGATTGGAATCCCATTACCTGACGATAACAAAGTAACAGTTTCTTGGACTCCTGCATTATATGCTGATGGTGAAATTGATGACGGTGGATCTGATATTCTCTTTTATGAATTAAATTATCGTACATCTGGTTCTGGTTGGACTAAGATTGACACTGCTGATGAAAGTGTGTTATCTGTTGTAGTTGAACCATTAGCAAATGGTACCCCTGTATTCTTTGAGGTATTTGCACGTAACAGTGTTGGTTTAAGTGATGCCTCTGATGAAGTTACTGCAACCCCTGCTACCACTCCTACAATTCCTCTAGCCCTTAGTGCAACTCCTCAAACTGATAAAGTTCTACTTATTTGGAGTGTACCACAAGAAAACGGCGGTGCCACAATTACATCTTACAGTGTGAAATGGTCTTTAGGTACTACCTTTGATCCTAATGCAATAGTTCTACCAGTTGTTACAATCTCTGGAGATGAACTTAACCCTCCAGTAACTACAGCAACAATTCCTTTGACTAATGGTCAAGCTTACTCCTTTGTCATAACTGCATCAAATTCTGCAGGTGAAAGTGACCCATCTGTTTCTGCTACTGCAACTCCTGCAAATCCTCCTGATGCACCAATACTTGATATTGCTACAAGTGATGATGATACATCATCTACATTATCTTGGAGTCCTGCATTAGATACTAATGATGAAATTATTGATGGTGGTTCACCAATCACAAAATACACTATTACGTGGACTCCTGAAGATGGAGAAAATCAACCTCTAATTATTTCTGGAGATCCTCTTGTAACTACTAAAGAAATATCTGGTTTGATCAATGGTAAAGAATATTCATTTTCTCTTACTGCAAGTAATATTGTTGCTACTAGTGGATCATCCGACGCTTTACTTGCATATCCTTCAACTAACCCTTCACAACCACTCAATCTTTTAGTTACTGATTATGGAAATTAGTTTGTTGACTTAGATTGGGATACACCTTTAGAAGATGGTGGTGATGATATTGTACAATACACTGTGGAATATTCTAGTGATACTTTCACCACTACATTCACCAAAGATATACTACTTGTTGATGGTTCACTTGCAACATCTACAACAATTGACACTAATTTGATTAATGGTGATTTGTACAAGTTTAGAGTACTTGCACAAAATGAAAAAGATGACACAGATAATGATGATGTAGAAGATGATCCTACTGATGATGTCAGTCCGCCATCTAGTCCACCACAAACTGCAACTCCATCCACACTTCCAGGTAAACCCGCTATCGTTGATATTGATAGTAGTCCCGGAACAGTTGATCTTGAATGGACTGCTCCATTAGATACTGATGGTGAAATTGATGACGGTGGAAGTATACTATTATCATATCGTGTTGAATACACTGATGACGTAGATGGTGTCTTTGGCCCAACTCCTTTGTTTGTTTCTGTAACTCCTGTTAATGTTGGAGACCTACCACCAACATCAACTCCTATTGACGGATTAGATAACGGTGTAACCTATACCTTTAGAGTAATTGCAGTTAATGATAATGGAGATGGTCCAGCATCAGAAACAGATACTGCAAAACCTGTAACTAAACCATCTACGCCAACTGAATTATCCTTTGTTAGTCGTGGAGATGGTATAGTCTCACTTTCATGGACTTTGGCATTTAATGGTGGTTCTGACTTAACTCACTATGTAATAGAATACACTGATGACGTAGATGGTGTCTTTGGCCCAACTCCTGATTCTTATCTTGTAAGTCCAATCCCTGATGAAACAATTCCTCCAACTAGTGCTACTGTTGATGGATTGACAAATGGTGAGACATACACATTCAGAGTAATTGCACGTAGCTTGCTTGGTGATAGTCCTCCATCTACATCAACTCCTGAGGTAACTGGAAAACCAGCTACTGACCCAACAAAACCAAATCAACTAAAAGCAGAATTTGGTAATACACTAGTTAAACTCACTTGGGAGGTTCCAGATGATGATGGAGGAGAATCTATTGATAATTATATTGTAGAATATAGAGAATTACCTCCACTTAATCCGCCAGAAGGAGGTTGGACTGTATTTACTGAAGACACAGCTGATCCTGTTGATGATCTTAAGGCCACTGTAACTGGATTAACAAATGGTAAACAATATCAATTCCGAGTATTTGCAGAAAATGAAGTTGATGTTGGACCTAAATCTAATGTGGCTACTGCAAAACCAGCTACTACAACTAATGCTCCAGAAATGGATGATGTTATTGCTATATCTGATACTGAGATTGATGTAACATGGTTTGCACCTGATGTCCTTGGTGGAGGTATTATTTCTGGTTATCAGATAGAGCGCCAAACTGATAGTGCTGGAGACTTTGATGTTGTAGAAGTCAATACTGGTACTGCCGCTTTAATTTACCATGATATTGGATTAGATAGAGGAACTTCCTACACATATAGGGTAACTGCAATTTCTGAAGCTGGTCCAGGTGATACATCTGGAACTGATGAGGCAACAACATTTGATATACCTGGTAAACCTGATATCACTAGCGTTACATTTGTGAATCTTTCTGCTGTACTAGTATGGACTGCACCATCTAATATTGGTGGCACTGAAATTACTGAATATTTAGTATCTTACACAACTAGCTTAGAGGATGCAAACGCTGGAACATTCTCTAATTCAAAAGGTGTTCTTGATGCTTCCCTTGACACTACTATTGATGGATTGGAAATTGGAACTCCTTACTACTTTGTAATAAAAGCCAAAAACAGTGTTGACTTTGGTCCAAACTCTGATGTTGATAGTGTTCTTCCTGTAACTACTCCTGGTAAACCAACTATTCTATCTGCAGTTCCTGATGATGGATTTGTGACCTTAACAATTGAAGAACTTACAGATAATGGTGGAATCGCTATTGTTGATTATAATGCAGAATACAGTGATGATAATGGTGACTCATGGACTGAATTTGAATTTGATGAACTACCATCAACTTCTCTTACGATTAAAGTAGATGAATTGGCAAATGGTACTCCATACAAGTTTAGAGTATATGCATACAATGATGCAGATCTTAGAAGTGTACCTTCTGATGAAGCTACTGCAACTCCTGCTGCCCCATCTAATGCTCCAACTGGTTTGGCTGCAACTCCTGGCAATGCACTAGTTTCACTTACTTGGAATGCACCTGCAGTTATTGTCGGTGTTCCTATTCTATCTTACACAATTCAATACATTGGACCTGATGGTAATTTTGATGATGACTTTAATTCTTATCTTGTAAGTCCACTCTCTGGTGAAACAACTCCTCCAACTAGTACCACTATTGATGAATTAACAAATGGTGATGCATTAACAAATGGTGTCACATACACATTTAGAGTAATTGCGACTAATTCTGCTGGACCAAGTGCTCCTTCAACTCCAAGTGTAACTGCTAAACCTGCCACTGTTCCAACTGCTCCACTTCTAAATGACCCAACACCAAATGCTGGTTCTGTTACACTATCATGGATTCCACAATTTGATGGCGGTGAATCTATCACACAATATAGAATTAACTATACTAGTGGTACTAACTTTAATGATAATTCTGTATTAATCCCTGCAACTCCTGTTCTCCTTGAGAAAATTATTGATGGTCTTAGCAATGGATTGGAATATCACTTTATAGTCTCTGCAAAGAACGTTCTTGGCTTTGGTGATTCCTCAACTCCATCAAAATCTGCAACACCTGTTTCTACTCCAGATAAAGTACTTGGACTAGCAGCTGCACGTGGTGCTACTGGAGAAGTAAATCTTGAATGGACTGCTCCATTTAATGGAGGATTAGATATTGATTATTATATTATTGAATATTCTAGTGATGACTTTGTAAACACATTTGAGGTAAAAATCACTGATATTACTCCTGCTGGTACTCCTCCTGTTGTAACTGGAACCGTGTCAGGATTATCTAATGGTACGCCATACGAATTTAGAGTATTTGCACATAACGAAAACGGCAAAGGTGATACATCCGATGAAGTCGAATTTATCCCAGCTACTAAACCTAATCCCCCAACTAGTGTTATACCAGTATCTCAAAATGGTAAAGTCTTACTTTCTTGGACCCCACCTGTAGAAGATGGCGGTGCTGATCTTGATTACTATGTCGTACAATACAGAATAAAGACCCCAACTGGTGCTTGGACTAATGCTGATAATCAAAATCTTGATGTTTTCAGAACTGTCTCTGGTTTGGATAATGGTGTAATTTATGAATTCCAAGTACTTGCACATAACTATGTAGGCGACAGTGATCCTTCAACTCCTATAGTTGAATCCAAACCTGCAGGTCCTCCAACTACCCCTACAATTGTTTCAGCTGTTGGATCTATTGAATCTGTTATTGTTACTTGGGATCAATCTACTTCAAATGGCTCACCAATCGCTGAATACGAGTTAGAATATTCTCCTTCTTCTGATGACTTTAAGAATATCGTCCATTCCATCTTAGTATCAATACCTGTTCCTGCTAACAGTGATCCAATTTCATTTAATGTCAATAATGACTTACAAGATGTAAATTTGATTTATGGAACTTCATATGCATTTCATGTTAGGGCAATAAGTGAAACTGCTGGCAATAGTGCATATTCCACTGATCGTGACGCAATTCCATATACTACATCTAACCCTCCAACTGGTCTTACACCAACACGCGGTGATACCGAAGTTAGTCTTGAATGGAATGCACCAGGAATTAATGGTGGCTCTTTAATTACCAAATATTCTGTAGAGTATAGTGTTGATGGTTCCGATTGGATTCCATTTGTTGAAGATGAAAATGATCTTGTTGATGATCTTAAAGCTACTGTAACTGGATTGATTAATGGTGATTTGTATACCTTTAGAGTAATTGCAATTAATTCTGCTGGACCAAGTGATCCTTCAACTCCTGTTGCCTCTGCAACCCCTGCAACTTTACCTGAAGACCCAATTCTTACTGAAGCAAATCGTGGAAATACAGAAGTCGTTCTAGTTTGGACAATGCCATTAGATACTGATGGCGAATTTGATGATGGTGGTGATACAATAATTGATTATGAAATTCAATACAAATCAAAACTTGCATCTACTTGGAGTATATTTGATGAAGAAAATGGTCAAAGTGCTCTAACTACTGCGACAGTTGATAAATTAACCAACGGTGTAACATACGAGTTTAAGGTCTTTGCAATAAACACTGTAACTACGTCTCCTGGAAAGAGTGGCGAATCAAACGTATTGGAAGCAAAACCAGCTACTACTCCAGCTACCCCTCAATTCACAAATACTGTTAGTGGTGATGGTGCAGTTAATCTAACATGGTCTGCTTCTGACCCAACCGGCGGTGAACCAATTCTTGATTACACTATCACAATATCTCCTGCAAAGCCTAATGGTGATTTAACACAAATTGTCCCTGCCTCATCCCTATCTGTAATAGTTAATGGCCTCACAAATGGTCAACCATACACATTTACAATAACTGCTAGAAATGCTGCAACCGATAATGGTGGTTATAGTAGTCCATCTACTCCTCCTGTAACTGAAACGCCAGCTACTGAACCTAATGCACCAACTGGTCTTTCTGCTGTAACTCAATCTGGTTCTGAAATTAAATTAACTTGGGTTGCCCCTGTTGAAACTGGTGGTCTTGGAATTGATGGCTACAAGGTATTGAGACAGACTGCAGGCATTGGACCATTTGTAATAATTGCTCCTGGTGAAGATGTAACTACACCTACAACTTTGGTAATCCCAATTTCACAATCATCTGATGATGCAGAAGAACAAGATCCAACAAATGATCCTGATGTAATTCTTACTAGCAGTGACTTGGACTTTGATGATTCTGATTATGTTGGTTTAAGATTCAATGGCATTACTATTCCTGCAGATGCTACAATTTCTAATGCATATGTAGAGTTCACACCTGAAGAAAATGAATCTGGTTTAGCTTCTGTAACGATATATGGACAAGACATTGATGATGCTCCAACTTTTGATGGTGCTGATGATGATAATATCTCATCAAGAACTCCAACTGATGCAACCCTTTCTTGGACTATTCCTGATTGGTCAAAGAATGATGTAGATTCTGGTACACAAACCCCTGATCTCAAAACTATCATACAAGAAATTATTGATAGAGATGGATGGATATCTAATAATTCACTTGTGTTGATCTTTGAAGAAATTGAAATGCAAAATGACCGTGATGCATATTCTTGGGATCAATCTCCAAGTAAATCTGCAGAATTACACATTACATTTACTGCCCCTTCAGTACCATTGCCTACTGGTACTACCTTTACTGATACTGGATTAACTAAAGGCACTCTTTACACATACCAAGTACTTGCAGTAACTGAAGCTGGAGATGGTTCTGTTTCTGCTCCTGATGATGATACCACATTTGATGTACCTGGTAAACCTGAAATTGTAGATGTAAATCCGGATAATACTAAAATAAACATTGAATGGGATCCTGCATTATACCTTGATGGTGCAATTGATAATGGCGGTTCCCCAATCACTGGATACAAAGTTGAATTTAGAAACTCTGTGGGTGACGGTAAATGGCTTCCATCAACAACACCACCAGTAGATGGAGAAAATAATGTTACAATAATTGGATTAAAGAATGGAGATACCTATCAATTTAGAGTATTTGCAATAAATGCTGTTGGCACTAGTGTCTCATCTGAAATTGTTGATGGTATTCCATTAACTAAATCTGATGCACCAACTAATGTTGTTGCTATCAGAGATGACGAATCTGTATTGTTGTCTTGGACTCCACCTGTAGAAAACGGCGGCTCTGAAATTACTGATTACATAATTCAATATGTTGATTTATCCGAATCTACTGAATGGATACCATTTAGTGATATTGTAAAAAGTGTTGTAACTGAAAATGTACTAGTTGATGGATTAACAAATGGTGTATCTTACATGTTTAGAGTACAGGCATTAAATGCAGGTGGATTAAGTGAATTTGGACAAACTGTAGATGTTACAATTCCTGCAGGTGATCCTACAACTCCTGAAAACCTTGCTGCAACAGCTGACACTGAAGCTGTTACACTAACTTGGACTGCATCTAATGCAAACGGCGGTCTTGACTTAAAATATAAAGTTGAAACTTCCCTTGTTGATACATTTGCAACTTTGCTTGTAACTCCTGCACCAACAACTGTTTCACCTGTTTTCACTGCATCTGGTTTACAAAATGGCCAAGAATACTTCTTTAGAGTTACTGCAATAACTGATGCTGGCTCAAGTGTTTCAAACCCTGTAATATCTTCCACTCCGTACGCATTACCGGGTCCTCCAACAAGTCTAGATGCAATTCGTACTAATGGTGCAGTTAATCTAACTTGGTCTGCTCCTGGTGATACTGGTGGACCTCCATTACTTGACTATACTTTAGAATACACTGAAGATGCATTCCCTTCACCTATTTCATCTACTCCGTATGGTGATTCTGACTCCTCTGTTACTTCTGTTGTTTTGAATAAGGCTGACATTGGTACTACGATTTCAGAATTAACAAATGGTACTCCATATGAGTTTAGATTATTTGCAAGAACCTTGATTGGATTTAGTGTCGCATCAAACATTGATGCTGCAACTCCTGCCAAGATTCCTGGTATTTCTGATAACTTGTCTGCAACAAGAGGAGCTAACACTGTCACACTAACTTGGAATCCTCCAACTGACAATGGTGGTGATAAGGTGATTGATTATGTTATAAATTACAAATTATCTGATGTGACTGCCTTTGCATTATTTGATGTGGCTGAAACTGTCGATGATACTAAAACCCCTAATGTAATTTCTATTATTGTTAACCAATTAACAAATGGAAAATCTTATGACTTTACAGTAACTGCTGTAAATACTGTTGGGCCAAGTCTTACTAATGCAACTGTTAGTGAAAAACCATTTGATGTTCCAGGAGCTCCAACTATCCTCTCATTGAAAGCATCTGATGAAAATATTGTTGTCAACTGGTCTCCAAGTGATGAGACTGGTGGTGATGCTGTAATTGATTATATTGTTCAGGTTGACTACAATGACGGTAAAGGCTTTGTTGTCTTTGAAGGTGATGAGTCTGTTACTCAAACCACACCTACTGAAATTATTTCCTTAACTGTTGACAAGTTGACAAACGGACAACTTTACACATTTAGAGTAATTTCTGTAAATAATGCTGGTTCTAGTGATCCTTCTGTTGTTGAATCAGACAAACCAGCTGACGCTCCTGATAAACCACTAGCATTGATTGCTGTTTCTAAAGATGGAAAAGTTGGTCTTTCATGGGCCAAGCCTGGATTTAATGGCGGCTCTGAAATTGATTCATACAAGATTGAATGGTCTCAGGATAACTTTGACAGTGTCTTAAACTCAAAAATTATTCCTGAAACAAGTGCTGGTGATACAACCGTATCAATATTTGATATCCCACTTGCAACTGATGTTGTAAGTCTTACAAATGGTGAATTGTATTACTTTAGAATATCTGCCATCTCCCTTATTGGAACTGGAGCACCATCTGATGTAAAATCTGCAACTCCATCAACACTTCCTGATGCCCCAACACTTGATAGTGCAAGCAGAGGTAGTGGTCAAGTTGAACTCAAATGGACTGTACCTGCAAACGATGGTGGTCTTGATGTCACCAAATACACTATACAGGTAAAACCTTCTACATCTACCTCCGAGTCTGCTTGGATTACATCTTTTGATGCTGTTGTTGGAACAACAAAAATCATTCCAAATTTGACTAATGGTATATCTTATGACTTTAGAGTAGCTGCAATTAATCCAATTGGAACTGGTGACTATTCTGATCCTCATAAATCTGCAACACCTGCTTCTACTCCTGATAAACCATTGAGCTTATCAACTAAATCTGAAATTTCCCAACAAGTTGCATTATCTTGGGTTAAGCCAACCTTTGATGGTGGAAAAGATGTTACAGACTACATTATTCAATATAGTATTGATAAACTAGACTGGACATTATTCCCAGATAATGAAGACCCTGCAACCCTCACTGAAACTATAGTTACTGGATTAACTAATGGCCAGCAATATTACTTTAGAGTAGCTGCATACAACGAACTTGGAAATGGTACCAATTCTAATCTTGCCAGTGCAATTCCTATAGATTTGACTGTACCTCCTTCAGGTCTTGTTGCAAAGACTATTTCTTCAACACAAATTGATCTTGATTGGATTGCACCTGAAATTACTGGCATAGTTGGCTATCTCATTGAAAGTCATTCTGGTGATGGTGCATTTGACACCGTTGTGATTACTACTGGTACTCCAACTGCAACTAATACTGAGTATTCTGACCTTGGATTACTTGTTGATACAACTTACACTGGATTATCTATTGATACAACTTACACTTACCGAGTATCTGCAGTAACTGGTACTGCCCCTGATACTGATACTGGTAACCCATCTGGTACCTCTACATCTACCACATTTGGTATTTCTGATGCTCCAACTAATTTGACAGCCAAAGGTGATGTTTCTAAGGTATCTCTATTCTGGACTGCCCCTGCAAGTAACGGTGGTACTCCGATTACATCTTACAGTGTGAAATGGTCTTTAGGTACTACCTTTGATCCTACTGCAATAGTTCTACCAATTGTCACAATTTCCGGAGATGAACTTAATGCTCCAGTAACTACTGCAACAATTCCTTTGGCTAATGGTCAAGCTTACTCCTTTGTCATAACTGCACACAATTCTGCAGGTGAAAGTGACCCATCAACTGAAGATACTGCAACACCTGTTACTAATCCTGATGCCCCTGAGAAATTAATTTCACTTACTCGTGGAAATCAGTTTGTAACCTTGGGATGGGATGCACCATCCATCACTGGTGGTGAACCAATCACATCATACCTTGTAGAATACACTGATGATGAAGACGGTGACTTTGGTGCAACTCCTGCAAGTGTTGAAGTATCTTCTGATAATGCTGAAACAGTATCTGATGTTTCTGTATCTCCTGCAGTAAAAATATCTGGTCTAGCAAATGGTATCGAGTACACATTCAGAGTATCTGCAATCAATATTGTTGGTCCTAGTGTTCCATCCACACCTACTGCTACTGAAACCCCTGCAGGAGTTCCTGACAAACCATTTGCGTTATCAACTTCCCCTGATGATAAAATTATTGTTTTGACTTGGACTGAACCTGCTAGTAATGGTGATGCAATTATAGATTATCTTGTTAAATATTCTCTTGATGGTACATTTGGTGATTCCACTCCAAGTGTAGTTGTATCTGAGGGTGAAGGTGTACTTCCAACAGATGTTGAACTTTCTGGCTTGGAAAATACTCTAGAATACACATTACAAGTTACTGCTAGAAATTCTATTGGATATGGTACTCCATCTAGTATTGCATCTGCAACTCCTGCAGCAGCATCTTCCTCTCCATATGCTCTTATCCTTGATGTAAAATCCTCTACTGCAATTGATCTCACTTGGTCTACTCCTAAAGACACTAGTGGCGGTGATGTCATTGGTTATCTTATTGAAAGTCATTCTGGTAATGGAGACTGGACCACCTTAGTAATTACAACTGATGATCCTGCAACTGCTCTTAACACAACATATTCTGATACTGGATTATTCCCAGGATCTGCTCATACATACAGAGTATCTGCAATCAATGCTGCAGGCAATAGTACTCCATCTGGTTCATCAACTGCCTCAACTTTCACTTTCCCTGGTGCCCCAACTTCATTAATTGCATCACGTGATAATACTGCAGTATCCCTTACATGGGGTGAACCTCTAACTGACGGTGGCACTCCTGTTACATCGTATAATGTAGAATACAATGATGGAACTGGTTGGACAACATTTGAGGATCCTATTGCAACTGGTTCTGTTGGAATTACTCTCACTACTTTCACTTTTGTTACTAGTCTAACTAACGGTGTGGACTACATCTTTGATGTACGAGCAGTTAACAATGTGGGTGAAGGTGCACCTTCTAACATAGATGATGCAACTCCTGCAACATTCCCTGATGCCCCAACTAATCTATCTGCAACTCCTGGCAATACTTTGGTCTCACTTTCATGGGATGAACCTGCAAACAATGGTGATGAAATTTTCAATTATGTTGTTGAATATTATGATGGTGATATTTGGAGAGAATTTACAGATAAAATCTCATCCACATCTGTGATAATTGATAACTTATCTAACGGTCAAGAATATTCCTTTAGAGTTTATGCTGAAAACACTGTTGGATTGAGTCTTGTATCTGCCCCCCCTGTATCTGATCCTCCTGTTTCTGCAATGCCTACAACAGTTCCTGATATTGTAACAAGTGTCTCTGCAATTCCTGGCAACAAATCTGTTGAATTAAACTGGATTGACCCATATGATGGCGGTTCTGATATTATTGGCTATGTTATTGAATACAGTTCTGATGGTACTAACTGGAATGAATTTACAGATGATACTCCTGCTGATACCAATATTGTTGTAACTGGTTTGAGCAATGGTAGGGATTACCAGTTCAGAGTATCTGCTGTGAATGGTGTTAATCCAGGTCCTGCATCTTCTCCTGTAACTGGCACTCCTCTTACTGTAGCTGCATCTCCATCTTCCCTCACTGCCACAAGTGATTCTGAATCTGTGATTGATCTATCTTGGACTGCACCATCAAGTGCTACGGGAAGTTCTACCATAATCGGTTATCTCATTGAAAGTCATCTTGTTAATGATGAAACATGGGATACTGTAATTTCTACTACTGATGTCCTAACTAGTTATCCTCACACTGGACTATCCCCAGGTGATACTTACACATACAGAGTTTCTGCAATAACTGCTGTTGGAAATAGTGAACCTTCTGGTACTGCTAGTGCCACAACATTAAGTGCTCCATCTGCCCCAACTAATGTAACTACTAATCCAATTGATTCTGGAATCATTTTATCCTGGACTACTCCATCTACTGGCGGTTCTGCACTTACACAATATACTGTTGAATACACTTACGTAGATACTACCGTAGAGCCATCAATTACAATCACTACAGAAATAATTATCAATGATGATCCTCTTCTAAATTCAGTTACGATTCCTAATCTAACTAACGGTGTGGATTACACATTTAGGGTATTGGCTATCAATGATGATGTCGGATCTGGTCCTTGGTCTGAACCACTCACTGATTCTCCATTTGCCAAACCTAGTAAAATAACTGATTTGGCAGCAGCTCGTGGTCCTTCTGATGCAACATTATCCTGGACTACCCCATCTGATAATGGACGACCTATTACCGAATATCTTGTAGAATACTCTACAACTGGAATTGATAGTTCAGCATTTACTTCTGATACTCCTTCTTTCCTAGTTACGGCCCCTGCAAATATTGCAACCATATCTGATTTGTTACCTGGTCAAACCACTGCATTTAGAGTAACTTCTACAAACTTGGCAGGTAATAGTGATCCATCAGATATTGTAACTGCAACTCCAGCTATTGCTCCAGAACCTCCAACTGGTTTGGTTGCAGAACTTAAAACTACAGGCGATGTTCCATTTGTCTCATTAACTTGGGACCCTCCATCATTTGATGGTGGTGCATCTATTACTCAATACATTGTTGAGATGTCTCTAGATGATTACCAAACAAAACAGAATCTACTTGCATCTACTAACAGCTTTACAATTGATGAGCTTCTAAATGGTGTAAACTACAAATTCCGAGTAGTATCACTAAACACCGTTGGTACTAGTGATCCATCTGATATTGTAAGCATAGGTGTATCTGACAAACCAACATTTGATGCCAGAATTATTGGTAACTCTGGTGATGGATTTGCTGTCTTAGAATGGAATTCTCTTCCAGATGCAAACGGTTCTCCAATTATTGGATGGCAAGTAATTGATAGGTATGTGTCTGATAGTGGCGAGGATCTAACTACAATTCTTGATCCATCTGACTATGAACTAGTTGGAACCGATACTGACTTCTTTGTAGATGATGGTACCCTCTTTGGAGACCTTCCTGACCTTGGAGATGATCCTGACCTTGGAGATGATCCTGACCTTGGAGATGATCCTGACCTTGGAGATGATCCTGACCTTGGAGACCTTCCTGACCTTGGAGATCTTCCTGAATTTACTGGAGTAGATCCTGCTAAAGCCACATCTATGATTATTTCTAATTTGATCAATGAAGAAAAATATGTCTTTGAAGTTTCACCAGTTAATGAGAATGGTGCTGCACGTGCCACAAACACTGTTGTTGTAATCCCACATGCAGAATCCGGTGATGAAGTTGTAGGTGAAGTTGACTTTGTAGAGAATCCTGATGCTTCAAGTACAGAATATCAAGGTAAGGTTACAAAACAAGATGAACGTAACAGACAAGGTGACTCTATCCCGCCATCTGCAAGTCTTACAGGTGATGCTGATTTTGATCAATTCGATGACTCTTACAATCAAAGTATAATTTTCGATTATGCTGTTAATGATACTGCCTTAAATGATCCTACATCATTTGCTGGTGATTTCGGTCTTCCAGAATATTCCCCTCCAGAAGAATTGAAGGATGGTCAAGTTTGGTCTGTCCCACCTGCAATTGTCGAATTAGAAGGAAAAGGATTTGATGATGTTGTTGATATTAACCCTCCTGGAATTCCAAGAGGTTTGACCGCTACTTCTGGTGAATCAAACCAAATTTCACTTTCTTGGATGTATCCTTCAAGTGATGATGGTACTACAATTGATGATGGCACTACTACAATTGATGCTGATGCCTCTGATCTTAGTGGTTACATTGTGGAATACCAATTATCTGGAACTTGGTATGGTATTGAACAACCAGTTGATACTAACCTTACATCTAAAGTAATTTCTGATGATCCAACCAGAGTTAATGAAACTACTACTTGGACATTCCCAGATTCAATTAATGGACAAGGTTACGCCTTTAGAGTTTCTGCTGTTAATGCTGCAGGAATTGGTGTTGCCTCTGATGCTGTTCCTGCAACATCTTACAGTGTACCGCAAGAACCATCTATGGTTTCTGCAAGATCTGGAAATGGACAAATTGCTTTACTATGGGATGTTCCTACAACTGGCGGTTCTCCAATAACTGATTATATTGTTGAACATAGTCATGATGATGGTTCATGGCACGTACATGATGATGGTTCTGGAACTTTCCCACTTGCTACTATAACTGGTCTAACTAATGGCGAAACATACTCCTTTAGAGTAATTGCTGAAAATGCTGCTGGTAATAGTATGCCATCATTTACTGTAACTGAAGTTCCTGCAACCACATCTGATAGACCAAATGGATTAATTCTTTCTGTTGTTTCATCTTCACAAATTAATATTTCATGGTTTGCTCCTGGAGATAGTGGCGGTTCCCCCATTATTTGTTATAAAAATAATAAAAGGGTTGTGGTTGGGAGAGGACACCGCCGA
>WASW01069514.1_pt1 | contig 19099 bp, 18 predicted proteins | sample 5698521 | NCBI WGS metagenome assembly WASW01 (sample SAMN11175560, study PRJNA528189) | sponge metagenome | isolation source: marine sponge | host: Leucetta | place: Antarctica: Western Antarctic Peninsula, King George Island | collected 2013-01
CCTGACAATCCAAATTTAACAAGAGGGGAATCAGGGCATTGGCGAGATGACCCGCCCCGAAAACGACAATGTTCCAGGGAAGAAGATTGAAGGTTTCAAAATACAGTTTGACCACCCCGACAGCGATCATGCCAAAATCTTTTTGGAGATCCCATTCGAGAAAATGAGTGGATTGATTGGCGTTTTCAAGTGAAAGCAGCGCTTGTGCTGTTTCAATCGCACGATTCTCAATCGGGCCAGCGCCGATTGTTCCAAAAACTAAACCAGCTTTAGTGACTAATATCTTGTTGCCGGGATTTTCTTGAGTGCTTTCAGGGGCATCCACTAAAATGACAGAAACCACGGGTGTTTGCCGTTTGTTGAATTCTTCCAATTTTTGAAGGTAAATCGTCATGCCGTTTTTTTTGTCCGCGTTTCCCAAAAACTAAGCAAACCATGGATTTTTATTTTGCCAAAAACCCCTGAGGGCATTTGCCGTAAAACCATTTTCAACTTCCTCTATAAGTTGAATAGCCATACCCACTCAATAATAAAGGAACATGGTAATGGGGTTGATTTCCTGCAACCTCGAAAACAACGCTGGCGTGAGGATAAAAGGTAGTGCGGTTTTGCTGCCTAAAATAATCACCCGTTGCAAAGGTCAATTGATAAATTCCGGCCGCTAATGGAACGCCATCGCTCAATAAATCCATGATTCTTCCATCGGCATTGGTCACGCCTTCTGCTAAAAGATCCCAATGTCCTTGAGTGTTTTGCTTTTCTAATTTGATGGAAAGCCCTGCGGCTGGTATTCCGAGAGCGGTGTCCAAAACATGGGTGGTGATCGGACTCATAACAGTTTCTCCAGTCGAAGTTTGATAATTTTATTTTGTTCAGAAGCCGCTACTTTGATTTCATCATCAGGGCGATTGGAGAGGCGGCGAGTGAGGGAATTCAATATTTCTTCTGCGCTTTTTCCTGTCGCGCAAACGAGGAAAATGTAACCAAATTTTTGTTGATATGTCTCATTTCCGTGTTTCAAGGCGATCAGGCATTGTTCGGATGCTTCCGAGATCCCTGATTGTTCCTGCTGAGACCAGGCTTTGCTGGGGGTGAATTTTTTTTTGAGACTGGCTAAATCCCCAATTTGCGGATGCCCTTCAAAGGCTTCTAACCAATCTGATTGATCCAAGGCAAACCAAATTTGTTCCGCCTTTTGAAAAAGATCCGATTCTTGCTCAAAAGGGCGTTGTGCTAGCATCTTTTGAGTCCAATTTTCTGAAGCGCAACATCGCCAGAGCATTGCGTAGGCTTCCTTTTCGGAGGAGCCATTGAGGTCGAAAATTCCTTTCATAATACCACTCCAAATCATCTGGGACGATTCATTCCTTGACGGTCAACTTTTTGGAATGAATTTATAAAAATAAAATGATTTCAATAAATTGTGAAGAAAAATTAAAATTTGAGCAAGGCGTTTTCAGCTCTCGGAGCGATCCTTACATAAACTGTAGTTTTTTAAAATTAAATAGTGTATTTTTTCTTTGAAAACTAAAAAACACCTTGTGCGATTTGATGGAAATGATGACTGCCAATTCTGACAAGGGCCGCATCATTATAAGGAACGAAAACGAATGGACGCGCATATTTATGAATGGCTGAATCTGGTGATCAGGTGGATCCATGTGATCGTAGGGGTTGCTTGGATCGGAGCCTCTTTTTATTTCAATTGGTTGGACAGTCATCTCACTCCTGTGAAAATACCAAAAAAGGGCGTTGAAGGGGAATTATGGATGGTGCATAGTGGGGGGTTCTACCAAGTGCATAAAATGAAAGTGATCCCTGATAAAATGCCAGAAACTTTACATTGGTTTAAGTGGGAAGCCTATTTCACCTGGATCAGTGGGATCGCGCTCTTGATTGTGGTTTATTACATGGGCGGTGGGGTTTTTCTCTTGGATTCGAACGTCTCTAATATTAGTTATGGCGGGGCGGTTGCACTGGGGGTCGGTTCTGTGGTGATCTCTTGGTTTGTCTATGATCGCTTATGCCTTTCTCCATTAGGAGATAAAACGGTTCCTTTTGCGATCACGGGTTTGATTCTGATGGCGGGAATTGCCTTTGGCTTGAGTCAGTTTTTCAGTAGCCGTGGGGCCTATATTCATGTGGGGGCAATCATTGGAACCCTGATGGCTTTCAATGTATGGCGCATCATTATCCCCAGTCAAGAGGCTTTGGTCAAAGCTACCAAAGCAGGAACGAAACCCGACGAAATCTTGGGACAAAGAGCAAAACAGCGTTCTCTCCACAACAATTATCTGACCTTACCATTATTGTTTATTATGGTGAGCAGTCATTTCCCCAGTACCTATGGATCTCAATTCAACTGGATCATGTTGGTCGCCCTGTCTGTTATAGGCGCAGGAGTGCGACACTTTTTCAATTTGCGAAACAAAGGAAAACGGAATGTTTGGATCCTCCCGGTCGCGGCCCTTGGTATGATTGCCCTTGCTCTGGTTTCCAGACCAGAAACACCAGAAACTTCTTCTGTTGAGACAGCGACCCCAGCCGTAGATTTCAGGATGGTTAAGGCGGTCATGGCATTGCGTTGTTTGCAGTGTCACTCGGCTCAACCTACCGATAAAATCTTTGTGACGCCTCCCAAAGGGATCAAGTTTGATACTCCAGAAGAAATGAAAAAAATGGCCGCTTTGATTAAAACAAACGTGGTCGCGAAAACTATGCCTGTGGGCAATATGACAAAAATGACTCCTGACGAAAGAACGTTGATTAGCAACTGGGTAGACCAGGGAGCGCGGATTGAGTGATTTGAAAGAAATTCAGAAACAGGCCGATTCCGAATCCAGAGAAAATCGTTTAAAATAGGAAGCATTAGAAGGATGGCTGGAATACTTCAAAATAAAGTTTGACCACGCCGCCACAAGTCATGCCGACATCCTGATTGAGATTCCATTCGACAAACTGGTTGGTTGGTTTCGTATGTTTCTCTACGAGCATCGTTTGAGCGATTTCAAGGGCCCGATACTCAGCCCGTCCCCCCCCGATGGTCCCAAAAACAAGCCCCTTTGTCGTGACTAACATCTTACTCCCTCGATCTTGCGGGGTGCTCCCAACCGTTTCCACGAGAATCACAGAAACCGTGGCAGTGCGGTTTTGCAAGAGTTCATTCAATTTTTGAAGATACGCGTCCATCATCAGTTGAGGCAGGAGTTTTCGTCAGAGTCAATTTTGAAATCAAGCCACTTTGGCATCATCGTCTTTGATCGGATTGACTTCAGGAGAAGAAATAAGAGGGATTTCTTTTTCTCCGCTTCCCAAAACCCACGGAGCCTCCTTGGTATTGGCAGTGAGGCGTTTGAGAATTTCTTCATTGGTGGCTGGGATGGCCAATTGGGGGATTTGATTTTCTGAAATATAGGAAAGGGCATTTTTGACAGCGGCCCAGACTGAGAGGCAGAGCATCAGAGGCGGTTCGCCAACGGCTTTACTGCGCTTGACATTGATGCGGTGGTGAGGGTTTTTGATCGTATTGACGTTGAAGATTTTGGGAACATCTTGGATATTCGGAATTTTATAAGTCGTCGGAGAATAAGAAAGCAACTCGCCAGTATCTTGGTAGCGGAGTTCTTCACCAGTGACCCAACCGACTCCCTGGATGAAACCGCCCTCCAACTGCCCCATGTCAATGCCAGGATTGATCGACTCGCCAATGTCCATCAACAAATCGCAACGTTCAATCATCAAATCTCCTGTAAAACGATCAATGAGGATTTCTGAGACACTGCACCCTGTCGTGAAGTAATAAAAAGGAATGCCTTTGCCAGTTTCACGATTGAAATCGATGCTCGGTGTTTTATAAAATCCACGCGCTCCCAGATTGACTTGTCCTTGATAGGCCATCATCACAAACACTTTAAACGCTATTTTTTCGTGGGGGAGACGTTCATCAAAAACAAAGCCATCTTCCAAATGAATGCAGTCTGGAGAAGCGACGATGCCGTCTTCAAAAGAAGCAAAATGCCGACTGGCGAATTCGACCAAGCCCTGACGGATTTTTTGACAAGCATCCAAAGCCGCCATGCCATTCAAATCGGTTCCGGCGGAAGCCGCGGTGGGCGAGGCATTGTTATTTTTTTCCGTTGAGGTTGGCATCAATTTAACAGTGTCATAATGGATGCCAAATTCATCAGCGACAATCTGCCGAATTTTCGTATTCAATCCCTGCCCCATCTCAGTCCCTCCCGTGGAGACTTGCACCGTTCCATCTTTGTAGACATTGACCAAGGCGTTCCCCTGATTCAAAAATGCGGTGGTGAAGGAAATTCCAAATTTCACCGCAGTCATCGCGATCCCTTTCAAATGAGTTTTTGATGTTTGATTGAAGGTTTTGACCTGGGCATAGCGTTCTTTATAATCGGAACTTTCCGCAAGTTTTTCAAAGATGGTTGGTAAAATAGTATCTTTGACAATCTGGCCATAGGGGGTGACATTATTTTTGTCAATTCCGTAACAATTGAGCCTGCGTAAATCATAGGCATCTTTTTTGAGATAGATGGCCATTTCTTCAAGGATGTTTTCAATGACAGCCATCCCTTGAGGGCCGCCAAATCCTCTGAAAGCCGTATTGGGAGGGAGGTTCGTTTTACAAACCGTGCCGCTGATTTCGACATTGGCCAGATAGTAGGCATTGTCCACATGAAGTAACGAGCGTTCCATGATCGAAGTCGATAAATCCGCGCTCGCGCCTCCATTTGAAAAGAAATCTACTTTCAATCCGGTGATGTTCCCTTGTTTGCTGAAGGCCACTTTGTAAGGACTTCGATAAGGATGGCGCTTGCCGGTGATTTTCATGTCATCATCTTTAGTATAAATGACCCGTGCCGGTCGTTTCGTGTGGAAGGCGACCAACGCTGCCATGAAAGCCGGAATCGCGGTTTGAGTTTCTTTTCCGCCAAAGGCTCCGCCCATGCGTTTACAAATAGAAATCACTTCATGCAGGCCAATCCCCAGGGCTTCCGCAACGACCTGTTGAATTTCAGTAGGATTCTGACTGGAAGAATGGATGGTCATTTCATTATTTTCCCCAGGATAGGCAAGTGCGGCTTGGGACTCTAAATAAAACTGTTCTTGTCCATTACTGAAGAAAATTCCTTCGAGAATGTGTTCGGCTTCTTCAAACGCTTTTTGGAGGTTGCCCCGTTTGATTTCCCGTCTGACTCCCAAAAATTGCTGCTTTGCTAACGCGTCTTCAATCGAAAGGATCGGAGAATACTCTTCCATCTCGATTCGGATCAGTTTTTTTGCCTGTTTGGCCGCTTTCCGATTTTCTGCCGCAATGATCACAATCGGTTGCCCGACATACTGACAAAGTTTTTCTGCTAAAAAATATTCATCAACAATGACGGGGCCAAAAATATTATGCCCAGGAATGTCTTTGTAAGTGTACAATCCAACGAGTCCGCTCACGGTTTGAGCCGCCTTCAAATCGAGGGACTTGATCTTGCCATGAGCCACCGGACTGCCAAAAAATTCAACAATCAATTCGTTTTTAGCAAAGGGGATATCATCAATATAAAGTGCTTCTCCCGTGACATGTCCTAACGCTGAGTCATGTGGTATCTTCTTGCCAACGGTTCCCATGAGGCCCTTGTTATATTTGAAGTGAATCGCAAAAATGCTGGTTTATTTCATCGCTGAAGGAAATTTAGCAGGGCGTTTTTCCTTGACAGCCGCAACGCCCTCCCTTGCGTCTTCTCCCATGAAGCAAAGCATTTCCATCCTCAGCGAATTTTCAAAAATCGGGGCGGCTTGTTGCATCCACCCATTGAGGGTTTTTTTAGTGCCACAGATCGCGGGTTGACTCCCAGAGGCGAGCTTGTCTGCCACGGCAAAAGCTTTTGTAAGCACTTCTTCTTGAGGGACGCAAAGACTGACCAAACCAATCCTTTCGGCTTCCTTCCCATCCACAAAATCCGCGGTCATCAAGTAATATTTGGCCTTGGCCATTCCACACAAAATCGGCCAAAGAATCGCGGCATGGTCTCCTGCGCCAACCCCGATTTTGACATGGCCATCTGTGAATTTCGCGCTTTCTGACATGATACTAATGTCCGCCATCAAAGCAACAACCAACCCCGCGCCAACGGCGACGCCATTGATTGCGGAGATGATTGGTTTTTCAAAGTCGAGGATTTGATAAACCAGATCGGCGGCTTCTTTTTCGACGGCGGCCAATCGCTCTGCATTCCCCAGATTCCCCTCAATCCAATCCAAATCCCCACCCGCAGAAAATGCCTTACCGGCTCCTGTCACGACGACAACCTTGGTCGCGTCATCAACGGCAATCGTCCGCCAGACTTGAGTCAATTCCCAATGCAAGCGCGCATTGGTGGCATTCATCACGTCAGGGCGGTTGATTGTGATCAGCAAGATTCCGTTATCTTGATGCTCAAACAGCAGATGTTGGTAGTCCGAATATTTCATGAGATTCCTTTCTGTTTTATTGAACTGGCAGTGTTTCTCTGACTTCGTGGTAAAATTTCACTAATGTGTTTTCAGAGAGTTGTAGGCGGTAATCATTGGAAGCGCGCACATCGGAAATTGGGACAACTTCGCTACGAGCGAGTTTGCCTGCTTTTTTGAGATTTTCCAAATTAAATACTTTGTTTTTGAGGAATGTTTCTGTTTCGGTCAACCTCAAAACCACGGGCCCGACCCCGCCATAGGCAATCCGAATATTGTCAATCACGTTGCCATCCATTTCCATCATGATCCCGGCAGTGAAGGTCGAAATATCCAAATCCCGGCGTTTGGAGACTTTGTAGAGTTTGATGATCTGTTCGGGTTTGGGGAGCGGCCAGCGGATTTGAGTGATGAGTTCTTCTGCCTGAATTTCTGTGTTTTTATAGCCGTGATAAAACTGATTGATATTGACCCAGCGCTTTGCTTGAATCCCACTCAGCTCAATCTCAGCATTCGTGACAAACAGGAAAGGGAGAGAATCCGCAATCGGCGAGGCATTGGTGATATTGCCTGCCATCGTGCCGACATTTTTAATCTGATCCGACGCAAAAATTTTCAAAATTTTATAGAGTTCCGGGACAAGCTCTTTGCAAAAAACTTCCAATTCGCTCCAACTGACTTTTGCGCCTATTTTTAAACAGTCGTCTTCTAAGGCTAACCCTCGTAGATTCGGTAAATTGGAGAGGCTGATCACGGTTTGAGGGTCAATCCGCTCTTTGTTCATCTGAACAGAAATATCAGTGCCTCCGGCGACGATGACGGCTTCTGGGTGTTGTTTTTTTAATAAAGCGGCCTCCTCAATCTTTATTGGATTGAAATACCGTTTAGTGACAATTTCGCTAGGAGTGGTTTCTTGATATTCAATGGCAATCGCTGTTTGAGAATGACGCTTGAAATCTTCAAGCATCGGAGAGGAAGGAAAACGCTCTATCAGCGGTTTTACGGTAGCTGGATTGATGGACAACGCCGCATTGATGATGGATTGATAACCAGTACAACGGCACAAATTTCCGGTCAAACCATCTCTCACATCCTGTTCTGTCAAGGGTTTCTTTTTTTCAAACAAACCCGCCAGAGCGACCACAAACCCTGGAGTGCAGTAACCACATTGCGAACCAAAATAGTCGATCATGGCCTGTTGCACCGGATGGAGTCCCTCCGGTTCCTTGAGCGCTTCCACCGTCACGACATGCTGACAATCGAGTTGGAACAGATACTTGATGCAAGTATTGAAAACTTCATAGGCCAGCGTGCCGTTTCTCACTCTTCCCAACAGAGCACTGCACGCCCCACAGTCTCCCTCGGCACAAACGACTTTGGTGCCAACCAGCCCTTGATCGTATCTGAGAAAATCAGACAATGGTTGAAAAATCTGTTCTCCTGAAATTTGATACCGCGTTCCATTGATGTACAATAAAATGGAATCTCTCATAGAAATCGCTCGCTCTATTAAAATTTTTTCATTTTGAGGAGATCCCCCTGTTCTGAGGAATTCAGATCAATGCGTTTTCTCGCAGGTTTGAATTTGATGGCGTTGGAGAGCAAATTCATCAGAATTTGATTGAGTTTATTAACGCCTCACTCAACGGACGCATTAGCAGTCCGCTAGAGTGCCTCGTTAGGAATATTTATTGTTTGGCGTGGTTCATGCCAAAGTAATAGATTTTTTGCTTCAAGGATTTGATTTTGTCTGGGTTGAGTGTTAGTTCAGATTTATTTAACTTTTCAACATTTTTTTGCCGATTGACCCACTCATCAGCAGTGCTCAAAGTAGTTAGAATACTGCTTGCTCCTTTGGTATAATAATGTCCTGGAATTACTACTTTTGGTTTATAACGTTTTAACGCCGCATCAACATCTTCATAGGAAAGAATATGTCTTGAACCGTCAATGTTCATAATAAGAACATCGATGCCTTTCAATAAATCATCGGCAAATTTAGCAGGCAATGGTCGATTATCCCCCCAATGGGCAATCCGGATTCCACCTGTTTCCACTATTTGGATAAAGTTATCCATGTGCAAGAAGTTTTTTGGTGGGCAAAAATCCTGATTGAATTCCTTAGCGGCTTCAGTCCATTTATACCAGCCTTTAGATTTGCACATGTGTTTCTCTGCCACACCCGTGATTTTCACATCGCCGAGTTTGAATTCTCCTGCCATGCGCTCTAAGACCATAATTGCATGCGGTCTATAGACTGCATCGTGATCAAAATGTGCATGTGTGGAAAGAACAATATCCACAGGTGTTTCCGGAAATTCTTTTGGAAACCAAAGCCCCCATGCACCCGAAGGGTCATTACGCCAAGGATCTATCATGACAGTCAGCCCTTCTGGGGAGGTAATCTTGAACGCCATGTGTCCGTAAAATTCAATTTTTACATTTCCGGATTTTTGTGAATTCCCGCCTTTAGTCTGGCTATGAATCACATTGTTATTGTTTTCCGTAAACTTCCATGACCCTGAATCCGCATAACTCGTACTCACAACAATAGCTAAAATTAGAGTCATTGCCACAAGTAAACTTTTTTTAAAATACACTTTCATCCTTCGTCTCCAAGTACCCCAATCGGTTAAGAACAGCCAGAAATGGGGGTTTGCACTTCTAACGCTGAGTTTTCCCGTATTTCACTATAGAATGTAATGTTTTTCAAGTTATCCTTTGGAATTACTTAACAGACTGTATTCTGAACAGTCCTCTCTTTTTTGCTCAAACATTTCATTATTTGAAGTGAGGGTGCTTGAAGAATGATCATGCCCTCATCGCTGACTTCTTCGGGGAATAACCCCCTCTCATTCGTTTGGATGAGAATCACTTTTTTTGACTGTTTTGATTTTAATAAATAGGCCGCGGCCTCAGCGAGCGTTTCATGCTCCCGTTGGACTCGGACTAAGACCGGGGCATTCTCAAACATCTCAACAAGAATCGCATCAATCCCTTTGTTTCTTTGAACAGGATTAAAAGCAAGTCCCTTTAACAGCCCTAACGCGTCTTGATCCGCATTGAAATAGGAGGCTCTTCCATTTTTCAAAAGATTTGAATTTGTTTTAACAGGGTGATCCATTCTTCTCAATGAAAGCGAGACGGCTTCCTCTGATTGGTCGATTCCGATATATTTTCTCCCAAGTAATTTAGCGGCCACACAGGTTGTGCCACTGCCACAGAAAGGGTCTAAAACGACATCACCTTGTTCGGTTGTCAGTTCAATAATTCGCTCTAAAAGCAATAAAGGTTTTTGCGTAGGATAACCCGTGCGTTCTTTTGCTTTTGGATTCAAATAAGGAATTTCCCAAACATCATTCAATGGCACGCCCTTTTTTTGATCACCAAGTTTAACCGCTCCGTTTTCATCGACTTCATAAATAGATTTATTGTGTTCATCTCTTGTCCTACGTTGTAATATTTGGTCGATATTGGTTGTTTCTGAATAGGAAGTATAGATCGTATTAAACTTGAAATCTTTTGTTTTTGAATAAAAATAAATATTCTGATGAGCGGGTAGCAAGCCTTTTTTAGAATTAGTCCAGCGTTTATAACTCCAAATTATTTCCGATTGAAAGTTGTTTTCACCAAAAACCTGATTCAATATCCCTCTCACCAGGTGTTCTCCCTTTTTATCGCAATGGACAAAAATGGAGCCGGTCTTTTTTAAGCAGTCGCGCATCAATAATAGCCGTTCTTTCAGAAAACCCGCATAAGCCGTCTCACTCCCCCAAATATCATCAAAGCTAAATTTTTTGGTGCGTTCTCGATTCGTTGAGGTCTGCTTTTTTTCAGTAAAAAAGGGAGGATCCAGATAAATCAAATCAACGGATTCCCTCTCAATGAACCGCATCTGTTCCGCACAATCCCCTTGATGGATGCGATTGATCGTCTTTTGCTTCATTTCACTCTTCTTTCCGCAATTTCTATCAGCATTGATTTTAAGTCATACCCGCTGACTTGCATGAGATAATTCCATGCAGCATCAGGGGCATTGAACAGCAATACTAAACTTTGAAAAAGTGAGAAACTTACAACTTTTTGATAAATTTTGAGACTATTTCGGTTGTTTGATGTCACTTGGATGCTATTGTTAGCTGTATTAGTATGCACTACCGCTAACATGAAGAAACACACTCGCACCTATAAAAAACCCAAAATCATAAAAACCACCTGAATTAGGGAATGAGTAAATTCTAATGTCAGTAAATATGCTTCCAATTAGACTAAAAAGAATACAAAATCCATGTACAAACCCCATAAAAAATCCGGGTTGATCATATGCGTTAGGTGTTGGTTGAGATGCACAACCAACAAGTGCAAAACATGTCAGCAATATTAATGCATTTTTTAGTATTTTTGTATGTTTCATGTTCATTAGTCAATTTCTCATGGTTTCATAAAAAGTTTTATTTTTTTGAGTTAGTAGATACGATACTTCTCACAAATTCTAAATTTTCCCAAAAAAGATGTATTTCCCTACATATTCCATCAACAACAAAAATATAAATGGAACTGAAGCCAAACCTGTTGCAAACAGGTGCCTCGTGGAAAACCATACTCCATTATCTACAGTAATATGAGTAATAAATATGATGATAACAAATCCTCCTGTGACAATATAAAGCACCCGAAATAACCTCTTAATTATGCCATTTAATTTATTTTCAGTAGTATCCATATCCCTTATTTTTCACTTTAATTATTAATTGATTAAAACAAATGGTTGCAGTTTCGTTTCTTTTTAAGAATCACTAGAAAACATTATAAATTTTCTTATTATCTTTAAAAGATAACGTAGAGTTAAGAAGTTTTTGAGTGAAGTGAGGAAGGAACGCAGGAAAAAATCTTTCTCAAATGCCTTGTTGTAGGTTAATTTGTTGCCCCAGATGCCAATAAAAATTTACATGATATTTGATCAAAATTATTAGAAAAGATTGGACGAATTGGTGAAAACTCTTTGAATGCCTTGAAGGGATTAAATTCCTTAAAGGCTTTGAATGATTCAAATTTGGTAGACTGCATTACTTCTTTTACAGCACAAGCAGCATCTCCTTTATGATCACGGACAATACCATTGGAAAACCAACCTAGATGTTTACCATTAAAACCATATATATGGTAACCTCCAGCACTATCTTCAACAAGATAACCTACTGGTTTACCTGACCATAAATAGATCGTTAATTCATCGCTTAAAGCAATATAAGAAACAGCCTCGCCGTTGCTGGAAAATAAAGAAATCTCTTCGTCTGCCAGTGTCGTTATTGGCAAGAGAAATAAAACAAATAATGCTATTAATTTTCTCATAAATTTTTCTATAGCTTATATTAATCTGTAACTGTTTACCACAAACATTAGCTAACGATGAACTGTTCTGTACTTTGTACCTACGCACACCAATAGAGATATAATCAATGTCTTTATTAGAGACTCCTATTAATAAACTTTTGTATTTCTTTATCTAATTTGTCAAAGAACTCAATTAACAATTTTATAAACTCACTTATAAATTCGTAGCTTAGTGACACATTGTTACCTGGTTTTCCAGATAAAGTTGAATTTTTTAACACGAATTTATTCAATTTATGCTCAACATCTTTTGGAAGGAGACCTCCATTATGTACAATTTGATTTCTAAGTACATTAACATTTTTGATATATGGCATTTCGCACCCCATCTTTGATAAGTCAAAATCTGCAATTTTAGATAGGTACAAAAACGCTCTTTCAATCCCTTTGCCCTGTAAATCATTTAGGTTGATTTTGCTATTTACAGATTCTGATATTATTAAACACAGCTGATTTAACCGACTCTCAAGGAAATTGTATATTGTAATAATTAGAGATTCTCTGTGGATATTGGGATACTTGCTTTGGTTAAGATGCAATTCCCAAGAGTGATTCTCAATAATTTCTTGGTGATGTTCTTCCGTGTATTTATTCAGAATTTTTGATAAACTATCTTGTATTTTATTATCTTTTTTCAACCACATAGATTCAGTTTCATCATGAAATTGATTGAATTCGTGTAATTCACTTTGTGCTATATGGCAGTGATAGCATAATCCATTTTGAAAAAAATCTATTTGTTTTTTCATATTGAAGTTCTGGTACCTATAATGCCAAGTTGAAAATTTTTTGAGTGAAGCGAGCGGGCGAGTCATTTTGACTGCATTGTTAGGCAATTGATTTTTGCCATTCTGCCAAAGCAAATGTAAGTGACTCGTCTAACCACTCTTCGAATCTATTTAAAATATTTTCTTCACTTTCAAGATAGTTAAATTGGAATATCTCTCCGTTACTTGGCTTAATATTAGCTTCTTCAGTACCTGACTTTGTTTCTTCGGAGGGGAATTTTTCAAATGTAAAGCCAGAAACTACCATGACACCATTATCGCCATGCCCATGCCCATGAATACTAAAAACAGCTTCAAATATCTTCCCTGTGAATATGATCAATCGAGACCATGATTTGTAATTATCAAGGTTTGCATAATATTTGTGTTCTTTGGCCATGTCGATAATCTGTCTTTGGAAATAATAACTTTCAGGATCATCGTTTCGAGCAGACTTTACGCTTGCGTTATACGTTTCATCATGACTCGTTTCAATTGATTTTAATTGAGGGTCAAGCTCTTGCTGAAGTTCTGACAGCTTTTCCTCTGTTCTTGACTGCAATTTTTGTGAAACATTATAGATAGAGTGGATCTGCTCTTTTTCCGCTTTGGATTTTTGATTTAGCAAGGCAATAGCATTTTTTATGATTTGCTGAGAGTGCTTGGCTTGCTTTACTTGCTGCTGAATTCCCAGAGCTGAAAGAATTGAATCACGTTGTCTTTTTGCGAATAATTTAACTAATGGAGATAAATTTTCTCTGTCCGCTTCTTCGAGTGCCGAGATATAGCTTTCGCGGTCGGAGTCCCTGACCACTAGTGGAAAGAGACCAGACTTAAGAAAAACCAATGATGCTATTGCTCTTGCTATTCGTCCATTTCCATCTTGGAACGGATGGATTTGAGTAAATCTGTGATGCAGCCAAGCTGAAAGAATTTCAGGCGGTACGTTTTCATTTTCATAATCTATATACAGCTTGACAAGACGCTCCATCTCATCGGTTACGAATACCGGTGGGCAGTATTCGTGTATAGTTCCATCTTGTCTTTTAGGGTTATTAGGCTGCTCCTTATAGCGGCCTTTGAGGAGCTTTACTTTAATTAGTTTCCCGTCAGGTGTTATTGCCTCAGTGTAATCTTGGTGTGCTGTTAGTTGTTCATGCATAGAGCAAATGAAATGCTCTGAAAATGGTTGCTCCCCCTTAACGAAGGGAAATAAGCCCTCGACTATATCTTGTTGGTCATGGATCATCTTGGCTATATTCTCTGCCTCGTCTCTATTGATCCCTGCTTGATGACTTATTAATAAAGAATCTACTCCTTGCTCAATTAGAGTTTCGGTAACGCCGCGATCCCAAGAATATAATCTTTCAATAATCCCGGTTTCTATTGCCCACTCTCGCTGCATTTTTTTGATGAAGTTTTGGTACTCACCAGAATTTTCAAGCTCGCCCTTTTTTTCCTTCCAAACTTTACCCAAGGCCGCCAACTCGGACGAAGAAAGATCATCCAATTCATTGACTTTAGGCAAATCTTCTATCGCTGAATATTCCATATTTTCTCTCAGTTTTACGGTGATGCAAAAAAGCTAGCTAAGAAATAAATGCTAGCCGATTAGCTTAAAATTAAAGCCTCAACGACTTATAACGCCTTGTTAATGGGCAACAGAAGCACAGAACCCAAAAAGTGCGGACTGCGATTTTGTTGTTTTGTGAGAACTAGCGCGGGCTAGTAAGAGCGAATGGAATGATAGGCCGCAAGCGTTTTTTGTATGACTGGATGCATGAAAATTACTCCTATAGTTAAATTAATATGTAGAGCGCTAACGCCCCAAACACCGGAGGCAAAAACATAACGACGAAGGAGCGACGGTTTTGACTTCCGAGTGATTTGGCTTGTTACATGCTGCTTGCCGTTTTAGACAATGGGCTAATTTTATTACCCAGTGCTGATTTAAGTTTCAGAAGCCGTTCTATATGCCAATCTTTAATCGCCTCCAGCTCAGAATCAGAATTCTCGATAGAGCCATCAGTATATAATGCTAGCCGTGAGGCTCTCTTATTATCAAGGCGTTCCCAGCTAACGACTTCGCCCAATAAGCCTTCTATTTCTTCTTTCATTTTATGAAGTTCATCAAAAACATATTTGTTTTTTTGCTGGTCGCCCAAGTCTATATATAACTCAGAACGCGCCTTCCCTTCTTGAGAAAAGCCAGCTCCATAAATTATGCCACTGACGCCAGAAGAAAACGAGTACCAACTTTGGGGTTGCCCTGCTTTTGCAAATGTAAACCCATGAGTATCTCGCAGGGTATCAATTAGACCCTGAAAGTAATTTTGATATTTTTCCATTTTAGGTGATACTGAGACACTTTGAGCTTTACGTGTTTTGTTCTTCTGCCACTCATTAGGTGAAGCAACCAGTTTAAAATTGAAAGCAGGCTTCGAACTACACTCGCTTCTTGCTCAGTTAGCTCTAGATCCATGCCTAAAGCTTTTCCAAGCTCTTCAATATTCTTTGCAAGCCAAGGTGTAAAATCAGATGCTTCGTGAGGCCATATCTCTCTCAATGAAACCTTATTTAATTCTCCAAACATGTATGTACTCCTTAAGTATCTAACATTTGAATTCAGCCGACTGCTAATGCGTCATCTGAAATGATTTGTTAGCTTATTTTTTAAATGTTTAATTTTGTTTAATATGATCGCCATAAAGTTTAAATAAAAATTCTACTCTCTCTATTTCAGTTTCAAATTTCTTCTTGCGGTAGCATAAATCAACAGCTTTATCCAATGTTTGATGTGCTTTCAATAAATCAGATGGAGTGGTACGGGGATTGTATAAATCTGCAAGAGTACTGTTAGGAAAATTTTTTCGTGTATCAAGAACAACTTTTGAAGCATTTTGAACCGTTTCAACCTGTTTTTCGCTTTGATTATTTGGCCACGGAAAATTATTATATACGATGCTCGCAGAATATCTATAATCACTTTTTAATCTTCCAGCAACATATCGCACCCATGCCATATGCATAGTTGAAGAAAGTAAACCAAAATGAAAAAGAGTGGTATTCATCACAACGAACACTAAATCACTGACCATTATTTCTGGTTTTAGATAGCCAATAGGAATATAATTTCGGCGCGCTGAAGAAACTTTTGGAATAATCAAATAATTCAGTTTAGGAAATGTTTCCAAATAAAATCGGGTAGGGGTACCTGCAACTTTTTGCGTTTGAATACGTTTACTATTCAAACGAAAATCTCTTACATTTTCTACTCTTTTTAAACAATGTGGTAAGTTTCTTAATTTATCAGGTGGGCAATCTCCAAGCCAAAGGCACCAACGTTCTTTTCCTTGTAGAAATTCCTCTGCACCAACCCACTTTCTAAATAAATCATTTGATTGCGGTTCTCCTTCAAGAAATTTCATTTTTTCTTCTGTTGTAAAAAGATAATTACCATTATCAATTGGTTGGCTTCCAACCGTAATTTTTGGAGTACCATCACAAATTGGAGTAGTTCTTTTCGCAATGATAACTGAAGCTCCATCAACAAGATAAGGATTAATATTTGAAGCAATTTTTTCATGTGCTTCTGAATCAGGTTTAAAATATTCATAAATAATTTTTGGGGCTTTGTTTATTTGTGAAAAGCCAATAATAACACAATGGACTGCTGCCTTCCCTTTGGCTTCATTGCTCCATTTAAATGTTTGATGAGCAAAATTTATAATCATTTTATACTCATTCTGAAGCTCTTCCCAAAGAACCCCAACTTGTGCTCCTTGTGCGATAGAGTTAGTTGAAACAAATGCGACAGATATATTGGTTCCCTGTACAAAACGAGCTGCAAGAAAATACCATGCTGTTACATAATCTAAAATTTTACCACCTTTAACATCTTTAGTTATTTTTCCTATCTCGGCTCTTTGTTGTTCATTTTGATATTTAGAGCCAACAAAGGGTGGGTTGCCGAAAATATAAGAAAGTTTTTCTTTGGGAATGATAGTTTGCCAGTCAATTTCTAAAGCATTCCCATGAATAATAGTTGCCGATTTTTTCAGTGGTAAGCGAACATAATGGAAACCAAATTCTGAAGAAAGTCTTTGATTCATTTGATGATCAACTAACCACATGGCCACCTCAGCAATCTTAGAAGGAAAATCCTCAAACTCGATTCCATAGAATTGGTCAACATCAATCAATGAAAGGTGCTCTGCCACATCGGTACTTAACTGGATGTGCCCACTTTTATCACCAAGCAATACTTTTAAGATTTCAATTTCTAGCAATCTTAATTCTCGATAAGTAATAATCAGGAAATTTCCACATCCACAGGCAGGATCAAAAAAACGTAATGAAGAAAGTTTGATATGAAACTCTTTTACCTTCTTTTTATTATGTTTGATAGTTTCAAATTGTTGCTTCAACTTATCAAGAAATAATGGTTCAATCACTTTTAGAATATTTTGTTCAGAAGTATAGTGTGCTCCTAAATCTCTCCGTTTTTCCTTATCCATGATAGATTGAAACATCGCTCCGAAAATAGCTGGAGAGATGAGACCCCAATCAAATTCACAAACTTCGATTAAAATACTTCTTAATTCACTATTAAAAGCAGGAAAATGAATCGAAGTTTCAAATAAATGCCCATTTACATATGGAAAATCCTGTAAAGATTCATTCAAGTTTTTTTGTCGTTGAGGGATAGGAGTGTTTAAAACCTGAAAAATTAAAGAAAGGTGAACACCAACATCAGTTCCATCTTCTCTCGTTTGATCGTTCAAGTAATCTTCAAAAACGTGAGGTTCAAAAATTTCTGTATCTTCTGCGAATACACAAAATAGAATACGTATTAAAAACACTTCTAAAGATTCTCCTTGATAGCCATTTTCAAACAAAGCATCATGCAAATACCCCATAAGTTCTGCCGCTTTAATATTTGCTGGGTCTTCCGCTTGATAAACTTTTTTTTCATATCCAGCAATAAATCCAAATAAATGTATATGTTCGTGAAATTCTTTGAGAATAAACTCATGCACATCGGATGTTTCCAAATCGTACAATCGAAGTCTTTCGAAATCTGAGACTAGAATATATTTAGGCAATTCTTTATCAGAAATTCCAGGAAAATAATCTATCGCTTGCTCAAACGCTTTGTTTAAATCCTCTCCTTTTGATTTATGTTCAACCAATAGTTTGCCCCTCCAAAAGAGATCAATAAATCCATGTTTTCCTCCGAATTTTTTTACATGTTCCTCGTAAGATGCAAGGCGCTTTCTTGGAACACCAAAAACCAAAAAAAAATCATACCAGAATGATTGGGACTCGCTTCTTTCACGGGATTCAGCTTCCCATTTTTTGGAAAATTCAATGGCTCTTTTTCTAATTTCGTTCCAGCTTAATGCCATATTTTCGTATAATTTAAATCGTGATTTTTTTGAAGAACTGAGGAAAACTTGCTCTGAGCAAATCTATAGATAATTATCAATGGATTTGAGTTTAAGTCATCAAACGCCGAGTTGAAAAATTTTTGAACAAGCGAGGAACGAGTGCAGGGAAATGGAATGATTTGTTAGCTTATTTCTTCAATGTCATAACCAAGATTCCTTGATTGACTTATAAACTTCTCAATATTGAATTTGCCCCATTGGTTCGAAATAGCATAGTCAGTGCCATCAGAAAATTGCAAGATTTCTCCATCACCTAAAAAATGCCTACCTGTATCCCTATTGGAAATTTCTCTTGCTTTCTGCTCAGGAACGAATAAGCCACCACTTTTTATTTTTTGCGGGAATGCTTTTAATAACTCAGAAAGAGTGTTGGGGTTATTTTTAGACACCCAATCTTGGATTATTTTCAAGACTATTTTTCTTTTATTGAATCGATTCCCTTGAAATAGATAATGGGTAGAGTCTCTATGGGTAGAGTCTCTAGGTGGATTTCTTGCTTCTCTCTGCTCCTCTGAAATTTCAATTTCTGCGTAGATTTCGAGAATATTTTCTTCAGGGTCTTTAAAAAATAATGTTCGATGCTTCCAATATTTCCAAACGCTTCTATCAATGGTTTGAAGGGCTTGAATAATCTCAACTTGTTTTTCTTTCAGTTCTTCATAACAGCTTTGAACTTCTTGAGGAGCCACCCGTCATACTGACATCAACGACCTGCCCTTTTTGAGATTGTTGGGCTTCATAAATCGCGGCCATGATCCCAAACGCTAAAAACATGGGCCCTTTTATAAATTTTCCTTGAAAGAGTCACCCGATTTGAAGTAGGCATGATAGCCCTTTCCTTTAGCATTTTCTCTTGGTGTTTTCTATTGATAATTCGAGCAGATCTGCATCAAACTTAAATTATCCTGAATGATCGAAAAGTCCCTGGTCCTATTTCTATAAACCCCCCTTGAAATTCAAAAGATTGGCATGATACAAATTGTTACAATTTGTTACGTTCAAGAAATGACACCGGCTTTCAATGATGAG
>WASW01092740.1_pt1 | contig 18982 bp, 17 predicted proteins | sample 5698521 | NCBI WGS metagenome assembly WASW01 (sample SAMN11175560, study PRJNA528189) | sponge metagenome | isolation source: marine sponge | host: Leucetta | place: Antarctica: Western Antarctic Peninsula, King George Island | collected 2013-01
ACATCTTCTCTCCATCCATAAAATAATTCCATGGATGAGTGGAACAGAAAAACCTTTCAAATTAGTTAGTGCAGAACACTAGAGCAACATCGAGAGACTAGTGTGCGTAGGTTGTTCGCAGGAAGAGCGTCGGTTCAATCATCGGGCCCGCTAGCTTCACCATCCTTTACAACTTGCAATCTTGACAAATCAATCATTAGTTGTAATTTTACAACTGGGCGCTCCCATTACGAAGCAGCACCGAGAGATCGTAGTGCGTAGATGGTTCGCAGGCTTTAAGTCGGTTCTATTCACCGCCCACTCACCAATCTTCATAGCCAGTGATAATCCATGATTCGCGATTGCCACTTCGATTCATTGCTAAGATTACGCGATTGTTTTTATATGTAATCTCTGCACGTCTTCCTGCTTTTTTATCGGTATGCTTCGCAAGTTTTCCATGCGCTAACACCTCCGGCACTTTTTTTTGTATGAATGCCATGGCTTCTTCTTCGCTCATGCCATCTTTACGCATACGGCCAGACCGGATGTGCTGAAGGCCCAATTTTGGCGAACCATAATCGAACGTGATCTCGCCGACATCTTCGCGAAACATGGCTTGTGGGACACTTGTTTTGTCGTCCATTGCTTTTTTAGCTGCGTCCTGACCTTGTTTCTCAAGATCAACCTTACGCATGAACTTTGGCGTACCCCGGAGGCGTGTGACACCCGAGCGGAGAGCACCTGCTGGTGCGGATGATGCCGCGGACCCTACATTTGTCGCAAGTGCCGCCTTCGTGACATCAGATGCTGACCACTTTCCTCCATCCAATACATGTTTTGGTAATGTGACAGCCTTCGCACCTTCATGAACCCATTCCGGTGCTGTCCAATTGGACCAATCGATATTGTCTATACCTTTACCATCGGGATCGATTTTATCTGGCAACGGCAGTATGCCTTCTGGACGTTCAACATCTGCTTCCAAGCCAAATGCGTCTTCCACACTTTCAGTGAGATCAAGGCGCTCGTCTTCGCCGCCAGTCAGGCTCAGCACATAGGCATCCTCAAACTGTTTCTGATGTTCAGGTTTGACGCCTTCAAAGGTCCTCTGAAAGAGCTCCTGAACTTGTGCCGGGTCTTCAACTTCATGAAGCAGGTTTATGATCTCTGGAATGGCTTTCTCGCCAACGGTGTTGATAGCATCTGACGTAAACTTTGGTAGATCACCCACGCCTGCGCGTTTCTTGAGGCTGTCGGCCAGGCGCTGGTTCGACTGAATGGTTTCGTCGGAGAGGATGGTGGCAGTGCTAGGCCCCTCACGCTTATCTCTCCTCTGGCCCTCTCCCTTAGGGAGAGGGGGAACGACGGTGCCAGGTCCCTCATCTTGCGTAAACTTCACCTCTCCTAAGGGGAGAGGGCGGCGCGCAGCGCCGGGTGAGGGGTTTTGCGTTTCGTTCAGCGCCTCGCCTTCGGATAAAGATAAAACCGATTTCAGGGTTTGACCGATACTCTGGCCGATTTTCTGTCCAAGCTGGCTGGTCTGTTGCGATGTCTGTTTTTGTACCGTCGCCCGCGCCTTACTTGCAGTCTTTAACTCTTCTTGCTGCGCGGTCTCACGTTGCTTGACCTTGAGTGCCTGTGCGCGGTCTTCGGCGCGTTTGGCCTCTGCTTTGGCTTTTTGCACGCGTTTCACATCTTGTATCTGCTGAAACCCTGTACGCGTTACATCGCCCATCGTCATGCGAGATTTAGCTTCGGCCGCTGTGACGGCGTCCTGTTTTGCCTCGGCACGGATTGCAGCATTATCAGCGGCGTTACTGGTGGCCGGTTGCGCAGGCTTTACAAAACCTTGTCCGGCAAGGCGTGCGTACGTCTGCTGTGTCGGTCCATCCGGTTTGACCAGTCCGTCCCGTTTAAGCGTGCTATCCATACTTTCCTGAGCACTGATAATCCCTGAATACAACGTACTGTCAGCCGTGTCCTGCGGGGCCTTCATCAAGCCATTATTGGACAGGGCACTTGAGACCTGAAAAATGTCGCCCGGCGCATTAGCCCCACCGATACCGACCGAACCACTCAGGCTTGATGACACAGCCGGTGCAGGTGACGTATCAAATTCTCCGCCCGGGTTGTTACCAAACCCGGTCCCGGCATTAGATGAAACTTTTGCAGCCGTGCTGACCGCAGCATTGTCAGTGCTCCCCATGGGACGTCTCCTTTTGTATGGAATTGACATAAAAAAAGCGCCCCGAATGGGACGCATTAAAACGATTGTCGGATAGATGATGCGCAACAATGAATGAATGTAGAACGTGTCAGAAATGCAAAAATCCCGAAAAGAAGACACACTTCTCCCCGAGACTGACCAACACTATAAAAAATTATTTAGTGTGTGTCAATAGTATTTTCTTGTTTAAATAGAGGATATGGTAAATTTAACTTACAGCCGTACCGCCGACAGTGAGCCCATCGATCCTGAGTGTTGGCTGACCGACACCGACAGGCACACCTTGGCCATTCTTACCACACGTGCCGATACCCGGGTCCATTTCAAGGTCGTTCCCAATCATCGTCACTTTGGTCAAAACATCCGGTCCAGAACCAATCAATGTCGCGCCTTTAACCGGCGTTGTCACTTTACCATTTTCAATTTTATAGGCTTCGGTACACGTAAAGACGAACTTTCCATTAGTGATATCAACCTGCCCGCCGCCAAACGATGTGGCGTATAAACCATTATCGACAGATGCAAGGATCTCGCCCGGATCACGGTCCCCAGCAAGCATGTATGTGTTGGTCATACGTGGCATTGGCATGTGCGCATAAGACTGGCGCCGTCCATTGCCTGTTGACCCTTCACCCATCAGGCGCGCATTCATGCGGTCCTGCATATATCCTTTAAGAATCCCATCTTCGATCAGCGTTGTGTATTCAGACGGCGTTCCCTCGTCATCAATGCTGAGCGAACCGCGACGATCTTCGAGCGTGCCATCATCAACAACCGTAACCCCCGCGGATGCAACCCGTTCTCCGCGCAAGCCTGCGAATGCGGATGTCTTCTTGCGATTAAAATCACCTTCAAGCCCATGCCCAATGGCCTCATGCAACAAAATGCCAGGCCAGCCGGCGCCTAACACGACAACCATCTCACCGGCAGGGGCTGGATCAGCCTCCATATTGACGCGCGCCTGACGTACCGCTTCATCAACGGCAGGCTTCCACGTGTCAGCAGACATGTACGTATCAAAATTAATGCGCCCACCGATGCCGTGAGAGCCCATCTCCATACGACCGTCCTGCTCAAGCACGACCTGGACATTAAGCCGCACAAGCGGGCGAATATCGGCAACCCGCTCACCACCTTGCTTTACAATCTGCACGGCCTGCCAAGATCCCAATACAGATGCCGTGACCTGACGCACGTTATTATCCAATGAGCGCGCATAGGCATCCATATCCGCAAGCAAACCGACCTTATCCTCGAACGGCACCAAAGATAATGGATTATCGTCACCATAAAGAGATCGATTGGTTTTCCTGAGCGGTACAGCTTCAGCGCCTGTTTGCCCGCGCGTGACTGCCTGTACGGTGTCTTTGGCGCGCAACAATGCATGTTCGGATAGCTCTGAGGCATGTGCGTAACCTGTCGCTTCGCCAGATACAGCACGAAGGCCAAAACCCTGTGCCGTGTCAAAGCTGGCACTTTTAACTCGGCCATCATCAAATACGATACTTTCTGACTGACGGTATTCTAAAAACAATTCCCCATCATCCGCATTCGCCAGGGCATCGTCAGTAATGGCTTCAGCTTTTTCTTGGGTTAAAGCTGAATCTGTAAAAAAAAGATCATCCGTCGCAGCAAGATCGGTCATTGGCTAGCCTCTGGCTTTACGTTAATGGTTAGACTGCATTACAGCCTACTTGCATGTAATATAGGTTTGGAAATGGTCGTTGACGAGGTCGAGATCGAAAAATGATTTTTAAAGAACATCCTTTGCGCTCAGAACTAGCGGCTGAAATGAATGCTCGGCCTCATGCGGTGATATCTACGCCTTCACAAATATCCCATATTGCATGCGTTACAGGCGAAGAAAAAGCCGACGCGGACCGTGATCATCTCGCAAAATTATGTCAGGCCTATAAAGTCACGCCGCCAGCAATGTCAGATTCTCAATTCGACGCTGACTTTGGGCCATTTCGCCTAAAGTGGGAACGCCATACCGAGTTTTCTACATATACACTGATCAAAGAAGGGCCTATCGAACAACCCTTCAAAGGATGCCCAATCAATGACGTCCCCACTGATTGGCTGAGCGATCTTCCTGGGGACGTTCTAACGGCATTACACATCGCGATAGAAACCGGAGAGAAACCAGAACGCGCCGGTGCGGAATTGAACGGATTGTTCGATAATAACTCGCTTGTCGGTGGAAATATTGTCGATAACCGGGCAACTTTATGGACTGACTATCAAATTCATAGTGATGGGTATCTTCGTTTTCTGGTCCGAGAGTGCGAACTCAGCGCCGCGTCTCTTGGCCGTCTGGTTCAGCGTCTCTGTGAGTTAGAGACATATCGAATGATGGCAATGCTGGCCTTGCCACCGGCACGTGATGCGCGACCTCATATCGCCAAGCTCGAGCAAGATCTCAGCGACATCTTGCAAACACTGGCATTTAGCGACGGCACTGATGATGAGCAGAGACTTCTAGAACAACTTTCTAAGGTTGCTGCTGAAACTGAGAGAACATCTGCATCATTGAATTACCGATTTAGTGCATCTCGTGCCTACCAAGAGTTAGTGATGCAACGAACTGAAGCTATACGCATCGGTCGGATATTAGGCGTGCAGCCCATGACCGATTATATGCTGACTCGATTTAAGCCCGCGATGGAAACGCGCGATAATCTTACCCGCCGCATTGAGACATTAAGCCGCCGCGTTGCGCGTGCAAGCGATCTACTCAGAACCCGGGTCGACGTCGCACTTGAAGCGCAAAATCGGGATTTACTACAATCGATGGATAGTCGGGCCAGGCTACAATTACGTCTACAACAAACCGTTGAAGGATTGTCCGTCGTTGCCATCAGTTACTATCTGGTTGGCTTATTTGGATATATTATTAAAGGTTTATCAGCCGAAAAAATCATCCCCATCAAATCTGATGTCGCGCTGATGCTTATACTCGTGCCCGTGATTCTTGCCGTTTGGTGGGGTGTCCGCCGGGTTAGAAGTGTCGTCATGAGAAAGCAAAAAAGCGAGAGCTCGTCTTAATCCATCTCAATCCGCCCACGCACATTGCCCCTTGTCATCTATCGAACGCTCTCATATACAATTAACTTACGTGGTGATTTGTCTGACCGGCTTGCGGCCACGCTAAATAAACCCGCTAAAAGGTCTCGGTTCGACGAGGCCCCTGACATGAATGTCAGGGTTATATTTTTGAACCGGGGCCCCAGAAATGGAGGTTCCAATGAGCGACTATAATTCTCAAGAAAAATCATGGCGCACGGCAACGAAGCTTGTTCGTGGTGGTACTACGCGTTCGCAATTTGACGAAACATCAGAAGCCATCTTTCTAACATCCGGCTATGTTTACCCGAGCGCAGAAGACGCAGAGACTGCCTTCAAAGGCGATAAAAAACGCTATATTTATTCACGCTACGCTAATCCCACACTGTCGATGTTTGAAGAACGCCTCGCACTTCTAGAAGGCACACGTTATTGCGTGTCCACTTCGACAGGCATGTCATCTGTTTTTGCGGCACTCGCCTCGCAGTTAAAAACTGGAGACCGGGTTGTCGCATCTCGCGCTCTGTTTGGATCGTGTCTCTATATCATCGCTGATCAATTGCCAAAGTTCGGTATTGAAACAGAACTCGTTGACGGCACCGATTATGCCGCTTGGGAAAAGGCGCTCTCAAAACCAGCAAATGTCGTTTTCTTAGAAACACCCTCCAACCCGTGCCTTGATATTATCGATATTTCCAAGATTGCTGATCTCGCCCACAAAGCGGGCGCGAAACTTGTCGTTGATAATGTTTTTGCCACACCTGTCTTACAAAAACCCATAGATTTGGGCGCCGACATTGTCATCTATTCAGCAACGAAGCACATCGATGGCCAAGGGCGAACACTCGGTGGTGCTATTCTCACAAACGATGATGAATTTATAGAAGATCATCTAACCCCTTGGATGCGTCACACTGGGCCCGCGCTCTCGCCTTTTAATGCGTGGGTTTTGCTCAAAGGGCTTGAAACCTTAACTGTCAGGGTCCGGCAGCATTGCGAGAACGCCTTGAAGGTTGCAACGTTCCTTGAAAGCCATCCAAAGATTGAACGCGCACTATACCCCGGCCTTGAAAGCCATCCTCAGTATACGCTTGCCAATGAACAGATGCCCGGCGGTTCAAGCCTTGTCGCCTTTAAGATTAAAGATGGAAAGCCAACTGCCTTTGCTATGCTGAACGAGCTTAATATCGTCGATATTTCCAATAATCTCGGCGATACAAAAAGCTTAATTACGCACCCATCAACAACGACACATCAACGCCTGAGCGATGAAGAGAAAACCACGCTTGGAATATCCGATGGCCTCGTGCGGTTATCGGTTGGACTTGAAGATGCAGACGATCTGATTGAAGACTTGGATCAAGCACTTTCAAAGGCGTAATAGCGGAACTGCTATTTTGCAGTTCGCGGAAGATCTTTAAGCGATGCGGCAACAGGGCCTAACTTACCAGACCCAATGGTCGTGTCGTTTAATCGAACAACAGGCCTGATATTGAGGCTTGATGTCAGAAAAATCTCATCTGCTGCCAATAGTATATCTGGTGTTATCGATACTTGTTCGACATTGAGTGTTTCAACCGCACACGCACGCATGATTCCAGGTAACGCACCGTCACAAACTGGCGGCGTCATTATCTGCCCATCGGTCACGCAGAAAACATTTAATGCCGTCGCTTCGGCAATATTCCCTCGAGTATTAAGCATGATGGCTTCATCTGCATCGGCTTTATCTGCTTCAAGGCGTGCCAAAATCGCGTCTAAATAATTTGTACTTTTAATCGATGCCAATGGAGATAATTCATTGCGACGCGTCGAGGACGCGATAATTGCCCGCAAAGGCAAGTTGCTTCCAACGTCACCCGAATATACTGAAATAAGATACGTCGGATTCAATTTTAACGAGGGTAATACGCCACGAAGACCAGAACCTCTTAGTAAAGTTATCCGCGCTGACCCTTCTGTAACTTGCTCTGCCTCTAAAATGCCGTCGATTGCTGAGCGCCATTTTTTAGCCATTGCATCAAAAGGAATCTCGAGAATTTTAGCGCCATAGCTGAGGCGTGCTAAATGCTTCTCCAATCTGAGCGGTTTACCCTCAACAACTGCGAGAGTATCAAAAATACCGTCTCCGAGGGTAACGCCTCTATCCTCGGCATCAATTGCGCCTAGCGAGTCAACAATATCGCCGTTGCGCCATATTTTCATGACACACGCTCACCAGATAGACTCGCTAAAAGAGGATTTATTTTTGTTCTCATTTCTTCATATTCGGAAGCAGGGTCACTATCTGCAACAATGCCGCCACCAGCATGCGCGGAGACCGTATCTCCAGAGACCATCATCGATCGAATAACGATGTTTGAGTCCATTGCGCCGTCAAGACCCGCCCAGAAAACACTCCCGCAGTAGGCACCTCGCCTGGAAGGCTCTAATTCATTAATGATTTCCATTGCTCGGATTTTAGGCGCGCCCGTAATCGACCCTCCAGGGAACGTCGCTCGAAAAAGATCAACAACATCAAACCCAGGTCGCAACCGACCAACAATTTCGGACACAAGGTGGTGAACTCGCGTAAATGTTTCAAGTTCACAAAGAGCGTTGACGCCGACGCTGCCTATTAATGCGATACGAGAGATATCATTCCGAAGCAAGTCTACAATCATAAGATTCTCGGCTCGGTCTTTTTCACTTTCGGTCAATTCCACCGCAAGTGCTGCATCCAATTCAGGAACATCGCCACGCGGACGTGTTCCTTTAATTGGACGAGCAGATATTCTGCCTGATGCATCCAAGCTGATAAATCTCTCGGGCGATGCGCACAATAATTTGTGCTCTTTACCGCAAGAAACATAGGCGGCGAACGGCGCAGGGGTTGCCCACCTAAGCCGCCGATATAATGTAAATGGGTTTAGTGTGTCTGGCAGGCAAGTAATGGCACGCGCCGTTATGTTTGCCTGAAAAATATCACCCGCATAGATATAGTCTATCGCCCTTTGAACTGCGTTTTCATAGGCTTGGCGATCTAGTTCCCACTCCCACTCTGCAACAGGAGAGCCAGTCAGTGCTGGCAATGTCGGAATATCAGATAATCTCTCCGCCATGGCTTCTATTCGGCGCATCGGTGACGGTCGCCCAGGGCCAATATCAGACGCAACTATCCAGGCCCGATGCTCAAAGGTATCAAAAGCGACTATCGTATCGTAAAGCCCAACGCCAATACTTGGAAATTCGTTTCCACCTTTATGTGGCGGCAAGTCTTCTATCAAACCGCCAAGCTCGTAACCTAAAAACCCACAAATGCCCGTCTGAAATGGCGGGATGCTAGAGTCAGTTTCAAGTCGTTCAACATGTATCATTGAACGCATCTTACTAAATGGATCTTCCGAAAACCGCCCGTGCGCATCGCCAATAATGATCTCAACAGGATCAACGGCTAAAAACGCATAGCGTCCCCTACCGCCACCTTCATCCGCACTGTCCAGAAAAACCGCAACAGGGTCTTCGCTAAACGGTTGAAAGGCCGTTAGTGGATCGACATAAGGGATTTCTTTGGTCGCTGGCTTCGCCATTCCCTATCTCAATATCAAAATTGTATGTCTATTTAGAAGGCGTCGCCTAAAACTCGGTCAGGTGGTGCATGGCCATCGACAAAGGTTTTGATATTGATCAATACCTTCTCTCCCATGTCGATACGACCTTCCTGGGTGGCAGAACCCATATGTGGGAGGAGAACGACATTATCCAAGGCCAAGAGCTTTGAATTTACCGCGGGCTCATGCTCAAAAACATCGAGACCAGCGCCTGCAATTTCACCGTTAGCCAAGAGGCGCGTGAGCGCATTTTCGTCAATGATTTCACCACGCGCGGTATTGATGATGACCGCATTTTCACGCAGCAACTTTAAACGTCGTGCAGATAGCAAATGATACGTTGCAGGCGTATGCGGGCAATTCACTGATACAAAGTCCATGCGCGCCAGCATCTGATCGAGGCTTTCCCAATAAGTCGCCTCAAGTTCATTCTCTACATCTTCATGCAACTGGCGACGATTGTGATAGTGGATAGAAAGACCAAACCCACGTGCGCGGCGCGCAACTGCTTGTCCAATCCGCCCCATACCAATAATTCCAAGGCGCTTTCCATAAATCCGATGCCCAAGCATCCAAGTTGGTGACCAACCGGGCCAATCTCCTGATCTGAGCCCACGCTCACCCTCGGTCAACCGGCGAGGCACTGCCAACAACAACGCCATAGTCATGTCCGCCGTATCCTCTGTCAGCACATCAGGTGTATTCGTCACGGTTACACCGCGTTGACGAGCTGTTGCGAGGTCAATGTGGTCGACGCCCGCACCATAGTTTGCGATCAGGCGTAACTGTTCACCAGATTGGCTAAGAATCTTAGCGTCGATGCGGTCTGTAACAGTTGGTACCAATACATCAGCCGTCTTTACCGCTTCCGCTAACTCGGATGCCGTCATTGGATGGTCATCAAGATTTAATCTAACATCAAAAAGCTCCATCATTCGCGTTTCAATCGCGTCAGGCAGCTTACGGGTGACAACAACAACAGTTTTTGAGCGTGGCATGTTTTTGCCCTCTATCAGCATATTTATACCTGTGGCCATAGCAATCAGACGCGGGCTTGTCCAGCAACTTGACCCAGCGGGCTCATATGGCGATAAACACGTATGAACATACTCATGAACCGTTTTCGAGCTATAGCACTTCTGGGCCTTTTTTCGATAGGGCTAACAATGACTTTTGTTTTATCGACAAACGCGCAAACCCAGAATACCGGACTTCCGCTTCCACGCTTTGTTAGCTTGCGTGCTGCAGAGGTAAACCTTCGTACCGGGCCTGGTGTACAGTATCCCGTCGAATGGATTTTCCAGCGAGAATCTCTTCCGGTAGAGATCATCAAAGAGTATCGTACCTGGCGACTCGTTCGCGACTGGGAAGGAACCCAAGGGTGGATGCATCAAAGCATGCTTTCAGGCAAGCGCACCTTTCTTGTAACAAACAAGGCACGTACAATTCGCGGCAACCCCGAAGCTAAAGGGAAAGCGATCGCTATAGTTGAGCCCGGCACTGTGGGCGAAGTCCTCGCTTGCCCCGCAAGCAGCGGTTGGTGTCAGGTCCGCATCAAGGGTCTTGAGGGCTGGCTTCGACGCGTCGATTTCTGGGGGACGTCCAGGAATGAAGTCTTTGAATAAGGCCTCTCAACCTCAGCTATGCAAAATCCTTTGCGAGTGCTACGCGCGCAACCTCTGAAATTACTGCAATATGTCCATACTTTGAGTGTCCAATACCAAGTAGCACGCGTTGATTTGGCCTTTTGAATTTCTCAATCTGAGCATCGGTAAATGGAAAATGAATAAACTGAACGGATGAGGCCTTACCAGCAGCTGTTGTCCGGTCCACATCCTCCTCTGGCACACCCAAAACACGTTCATCGTCAAATTCGAAGGTTATCGTTTCTTCGACACCGCCTAACCCCGCGAGAAAAGATCGGCGACGAACTTCATCGTCGATTTCGAACATTAATGTTGCGACCAATTCCTGGCCCTTCGGGATAAGTGGGTTGTAAGCGCTAAGCTCGTCAGCGATCTGCGCTTCACCACCCTTTTCAATAAATAACATTTCATGGACCTGGTGCCACATTGTCTCATAGCTCTCAAAGTAGAATGTAGCATCTGGCCCGCATGAAATACGTCGATCACGCTTGGTTGCTGACATTGCAGTACGACGCTGTTTTCGATCTTTTGCATACTCTTCGATAGGAATGATATCTGCTGCCGACAAACTGGTTCGTTCCATAATCAAACTCCAATTATTTTGTAAGATCTAAAGACCATATGCTCGCGCGATGAGTTCAATAGGGTGCTGGACGCTCTCTATGCCATCAGTTGGTTTTCCCAACATATCGATGCCCTGGACGATATGGTCTCGAGCGAGTGGGCATTCTGACAGAATGTATTTGCTTTTGGCGTCCGCTGCTTTGCGTGCTACCGGCTTTCCTACTTTAATGCCAACATCAAAGTTTTCTTTCATGATGCCCCATGAACCGCCATGCCCTGAACAACGTTCGATTACCGTAAGATCAAGGCCCGGGATGAGGCGAAGCATTTCGGCCGCCTTCTGGCCCATATTCTGGGCGCGGGAATGGCATGAGATATGTACCGTGACACCGCCCTCTAATGCATCGAGACCGCCTGCCATACCGTTTTCTTTGGAAATCAATACGATGTATTCCGTAACATCAAATGTCGCGGCACTTAACTTTTTAACGTTTGCGTCATCGGTAACGATCAGCGGCCACTCGAACTTGAGCATCAATGCACAAGATGGAACAAGTGCAATAACGTCGTACCCTTTTTCAATCCAGGGCATCAGGTCAGCGGCGGTTGCCTTTGCACTTTCAGCGACAGCATCAATATCACCTTGCTCGAGTTGCGGCATACCGCAACATCGTGGATAAATAACTTCAGTCTCTACACCATTTTTTGCTAAAACAGCCTGTGCTGCCTCGCCAATTTGAGGATTGTTATAGTTCGCAAAACATGTGGCATAGAGCACTGCTTTTCGACCAAATGCGGGTGCTGCATCGTTAACCTCAGGTCGATTTACGCGCTCAGCAAAGGGAAGGGCCGTGAATGGTGGTAATGCAGCTTTCTTATGAATGCCGAGCGTGCTTTCCATGATAGGGCGGGTCACCACATTTCCACATTTTCCAGCCCAATTCGCGAGGCCGGAGATTTTACTGGCTATTTCCCCATTGCGGTCAGTTTTTGTGAGTTGCTTTGCAGTAAACGGTACGTTGCCTTTTTTATGCTCAATCGCTCTATAGCGGAGCATCAAGTGCGGGAAATCTAAGTTGAATTCATGTGGAGGAACGTATGGACATTTCACCATGAAACACATATCGCAAAGTGTACAGGCGTCTACAACTGGCTTGAACCCTATGCTTTCAACAGAATCCAATTCACCTGTTTCTGCGTCGTCAATGAGATCAAAAAGGCGTGGAAAACTATCGCATAAGTTAAAGCAGCGCCGACAACCATGGCAGATATCAAAGACACGACGAAGTTCTTCATCAAGCTTGGCTTCATCATAAAAATCTGGGTCCTGCCATGCGATGGGATGGCGGACGGGTGCTTCTAAACTGCCTTCACTCATAAACCTGCTCCTGATCTCACTTATGAGATGCCGTGGCAATCTAAAGGGGGGCAATTGCCCCCCTTTAAAACTTAATTCACATTTAAAATGCGTTTAGTCCATTGTATCCAATGCTTTTTGGAAACGACCTGCATGTGACTTTTCAGCCTTTGCCAACGTCTCGAACCAATCAGCAATCTCATCAAAACCTTCTTCACGAGCGGTTTTAGCCATACCAGGGTACATATCTGTGTACTCATGTGTTTCACCAACAATCGCTGCTTTCAAGTTCAAGCCTGTGTCTCCAATCGGCTCACCTGTTGCTGGATCACCAACCTCTTCTAAGAACTCGAGGTGGCCATGAGCGTGACCTGTTTCCCCTTCTGCCGTTGAACGGAAGACGGATGCTACGTCGTTGTAGCCTTCGATGTCTGCTTTCTGGGCGAAGTAAAGATAACGACGGTTTGCCTGTGATTCGCCGGCGAATGCGGCTTTCAGGTTTTCTTCAGTCTGAGTTCCCTTGAGGGACATATGATCCTCCTTGAAGTGTTGATCGATCCGTATTTTAAAAGACTTAGTAGGGCGACAAGCCCGTGCATGGCCATAATATGCTTCTCCGCATGAGGAGTGTCAATCCATTGGAACCATTCTAAAATGAGCGCCCGTAAATTAGTTTTCACTAATCCGAACGACAACGTCAACACGGGATATCCGTGCGCCTTTTGGCGGCACGGGCAAACTCGAAACAATGACATCCTCTGAAGGAATGTCTTCAAGATGTCCGTCGCTTTCAAAATAGAAATGGTGATGATCGCTCGTGTTCGTATCAAAATATGATCGGCCAGCGTCAACGGCAATTTCTCGCAATAACCCTGCCTGAGTGAATTGATGCAGCGTATTATAAACTGTAGCTAGAGATACAGAGACCCGCGCTTGTGCGGCTTCATTGTGAAGCATTTCCGCACTGACGTGGCGATCACCATCCGTAAACATCAATTCTGCAAGTGCGATACGCTGACGCGTCGGACGTAAGCCTGCATCACGTAATTTTGCTATTATTAATGTGAATCGTTTTTCAGCCATGGTTTTTCTTCATCAATGATTTATCAATAAAAGGAAATATTTAGCAATCAAGACGCTTCATCAGATTCGGGATTTGGCACACCGATAATGTTATATCCACCGTCTACATATTGAACAGAGCCCGTCACCATCCGCGATAAATCAGAAAGCAGGTAAAGTGCAGATCCACCAATATCATCAAGCTGCACATTATCACGCATGGGTGCATGCTGTTCGTTCCATCTGAAAATGTGCCGTGCGCCCGCGATTGCACTTCCAGCAAGTGTCCTCATCGGGCCTGCAGATATTGCATTAACGCGAATTTTATTGGGGCCAAGATCAGATGCGAGATAACGAACACTGGCTTCCAGAGCTGCTTTGGCAACACCCATCACGTTGTAATTCGGTACAACTTTCTCGGCGCCATAAAATGAAAGTGCCACCATGCTACCGCCATTGTTCATGTAAGGTGCAGCATGTCGAGCTAACGACGTGAATGAATAACAAGAAACATCCATTGTGCGCTGGAAGTTATCACGCGATGTCTCAACGTATTTGCCTTTGAGTTCATTCTTATCTGAATAGGCAACAGCATGAACAACAAAATCGATAGACCCCCACGCATCCGCGCAGGCGGCGACAGCTGCCTCAATTGAAGCTTCATTCTCGACATCGCACTGAACCACAATTTTCGACCCAATACCTTCAGCAAGAGGCCGGACACGACGCTCAATAGAGTCATTTTGATATGTGAATGCCAATTCGGCACCGTGTTGCGCTAAGACATTCGAAATGCCCCATGCAATCGACTTATCATTTGCGACGCCCATAATGAGCCCACGCTTTCCTTGCATCAAATTAGATTGAAGTGTCGATGGACTCGTCATGTCAGCTGATTTTTGCTCGTTCACAGGATTAACCTTCGAACCGTTTAAATGCCAATGTCGCGTTCGTACCACCAAAGCCAAAGCTATTTGAGATAACGCAGTTCAAATTAGCATTATCAATACGCTCACGAACAATATCTGCCTCGCCAGCTTCTGGGTCCAAGTTTTCAACGTTCGCCGACGCAGCAATAAAGTTATTATTCAACATAATCATCGAATAAATCGCCTCATGAGCGCCGGTAGCGCCCTGCGAATGACCCGTGAGAGACTTCGTCGACGATATCTTAGGCTTGTCTGCACCAAATACTTCCAGGATGGCCTTGAGCTCGGTCATATCGCCAGCCGGTGTTGATGTGCCGTGCGCGTTAATGTAATCCACTTTGGTATCACCCAGCCCTTCCGTCGCCATTTTCATACAGCGCCGCGCACCCTCGCCAGACGGGGCCACCATATCAACACCATCAGATGTTGCTCCATAACCAACAACTTCAGCGTAAATCTTAGCGCCACGTGCTTTGGCGTGCTCCAATTCTTCGAGAACAACCACACCGGCCCCTCCTGCGATAACGAAACCATCACGATCTACGTCAAACGCACGCGAAGCACGTTCAGGAGAATCATTATATTTGGAAGACAACGCCCCCATCGCGTCGAACAAAACTGTAAGCGTCCAATGCAGCTCTTCTGCGCCACCCGCCAAGACAATATCCTGCTTACCCCATTGGATAAGTTCGGTGCCGTTTCCAATGCAGTGCGCACTGGTTGAACACGCCGAAGATATTGAATAGCTCAAACCTCGCATATGAAATGCTGTCGACATATTTGCAGAAATTGTTGAGCACATAGCTTTCGGTACAGCATAGGGTCCAACGCGCTTTGGCCCCTTTTCCCGGGTAATATCAGCAGCGGCAATTTGCGCTGATGTTGATGGCCCACCAGAACCGACGACGAGCCCTGTTCGCTCACTAGTCACCTGGGCTTCACTTAACCCAGCGTCCGCAATAGCCTCTTCCATAGCGATATAACAGTAAGCCGCTCCATCACCCATAAAACGGCGAAGTTTGCGATCAATGCGTTCGTCCATGTCGATCTTGGGCGCCCCATGAAGATGCGATCGAAATCCAAGTTCCGCATATTCCTCACAATGGACAATACCTGAGCGACCTTCGCGCAAACTGTCCGTCACCTCGGCAACGTTATTGCCGATGGGTGACACAATACCCATTCCTGTGACTACGACACGTCTCATAGAACCCTCGCTCATTTATTCTTCTGCATTTAACAGTGTGACTTTAAGGTCTGCAGCTTCATAAGCAACATTGCCATCAACTTTCATAACCCCGTCAGCAATGCCCAACGTAATCTTCCTGCTCATCACTCTTTTAATGTCGACTCGATACTCAACGAGCGATTTATCTGGTGTAATTAGTTCTTTAAATTTTACCTGACCAACACCAAGGGCGCGACCACGGCCTGGAGCACCTGTCCAACCGAGGAAAAACCCTACCATCTGCCATAAAGCATCAAGACCCAAACATCCTGGCATCACGGGGTCACCTTGAAAATGGCAATCAAAAAACCAAAGATCCTTACGAACATCCAACTCGGCTACGGCAAACCCTTTGTCGTATGCACCACCTGTATCAGAAATCTCTGTAATACGATCGAACATAAGCATGGGCGGCGATGGTAACTGTGCATTACCGGGTCCAAATAGCTCGCCTCGGCCACATTGCAACAAGTCATCATATGCATAACTAGATTTTTTCGACAAAGCCCGTCCCTCACCAATTAATAAATGCGTCTCAGGACGAAATGCCCGAGTAATCTATATAGTCCATCAATAAGCGAAATCTGAGTGTGGTGCACGAAAAAAGACCTATGACCATACCCATGTCTCAATATCAGTAAATACAAAAACAGGGCAGCAGTCCAATGACTGCCGCCCTAAAATGTTTTGCGGTGACTAATTACGTCCGCTTTTTATTCTCACCAACTTCCTCGGTAATGTCTTCGCCTGTCTCTTGGTTAACGACACGCATGGAAAGCTTTACCTTACCGCGATCATCGATCCCAATAAGCTTCACTTTCACCACATCGCCTTCGTTAACGACGTCAGAGACTTTCTCAACACGGCCTTCAGCCATTTCTGAGATGTGCACGAGGCCATCACGTGGACCCAAGAAGTTCACAAATGCACCAAAATCAACGGTTTTAACAACTTTACCGTCATAAACCACGCCAATTTCTGGCTCCGCAACAATGTCACGGATCCAAGCGGCAGCGCGATCACCTGCATCTGCATCTACAGCAGCAATCCGAACTGAACCATCATCTTCAACATCAATTTTGACGCCAGTTGTCTCACAGATTTCACGAATAATCTTGCCGCCTGGGCCGATAATGTCGCGAATTTTTTCTGGATTGATCTTCATTGCTGTCACGCGCGGTGCATTGCCGCTCACTGAATCACGTGAGTTAGATAATGCTTTCGACATCTCGTCCAGAATATGAAGACGGCCCTCTTTAGCCTGCTCGAGAGCGATCTGCATGATTTTTTCTGTGATGGACGTAATCTTGATGTCCATCTGCAACGACGTCACACCCGTCTCGGTGCCAGCCACTTTAAAGTCCATATCACCGAGGTGATCTTCATCGCCAAGGATATCTGAAAGCACAGCATAGCGCTCGCCTTCTTTGATAAGTCCCATCGCGATACCAGCAACTGGACGTGCAAGTGGCGCGCCCGCATCCATAAGAGACAACGACGTGCCACATACAGTTGCCATAGAAGATGAACCGTTGGATTCAGTTACGTCAGAAACAACACGAACCGTATACGGGAACTCTTCTTTTGACGGCATGACTGGGTGCATCGCACGCCAAGCCAATTTACCGTGACCAACTTCACGACGGCCCGTGAAACCAAATCGCCCAGCTTCACCCACCGAAAATGGGGGGAAGTTATAATGGAGCATAAAGTTTTCACGGTAGTTTTCAGCCAGGCTATCGATGATTTGCTCATCCTGACCTGTACCCAGCGTTGTCGTGACCATAGCTTGTGTTTCACCACGGGTGAACAAAGCTGAACCGTGTGCACGTGGCAAAATGCCAACTTCGCAGGCAATTGGACGAACAGTCTTTGTGTCACGGCCGTCAATACGTTCGCCAGTATCAAGAATATCGTTACGCACGATGTCTTTCTCGAGGCTTTTGAAGACGTCACTAAGTACGTCTGACAGAAGGTCTTGATCGACACTGTCGTCAGCTTTCAGCTTTTCAGTCGCGACACGCTTAACTTCAGCGATTTTTGCCTGACGGTCAGACTTGATTTTAATGCCGTAAGCAGCACGAAGCTCATCAGTCGAAACCGCAGAAATGCTTTTCTTAATCGCATCCATACCTTCAGGCGCAGCTGGCAATTCGCGCGGCTCTTTAGCGCACGCTTCAGCAAGCTCGATGATTGCATCTATAACAGGCTGATAACCCCTGTGACCAAACATCACAGCTTCAAGCATTTGCTCTTCAGTAAACTCACTGGCTTCAGATTCCACCATCAGCACGCCTTCTTGCGTACCCGCGACGATTAGATCTAAATCACTCTCAGCAATCTGTTGAACAGTTGGGTTGAGGATGAGATCCCCACCGATACGTCCAACGCGCGTGCCGCCAATTGGTCCCATGAATGGAAGGCCAGAAATCGTCAATGCTGCAGATGTACCAATCAATGCAAGAATATCTGTTTCATTCTCAAGGTCATGTGAAACAACTGTACAAATAACCTGTGTTTCGTTTTTGAAGCCTTTAGCAAACAGCGGGCGAATAGGACGGTCGATCAGGCGTGATGTAAGTGTTTCACGCTCCGAAGGACGACCTTCGCGCTTAAAAAAGCCACCAGGAATTTTACCCGCGGCAAATGTCTTTTCAACGTAGTGAACAGCAAGTGGGAAGAAATCCAGGCCTGGCTTTGGTTTTTTCTCGCCAACAACCGTACAAAGGACTTTGCTCTCACCAAGCGTTGCCATAACAGCACCATCAGCTTGGCGCGCAATTTTACCCGTCTCAAGGACAAGCGTCTGGCCGGCCCATTCAATTTCTTTTCGAAATTCTTTAAACATACTTATTTTTCCTCATCATACATACAGCGCCGCACGCACATCGCGTCGACGCAACCCACAACCACCTTGGTCACAGGCGAAGCGCAGGGCCACAAACAATTCTTTCAGCGGACTGAAAACATGAAGCGGCTTGCGCCGATCGTGGCACGCCCACCATGGGCGCGCCCACAAAGCCTCGTTAGCGACGAAGGCCCAATCTCTTAATCACGTCCTCGTAGCGCTTCACTTCCTTTTTACGAAGGTAGTCTAGAAGGCGACGACGTTGGCCAACCATCATCAGGAGGCCACGACGTGAATGGAAGTCTTTGCCGTGAATTTTCAAATGCTCGGTCAGGTTGGTAATGCGCTCTGAAAGAACGGCAACCTGTACTTCTGGTGAACCTGTATCTGTATCGTTAACGGCATATTCTTTGATAAGCTCTTGCTTACGTTCAGCAGTAATCGACATCGTAATCTCCTATATTAGATGTTCATGACTCTGAA
>WASW01061988.1_pt1 | contig 18979 bp, 13 predicted proteins | sample 5698521 | NCBI WGS metagenome assembly WASW01 (sample SAMN11175560, study PRJNA528189) | sponge metagenome | isolation source: marine sponge | host: Leucetta | place: Antarctica: Western Antarctic Peninsula, King George Island | collected 2013-01
AAACTGGCTGTAAAGAGGGTCTCCCAAAAGTGGCATATTTTCGGAACTGAGATGAACACGAATTTGGTGGGTTCGTCCCGTTTCTAAATGACATTCTACCAAAGTGAAATGCTGGAACCGAGTCAATACTTTCCAATGGGTGACCGCCTGTTTGCCATTTTCGACGACTGCCATTTTTTTCCGATTGACCGGATGGCGCCCCAGCGGTTTTTCGATGGTCCCTCGATTTTGCTGAGGATGCCCCCACAGCAAGGCTTGATATTTACGATGAACGGAATGTTCATGAAATTGCTCAGAAAGAGACGAATGGGCGATGTCGGTTTTAGCAACAACCAGCACACCAGAGGTATCTTTGTCTAAACGATGGACAATTCCTGGGCGTGCCACCCCTCCAATCCCCGGAAGATTTTGGCAATGGTGGAGCAAAAAATTGACAAGCGTGCCGGAAGAATGGCCAGGGGCCGGGTGAACCACCAACCCAGCAGGTTTATTGATGACAATCAGTGAAGCATCCTCAAATAAAATATCCAAATCCCCAGCCTCTGAAACCACATCCAAAGGTTCTGGTTCCGGAAGAGAAAAGCTGATCTGATCCCCATTACGCACTCTGTAGGCAGGAAAAACCGTTTGACCATTCACTTCCGCCAAACCCTGTTTTAACAAACGTTGTGCCAGCATTCGTGAATTGACTTCAGGATAAGAACAAAGCAAGACATCAATCCGCTTTTTTACTTCGCTTTCCGTCACTGTATAACAATGCTCCGCTTCCATAAATTCAATCGCGACATCAGTATTGGTAAAGCTCAAATTGTTCATAATGGAGGCTACTGGACATTTTGAATATAACTTTTTGTCCTAAATCTTTTTCAATATCCTGCAAAGTGTTGGTTTCCTCCTCAAGGTATTCGTAGACATCTGGATGAACATGCACGACATAAGAACCATTTTTATTTTTTTGCTGGCTCCGATACAATTCTCTAAAAATTTCGTAACTCACCGTTGATGGCGATTTTAAGCGGCCTTTGCCTTCACAATAAGGACAAGGGTCGCAGAGATAGCCGGCCAGGTTTTCTCGATCCCGTTTGCGTGTCATTTCCACCAGCCCCATTTCACTGATTTGCAAGATTCTACTGCGGGTTTTGTCATGTTTCAATTGATCTTTAAGCGCATTGTAAACTTGCTGTTTGTGCTCCGAAAACTCCATATCAATCAAATCGATGATGATAATGCCTCCGATGTTCCGTAATTGAAGTTGACAAACCAGTTCTTCAACCGCTTCTAAATTTGTTTTGAGAATGGTTTGTTCATGGCTCTCTTGCCCGACAAAACGCCCGGTGTTGACATCAATCGCCGTCAGAGCTTCCGTTTGATCAATGACCAAATACCCTCCCGATTTGAGCCAGACTTTTTGCCCCAATGCGCGATCAATTTCGGCTTCAATGCCATAATGGTCAAAAATGGGCACATCTTTCGTAAAATATTCCAGCACCGAACGGAAACGCGGTAAGTAGGTCTTGAAAAACTTTTTGATATTTAGGTATTGCCCTCTATCGTCTATGATGAGCCGTCGAATATCTGGGGAAAGGATATCTCGGATAGAGCGAAAAATAACATGCAAATCACTATGCAACAAGGCGGGGGTCTCCCGTTCCTGATGATTTTTCTGAATCTCATCCCAGGTAGAAATCAAATAATTCAAATCGGAGCGCAAATCGTCTTCGCTCCGATTTTCAGCAACCGTCCGAATGATAAACCCCGCCTTTTCAGGACGCAGCCGATCGACAATGTCTTTGAGCCGTTGACGTTCTTCATACGAAGTGATTTGACGGGAAACTCCCAACGTTTTCGCGGTTGGTATATAGACGAGATTCCGTCCGGGAATTGAAATATGACTGGTGATTCGCGCCCCTTTGGTTCCAATCGGGTCTTTGGAAACTTGACAGACAATCTCTTGCCCTTCTTTCAGCAAAAGTTCGATCTTGATCTTTGGATCTCGCCCAGAACGCTGCCGTTTTCCGTCTTCATCTATAATGCGCCCCTCTAACACATCATCAATGTATAAAAACGCCGCACGTTCCACTCCAATATCGACAAAGGCCGCTTCCATTCCAGGGAGCACTTTTAAAACTTTTCCTTTGTAAATATTTCCGACAATCCCTTTTTCTTTGAGCCGTTCATAATACAGCTCGGAGACAAGGCCATTTTCCATAACAGCGACTCGCGCTTCATGAGGCGAGTAATTGATAATCATATCTTTGGACATAATGGTTTCACTTAGTTTGGATGGTTGAAATTAAAACGCTCTTACTCAGCCACTGATAATTTTTGAGGTTTCACCCATAATGAAATGATCGGCCATTGCTGGAGAGGCGAAACGCCGGCTGGAAGAATGGCCTCAGGCTGGACTTTGTGGCTTCCTGGTTTGTAGTTTGATAAGTCGATACTGCCATAAAGTTGTGAGGCATCCAGATCTTTGAGAATCTCTTCCGCGCCTTCCACATAGAGTGTGAAATTTTTAGGATTGATCAATGAAACATAAGTCGGATTTGTTAAATAAATCGCCACATTCTCAAATTTACGTCTGATCGGTAAATTGGAAACCTGAATATGCGCCATATAAGCATCCACATCTTGATTGAGGAGTTGCAACTTAGGATTCGGCAAATCCAAACGGACAATCATGGAGCCAGTCTGATTGATATTCTCTAGATCAATGTCGCTGGTAAAAACCGAATCCACCGTTTCTAAAATTGTTTTTGGCCCTTTCAACTTCACCGTATTCGGTTCCACTTCAATCCCCTGAAGAATTTTTCCGACTTTCAATTGCCCTTGGAAACGAGGACGGATCGTCACCGTTTTTTCAGAAAGTTCTTCAATAATAAGATCGATTTGTGCCGGAGTGATCTGAACAATAGTGACCGTATCTGGCGTGGGAATATTTTGTTTATTGAGGGTGTATTGGAAGGTGCCGGAATCCGTATTTGCCAAATCGACAACGGCTTGCAGGCCTGCTGGATTGAAGTCACTGCTCTGCCGGCGAGTGATCCGGCCAGAGATCCGAATCACCGAAGGAATATCTGAAGTGATTTCCATATTGGGGGACAGGTTTTTAAAAACCAATGGCACAAAAAAACTGATTTCGACAGTTTCTGCCCCTTGTTTTGCTAAATACCAAACGAAGACTGCTAGGAAAAAAGAAAGCAGCGAAAATGGTAAAATTTTTCTGATCAATAACACAATCGCCCATTGAATAATTGAATAAACATTCAGAAAAGTGATCGATACACAGGGATTTTGGCAGCAAGAAAGTGTTTAAACCGTTGCAGTTGCTTGGTTTTTTTCATCTTCGTCAGCGGCTTCTGATAACGGTTCTTCCTTCTTTTCTTTCGGTAAATCCTGCGCTTTCACTTCCATCAAATCGAATAAGAGTTGTTTAATATTTTGATCGGGAGAAGCCTGAATCAATTCGCCTTTATAGCTCAGGCTGATTTCGCTTCGTTCTTCCGAAACAATCAACACGATGGCATCGGTTCCTTCGGTGAGACCAATCGCCGCACGATGCCGAGTACCAAAAATCGGACTGACGTTTGTACTTGTTGTAATCGGGAGAATACAACCTGCCGCCGCCAAGCGTCCTTTTCTATCAACAACAACCGCACCATCATGTAAAGGGGAAGTTGTCCGAAAAATACTCATCAACAATTCTTTACTCACAACCGCATCAAGAGCCGTCCCTCTTTCAATAAAATTACGCAACCCTATTTCCCGCTCAAAAACGATCAAAGCTCCCATTCGTTGTTGAGACATGAGGAACGCGCCCTGAATGGTTTCATCCAGCACATCTTTCTTGAATTGATTCCCACCAGTAAAAAAAGCAATCAAGCCAAATTGAGCGAGGCCATTCCGAATTTCAGACTGAAAGAGAATGACTAAAACGAGCACCAAGGAACTGGCGAGATTGTCCAGAAGCAAGCCGATTGCTTCCAGATGGAAGATTTGAGAAACCATATAAACTGCCAACACTAACGAAAACCCACTCAAAATCGGGATGGTCCTCGTTCCTTTGGCCAGGGTAAAAAGCCGATAAAAAATAAATGTCAATAAAAGGATGTCAACAATATCCTGCCATCCTATATTTTGAAGCACGGCTTCCATGAAGCGATTCCAACGTGGTACAGTGAAAACATAGAAACAGCCTCAGCCTCACGCCCAAGCTGTCTGAATCATTGCAGAAAAACGATCCAATTGCTTTGAAGAAGATTGAAACCCTGAAGTGGGGATTCTGAAGAAGCAAGCACCCCAAGACGGTTAGAGGCCCATGAAGCGAAGGGAATGATTCAACCTTTTTGACTCAATTGATCAGAGGAGAAAATTTTTGAATAGCTCGTGCAACCTCGTCTCCATCGACTGTTTCTTTTTCAATCAGTAATTTTGCCAAATATTCCAATGCCTGACGGTGCATCTCTAAAATCTCCTGCGCTCTTACGTAACAAGCCGTGATCAATTCCTTCACTTCCGAATCGACCATCTGCGCGGTTTCATCACTGAAGGATTTGTGCATCAACAAGTCACGTCCCAAGAAGACCTGCCCGCTATCATCAGCGCAAGAAAGGGGGCCGAGCTTTTCATTCATCCCCCATTGACAAACCATCTTGCGTGCCAAATCTGTCGCTTTTTTCAAATCATCACTGGCTCCGGTTGTGAAGCGATTGAAAATGAGGTGCTCTGCCGCTCGTCCTCCCATCGTCATGGCAATATGCCCCAGTAACCCTTTTTGGGTATAACTGTGCCGATCTTCTTCTGGAAGCAATTGCGTCAATCCGAGCGCTCTTCCTCTTGGGATGATGGTCACTTTATGCACTGGATCGACTTCTGGAATGCTCGCGGCCACCAAGGCGTGTCCTGCTTCATGGTAGGCCGTTGTTTCTTTTTCTTCATCGGTGATGAGCAAACTTTTTCGTTCGGTTCCCATCAATACTTTGTCTTTGGCATATTCAAAATCACTCAATTCCACCACCGATTTATCCTGGCGTGCGGCCCAGAGTGCGGCTTCATTTGCCAGATTTGCTAAGTCGGCTCCTGTGAATCCGGGAGTGCCGCGGGCAATCACCCGCAAATCGACGGTCTCATCAAGTTGAATCGGTTGCGTGTGTACTTTCAAAATCGCTTCTCTGCCATTGATGTCGGGCAGTGGCACATTGATGTGACGGTCAAAGCGACCAGGGCGGAGCAATGCGGGATCGAGCACATCAGGGCGGTTGGTGGCGGCGACAATGATCACGCCATTGTTTGTGTCAAACCCATCCATTTCCACCAGCAACTGATTCAAGGTTTGTTCGCGTTCATCATTTCCACCCCCTAATCCGGCCCCACGGCTACGACCAACGGCATCAATTTCATCAATGAAAATGATGCAGGGCGCCGCTTTTTTGCCTTGTTCAAATAAATCACGCACTCGACTGGCTCCCACGCCAACAAACATTTCTACAAAATCAGAACCACTGATGCTAAAAAACGGAACTTCTGCCTCGCCAGCAATCGCTTTAGCGAGCAATGTTTTTCCGGTACCTGGATTGCCGACCAAAAGCACGCCCCGTGGAATCTCTCCGCCTAGTTTTTCATATTTTTGAGGATCTGCCAAAAACTCAACAATTTCACTCAATTCTTCGCGGGCTTCATCAATCCCCGCCACGTCTTTAAACGTGATCTCGTTTTCGTTGCCTTCGGTCACTCGCGTCCGAATTTTACCAAATCCAAGCGTCTTGTTACTCCCGCCTTGAAGCTGGCGCATAAAAATAACCCAAATCCCAATGATCAGGAGCATCGGCAACCAGCTATTCAAAATTGCCCAAAAAATGCCCCCTCTCGCAGGCGCTTCCACTTGGATCCCAATCTCATGCTCCTCAAGAAACTCAATCAATTGAGGGAAATTCGGAACCGTCGTTTGAAACGTTCCATATTCCTGATTGATCCCATGAATCTCATCCCCTCGGATGACCACTTCATTCACTTTTCCTCTCTCCACTTGAGATAAGAAATCTGAAAAAGGGATAGAACGTTCTCCGCTGGATTGCTTGCCCATGAAATTGAACAGCACCACAATCACAAATCCGATGATCAGCCAGATGCCAATATTTTTAAAAAATGAATTCACCATTACCTCTTGCTGGAATGAATATATGATCTGAGGAAAGCCATGTCGCTGACGCATAAAATAAAACTTTTTACTATTTCCTCAAATTCGTAATGTAATATAATATGATTTCTCAATTTACACAAGACTCCCCCTCGTTAGAAAAAGTTAATTGCCATTTTCCTTCGCCACTTATGAATAAATCAACGCCCATTTCCGAAAAAATTGCCCATCTCCCTGATTTGCCGGGGGTCTATCAATACCGAAATGAGCAGGGCGATATCCTCTATATCGGCAAAGCCAAATCCCTCAAGAAACGGGTACGCTCTTACTTTCAACCTTCGGCGGATCACAATCTTCGGATTCGATTGATGGTCTCTCTGGCCTACGACCTCTCAATCATCATCACGAACACAGAATCGGAAGCGTTGATTTTAGAAGCTCAATTGATCAAAGCGCATCAACCTCGCTATAATATTGCTCTGAAAGATGACAAATCGTATCCGTATTTTAAATTGACGACTGACGAAATGTACCCGCGTTTATTGTTAGCGAGAGAAAAACTTGTTAAACAAACCGAGTATTATGGCCCTTATACGTCCGTCCGAGATGCGCGGCAAGTCTTGCAATTGATCAATAAATTTTTTCTGCTCCGAACCAGCCGGATGGATTTGAACGGAACCAAAACTTACCGCCCTTGCTTAAATTTCCAGCTCAAACGCTGCCTCGCCCCTTGCCGTGGAACCGTTTCTGTCGCGCAGTATGCCGAAGAAATACAGCAAGTTCGGCTATTTTTACAAGGAAAATACAAAGAATTGATCAGACAGCTTCAAACACGGATGTACGCGGCTTCGGAAGCATTGGATTATGAGAAAGCCGCCAAACTTCGTGATCAGATTCAGGCCACTCAACGCACTTTTCAAAAACAACAATTTTTCTCTCCCGCCAATGAAGATATTGATGTTTTTGCTTTGCATCGAGAAGCCGATCTGGCCGGGATTCAAGTTTTATTTATCCGCTATGGGAGACTCTTAGCCACGGACTTTTTTTTCTTTGAAAATGCAGAGCAGGCCACCGATGATAATTTACTCGGGCAAGTGCTCAATCGGATTTACATGAGTGAAAATTTTGTCATTCCTCGTCAAATTTATTTGCCGTTTCCTTATTTGGATCAAGCGGTCTTAGCAAAAACTTTGAGTGAAAAACTCAAGCGTCAGGTTGCTATTTTAATCCCTCAAAAAGGGCATAAAAAAAGGGCGGTCGAAATGGCCTACCAAAACGCAAAAACCCATTTAAACGAAAAAAAACGTCAACTGGCCCGCAATGAAGAAGTCTTACACAAGACAAAGGATTTGCTCCATTTGAAACAGTTGCCCGTCATCATTGAAGCCTTCGATATTTCAAATATTTCAGGAACTCACACCGTCGCTTCGATGGTGACTTGGAAAAATGGCAAAGCGGATAGAGACCATTATCGTAAATTTAAAATTCAAAGTGTGGACGGGCCGGATGATTTTGCCAGTATGAAAGAAGTTTTAACACGACGTTATCAACGAAGTGTCACGGGTGAAAAACCGTTGCCCAATCTGATTTTAATTGATGGCGGAAAAGGCCAATTGAATATGGCAATTCAGGTTTTGGCTGACCTGAACATCATGCTCGATCAAGTGGATATCATTGGTTTGGCCAAAGGGCGTAGTGAAAAAAGACGGGGCGTGCAACGCGCTCATGAAGAAGATTTTGAGTATGTGGTCAAACCCAACCAGAAAAACGAAATCCGCCTCCATCGCCATTCTGCCGTGCTCCATTTGTTGCAAAATGTTCGGGATGAGTCCCATCGCTTCGCCATCACTTTCCATCGTAGCCTGCGCCGTAAAGCCACTTTGCATTCTGTTTTGGATGAGATCGACGGAGTCGGGAAACAACGTAAAAACACCCTTTTAAAACATTTTGGCAGTTTGAAAAAAATCAAAAAAGCCTCCATCGAAGAGCTACAAAACGCTCCCAATATTTCAAAATCTCTCGCCCTCAAAATCTTCCATTTTCTTGATCAAGAATAGCGATTTTCTTCTCTCTTCAATGCCCTCTTCGCAATGCGCGTCCCGGTCGTGCGTTGGTATGGCTCCCATTTTGAACCACATGGACACCATTGACGAAGACATGAACGATCCCTTCAGGATAATGATTGGGATCCTCAAAAGTTCCAATATCAATAATGGCTGCCGGATCAAAAATGACGAGATCGGCCATCGCGTTTTCCGCAATCAACCCTCGCTCTGATAATTGGAATTTCTTAGCAGGAAACCCAGTCATGCGATGAATGGCTTCTTCCAGGGAAAAAAGATTCAAATCTCGCGAATAATGCCCCAAGACTCGTGCAAAGGTGCCATAAAGACGGGGATGGGGCTTTCCATGAAGTGTGGGGACTCCATCCGAGCCGATCATGGTACTGTGATGCCGCAACACGGTCTGAACATCCTCTTCACTCATGGAATGTAAAACAATTGTGATATGTGGCTCTTCTTTCAATATTTGCTCAACTGTTTGTTGTTGAGAAAGTCCCAATTCTTCTGACATCTTTTCAAGAGATTTCCCTTCCCATTCCGAATGATGAGCGGTTGAGGCAATCACAATATCGGCAGGATTCATTTCTCCCATCCCGCCTCCCTCTCCCTCTAGCCCCCCTTGAGCGACAATCGCAGAAAGGATCGTACTCCCCGCAGTATAAGGGTATTGATCCACATGCACATCCAGTCCTCGTGCTTGCGCTTCTTCAATCAATTTGATCGATGCTGACACTTTTCCCCAATGCTTGCGACCGGAAGCTTTGTGGTGGGAAATTTGAACAGGCACCCCGGCACGCTCTCCAATCTGAATCGCTTCTCGAACAGCATCGAGCAACCCATCTCCCTCATTTCTCATATGAGTGGCATAAAGCCCTCCCGTTTCCTGCATGAGACTGGCCAACTCTACAATTTCATCTGTTTCGGCATGGCACCCCGGTTCGTAAACCAAACCAGTGGAAAAACCGACCGCGCCAGCATCCAACCCTTCACGGACAAGCTCTTTCATCTGAGCCATTTCCTGCTCGTTCGGAGCGCGATTTTCGAGACCCATCGCCGCGGAGCGCAATGTCCCATGCCCGACAAGAACCCCGATATTAAGGCTGGGAGGGGTTTCATCCAGCACTTTGAAATAGCCCGCGTAGCCTTCCCATTTTGGCAACTTCTGATTGGGGTGCATGGATTTGGCAAAATCAAGAGATTCTTGGTAAGGCGCGGCTCCAAAGCCACAATTGCCCACGATGCAGGTCGTGACACCGCCCAGCAATTTAAAGCTCATGTCAGGATGGAGAATCGCTGCGAAATCATCATGAGTGTGAGCATCAATAAATCCAGGGCAAACGGCTAATCCACTGGCATCAATCTCATTTTTTGCCTGACCGTCTTTGATTTTTCCGACTTGAACAACGCGATCGCCCTGTAAAGCAAGATCGCCTTCCAGCGGTTCATTTCCGGCACCATCATAAATGCGGGCATTGCGTATCACTATATCGTATTCATTTGTCATCAAAACCTCTTTCAGATGATAGGATTTATCTAATATAAAATATAAAAGGAATTCTCCTTTCAAGTTTTTGGACGAGGTGAATCTGACATTGGTTAAAAATGTCAAAGAGGTATTTGATTAATATTTCCAGGAAATGTAAAGTCTTAATAATGGATGAAACAACTATTGCAAAAATTGAAAGGAGCTTGTGAAAGATATTGGAATTGGATTAGTCGGTTCGGGATTCATGGGGCGTTGCCATGCTAATGCCTACAGCGCGGTTGCCGGTTTGTTCGATGTACCGTTGCGCCCAACCCTCAAACTCTTGGCCGATGTGACTCCTGAAATAGCTAAACAGGCGGCGAACGCGTTACAATTTGAGCGGAGTACCGGAGATTGGAAAGCAATGGTAGAGGACCCTGACGTGGAATTGGTCGATATCTGCGCTCCGAATCCGTTGCATAAAGCCGTCGCAATGGCAGCAATCGGTTTCGGGAAGCCTGTTTACTGTGAGAAACCCCTCGCTTGCTCGCTGACAGAGGCACGAGAAATGATGGAAATCGCGGAAAAATCGGGAGTGCCCACTTGTGTCGGATACAATTATTTACACAATCCCATTCTTCGCACCGCACACGAAATTATCCATAGTGGCGAGATTGGCGATGTCGTTGGTTTTCGAGGGATTCACGCCGAAGATTACATGTCTGATCCATCGACCCCTTATAACATCCGGCTTGATCCCGATAGCGGCGGGGGAGTCCTTGCGGATCTCGGCAGTCATATCATTTCAATTGCCCGTTTTCTGATGGGGCCGATCCAGTCGGTGCAAGGGATGATGGATACGATCCATCAGGAGCGAGCAGAAGCGCCAGGGTCATCCCGCATGCGAACTATTCGAGTCGATGATCAAACCAGATTTCTCGCTCGATTTGCTAATGGTGCCAGTGGGACTCTCGACGCAAGCTGGGTTGCCGTTGGTCGTAAAATGCAGCTTGCTTTTGAGATTACAGGGAGCAAAGGTTCCCTTGCCTTCACACAGGAGCGCTTGAATGAACTGCGCTTCTTTGAGGGCGGGCAGAAACCAGGGAGAGAAGGTTTCAAAATCATTGAATCGGGCCCCGCCCATCAGGGCTATGCGAATTTTTGTCCGGCTCCCGGACATCAGTTGGGATTCAATGATCTGAAAGTGATTGAAGTTTCGCAACTCCTGAAAGACTTTGCCAAAAAAGAAAACGCTTGGCCAGATTTTCGAGAAGGCTGGGAAATACAGAAGGTTCTCGAAGCGGTCAAGCGTTCGGCCACTCAAGAGCGTTGGGTACGAGTTGATGAACTTGACGCGGTTTGAATAATTTGCAAACAAGCGACAATAAAAAGGAAAAAATTTATGAATGATGCTGACTTAGAGGAAAGATACCGTGCCGTCAAACAAGTGGCTCTCAGTGCGGGGAAACGCGCTTTGAATTTTTTAAATAATCACTCCGAATTGAAGGTCGAGCACAAAGGCACGCAGGATTTTGTGACCGTGGCAGATAAAGCCAACGAAGCGGAAATTACAGAATTTCTCCTCAAACGCTTTCCGACAGACACGGTCTTTGGTGAAGAAATGGGAGGGTCTCCTTCTGAAGCGGTCTGGGTGATCGATCCGATTGATGGCACCACCAATTTTATTCGAGGGATCTCTTATTTTTGTGTTTCGATTGCCTTCGTTGAAAACAATCAGATCAAAATTGGCGTGGTCTATGACCCAGTCGCTGACGAGTTATACGCGGCTTTGAAAGGTCACGGGGCTTATTGCAATGAAGTTCCGATCCAGGCCAGCACTTGTGCCAATCTGTCAGAGGCCCTGATCGGGCTGGGTTATTCTCGGAGAACCGAACCGACCGTTTATGCCAACGCCGTGGAAAAACTAATCAGCGCCGGATGTGAATATCGAAGATACGGCGCGGCGGCTTTGATGCTTGCTCATACCGCGGCTGGAAAATTCGATGGCTTTTTTGAACTTTATCTCAATAGTTGGGATGCCTTAGCAGGCTTGATTCTGAGTGAGGAGGCCGGAGCTTACGTTTCTGATTTTTTAACCCCCAATGCCCTGACTGAAGGAAATCATGCCCTCGTTTGCTCCAAAAATCTAAAAGAAGCATTGACTCAAATATTTCCCCAGTTGCGTCCCTTCCCCTGATCACGACTAATAAAATTGCTATCCCCCTTCTTTTCAATGCGATTGTGGCAAATTTGGAGAGGGAATCAACTTGCTTATTCGATGGAACCTGGCTAGGACTCACATTGCAAATTCACTTTGAGGAATAACGGATTCCTCAAAGTGGCTTGTTCCGAGTCATCAAACGAAATTTAAGAGGAGAAAAATGCGTATTCAAAATTTGTTATGGAAAGTGGCGTTTGTTGCCCTGCTGGCTTTCTTGGTTGTTGCCGGAATCAATACCAGTGCCCTCGCTGCTGATAAACTGGTGCTGTATTGCAGTCCGCAAATTGAGTGGTGCAACCTGATGGTCAAAGAGTTTGAGAAAGCAACCGGGATCAACGTGAAAATGACACGGAAAAGTTCTGGAGAAACGTTTGCCCAAATCAAAGCAGAATCCAAGCGACCGAGAGGTGATGTTTGGTGGGGCGGGACAGGCGATCCCCATTTGCAAGCCGCGGAAGAAGGATTGACTCAAGAATACACCTCTCCTCATTTCGATCAACTTCGAGAGTGGGCCAAAATCCAAGCAAAGAATTCTGGTATGCGAACCGTTGGCATTTATTCCGGCGCGCTCGGATTCGGATACAACACCGAATTGCTTGCTAAAAAAGGACTGCCAGTCCCCAGTTGTTGGAAAGATTTGATCAAGCCCGTCTACAAAGGCGAGGTGCAGATTGCCAACCCGAATTCCTCTGGAACTTCTTATACGACCCTGGCCACAATCGTTCAACTTTTTGGGGAAGAAGAAGGTTTCAAATTCCTGAAAGCGATGCACAAAAACGTCAATCAGTACACCAAATCCGGTTCTGCGCCGATTAAAGCGGCGGGGCGCGGTGAAACAACGATTGGCATCGTCTTCATGCACGATGCCGTCGCACAGACCGTGAATAAGATGCCGATTGTCACCGTGGCTCCTTGTGAAGGAACGGGTTATGAAGTCGGTTCGATGAGTATCATCAAAAACGGGCCGAATCTGGAGAGTGCAAAGAAGTTTTATGATTTTGCCCTGCAAGCGGATATTCAAACGATGGCAGCTCAAGCAAAAGCCTATCAAGTCCCGTCGAATATGAATGCAAAAGCTCCGCCGGAGGCCCCAGACCTCAAAACCGTCAAGCTCATCAATTACGATTTCAAAAAATACGGTTCATCAGAGACCCGAAAATATCTGTTGAAAAAATGGGATAACGAAGTCGGGTCATTGCCTCGTTAATCACCTAGATTTTCAACAAACTCATGGTCAATCGTATTGTATTGTTCTGGCTAATCGTGGGAGGAGTGGGATATTTGCTCCTGCCATGGTACGCCATTGAAGATGGAATCTGGACGCTGGAATGGCTCTTTGATGGCTACCCCACCAACGTCGATTACGCCCCCGCTCTTTTTCAAATCAGCAGCCACGGTAAACTATGGCTTGTTCCGCTTGGCATCGCACTCCTGCCCCCTCTGCTTGTCCTCAACCGAAAATATAAAGATGCTTTTTACGCGAATACTCTCATCATTAGCGGGCTGAGCGGACTTTTATGGTTTCTGATTCAGGGATTTGCCATTAGTTACGACGGCTGGAATTTTGCTTTTCTGGAAAACTGGTTTGGCCTGTTGACGCTGAATCAATTGGGAATGGGTTATGGCGCATTGTTCACAGCAACCGCATTTCTTTTTTTCCTGATGGCGGGGATCGCTGCCAAAGGCGCAGTCAATGGGGATGTTTTCATTGTTTGCTCGATTGGGTTTGTCATCTCGTTGGTTGGCACTTTTGTCTTTTTTCCAGTGCTCGGCATTTTGACCAATGCCTTGCAGGATCAAGAGGGCCTTTATTCGTTGTTCGCATTTTTTGAGCGATTCTTCAATCAGGACACTTGGGGGGTGGCTTGTCTGACCAGTAACAGAAACTGTGGAGTCGCCTGGAATTCAGTGATTCTCGCCCTTGCCACAGGATTGACCACGACCTTTCTAGGATTGGCTTATGCTTTAGTCGTGACACGGACGAACTTCAGAGCCAAAAAACTGTTACGGATGCTGACAGTGATTCCGATCATCACGCCTCCTTTTGTCATTGGCTTGGCAATCATCCTGCTGTTTGGCCGTGCGGGCACGATCACTCAATTCATGTATTGGGCGTTCGATCTCCCTGAAAGCCGCTGGATTTATGGGTTTCTCGGAATTTTATTGGCACAAACGCTTTCCTTTGCGCCCATTGCCTTTTTAGTTTTGATCGGCGTGGTCGAGGGGGCGAGTCCTTCCATGGAAGAAGCCGCACAGACATTGGGAGCGAATCAATGGAGAACATTTTGGACCGTCACGTTTCCTTTGATTCGACCAGGAATCGCCAATGCCTTTTTGCTGGGGTTCATTGAAAGCATGGCTGATTTTGGCAATCCGTTGGTGTTGGGAGGAAATTTTGATGTGCTTTCCACAAAAATTTTCTTTGCAGTGGTGGGGGCACAAAATGATCCTGGCAAAGCCGCCGCCCTGGCTATTGTGCTCTTGATCTTCACCCTGGCGGCCTTTTATGCCCAACGTCGCTGGTTAGGAAAAAAATCCTACACCACCGTCACGGGAAAAGCCGATACCGGAATCCATCCCCCGCTCCCCAAAGGATTGGAAAGAATCATCTATGGGATCACACTGCCCTGGGCGGCTTTTACCTTAATCATTTATGTGATGATTTTGTTCGGTGGCTTTGTAGAAACCTGGGGACGGGATCACAGTTTTACACTGAAACACTATCTGACGGCTTTTGCTGTCACTCAAGGCGAGCATGGTTTGGTCTGGTATGGGTCGGCTTGGAATTCTTTTTGGACCACCATGATGATTTCTGGAATTTCGGCTCCTTTGACTGCGGCGATTGGACTGCTGGTTGCCTATTTATTAGTGCGGCAAACCTTTTCTGGAAAAGGCGCTTTTGAATTTGGAACCCTGCTCAGTTTTGCGATTCCCGGCACTGTGATTGGGATCAGTTATATTATTGCTTTCAATGTGCCTCCCCTTGAATTGACGGGAACCGGAGTGATTTTGGTGATCTGTTTCATTTTCAGGAATATGCCAGTCGGGGTCAGAGGCGGCATTGCGGCCATGGTTCAATTGGACAAATCATTGGATGAGGCTTCTTTGGTGCTCGGAGGCAACAGTTTTCTGACATTGCGGCGCGTGATCTTACCCTTGCTCAGACCGGCCATCATTGCGGCTCTTGTTTATAGTTTTGTCCGCTCAATCACCGCGATCAGTGCGGTTATTTTCCTGGTCAGTGCCGATTATGACATGGCCACCTCCTATATTATCGGTCGCGTCGAAAATGCGGATTATGGGGAAGCCATCGCTTATTCTTCCATGCTCATTGTTGTCATGCTTGTCGTCATTCTGCTCTTCCAGGCAGTGGTCGGAGAACGGCGTTTGGGGCGCAAAGGCCTGCATCTCACATAAAGGAGAAATCAGATCATGTCAATCAAAGTCAAAGCGGCTTCTGTCCGTTTCGAAAATGTCACTAAAAAGTATGGTGAGGTCATTGCCTTGAACAATATTTCATTTGAAATTGCTGTCGGTCAGCTAGTGACTCTTCTCGGCCCCAGTGGTTGCGGAAAAACCACTAATCTGAGAATGATTGCGGGCTTGGAATTTGCGACCTCCGGCAAGATCTATATTGGTGAGCGAGATGTGACTCTCATGCCTGCGACTGAAAGGAATGTCAGCATGGTTTTTCAATCGTATGCGCTCTTTCCTCATATGACGGTGATCGAAAATGTTTCTTATGGCCTGACAATCATTAACAAAAATAAACAGGAAGTTCGGGAACAGGCAGAAGCCGGCTTGAAACAGGTTGGCTTAGAAGGTTACGGAAATCGCTTGCCGAGCGAATTATCGGGAGGACAGCAGCAACGGGTGGCTGTTGCTCGTGCGTTAGTTTTAAAACCCGCTGTGCTCTTGTTTGATGAACCACTTTCCAACCTCGATGCTAAATTGCGGCGTTCGGTTCGTGAGGAAATCCGCGAATTGCAACAAAGTTTAGGATTGACCGTCGCGTATGTCACTCATGATCAGGAAGAAGCCTTGGCGGTTTCAGATAGAATCATTGTCATGAAAAATGCGGAAATCGCTCAAGAAGGCACGCCCCGCACTCTTTACACCGAACCCGATAATCTTTTTGTCGCTGATTTTATTGGAGACTCGAACCTGCTCAAAGGCGAATTGTCCAAAATCGACGGTATCTGGGGGAATGTTAAAATTGCCAATCTTGAAAAACGGATCCGCCATCACGATTTTTCTTTAGGAGAAGTCAACGTTTCCGTCCGCCCCAACACCATCCAACTTTCCACCGAAAGCCAACCGAATACCATCGCAGGGACCATCGCTTTTGTGGCTTATTTGGGCGATCATATGGAATACACTGTCACTACGGAAATCGCCACTTTGTTTGTGATTGATTATCGAGTGGACACCCCTTTCTCTCATGGAACCACGGTCTTCGCTAGCTTCATTGATCAAGGCATTTCTTTGGTCAAATAAAGGATAAATTAAGTTTAATGTAAGGTGTTGAAAATCATGACAAATCCCATTGGCATCATTTCGATGCAATTTGTACGGCCTTTTACTCAAAAGGATCTTTATCTCTTTGAAAAGATCCGCACGCTTGGGTTCGATTTTATCGAATTATTGATCCCTGAACCTGAAGATGATCTCAATCTGTCAGACGTGCGACAGGCGCTTGCCAAGGTAGAATTGGGGATTGTGCTGGCGGCAAGAGTCAATCGGGATCGTAGTTTGGCCAGTTCGAATCCGGCGGCGCGCTCCAGTGGGAATGCTTATCTTGAATACTGCCTTCAAGTAGCGGAAAAATTAGGAGCCAATCTGATTGGCGGCCCTCTGTATGGGGAACCTCTCGTGTTTGCTGGGCGGGCACCTCGACCCATTGACGAAGCGGAACGCCAACAGCGATTTAACCATTGTGTTGAAGGGTTAACCAAGGCCGCTAATCAGGCAAATCAGTTTGGTGTGCGGTTGGCTTTGGAACCCCTCAATCGGTTTGAGACCGATATTATTTCAACGACTCAGCAGGGAATCCATCTGGTTGATGCCATTGATAATCCCGCGCTGGGATTGCTGCTTGATACCTTTCATATGAATATGGAGGAGCGCAATCTTGCCACAGCAATCAGGGCAGCTGGCAAACGTATTTTTCATTTTCAAGCCAACGAAAATCATCGTGGGTTTGTCGGAACTGGTCATATCAACTGGCCCGAAATTGCGGCGGCGTTATCAGAGATCGGTTATGAAGGAACGGTTTCTCTAGAACCTTTCCGCAGAGATGATGACCGGATTGCCATTCCTATCGCTCAGTGGCGCCCTCCTCACGAAGATGAAAGTGAAAAGTTAATTGCGAGTCTCCAGCTCATTCGTTCTCTCCTCACGTTGAAAGGAGTCGTGCGATGAGTTTTCGGCTGGGTTGGATCGGATGTGGCCGTCATGCGACACAGATGTTGTTGCCACAAATCAAGCAACATGGTGCTGAGATCGGAGCATTCTGCGATATTGATTCTGTTGCCGTTTCTGCTGTAGCCCAGCAGTACGGAGTCGTGGCAATTTACACCGATTATCGTGACTTATTGAAACATCCAGACTTGGATGGGATTGCGATGGCAATTGGGCCTCAAGCACATCAAACCATCACCTTAGAGGCTCTTAAAATGGGCTATCCCGTTTTTCAAGAAAAACCTCCAGCAGTGGATTTAGCAGGTGCTGAAAGGGTCGCTGAAGCATCAGAAAAATTTGGAAAGCCTGTCATAGTCGGTTTTATGAAACGCTACTCAACCGGAAATCGCATTGCCAAGAATATCACCCTCAACGGCGATTTTGGCCCGATTCTTGGGATCTGCGGATCCTATATGACCGCACCAACTTATTTTCAAGATAACCGAGATTACTCTGGTTTTTATCTGCACCACTGCATCCATTATATGGATCTCATTCCCTGGTTCGTCAATTCCGAGATCAAGGAGATGGCAATCCGAAAAATCGAACATCAGCCCGGAAAGTTACTCTTTCACCTTAGTTTAAATTTTACTTCTGGAGCAATCGGCACAATCATTATGGGAACCGTCCAATCGCGAGGAACTCCCATGGAAATGCTTCAGATTATGGGCGATCATCGACGATTAGAAATCGCTAACATTATCAATGTGAAATACTATCGCGATCCTCCTTTTAAAGACAAAGACAATTTAGCGACATTGAATGATGGCCAAGATACGCTTTGTTGGTCCCCGAACTTCACGGCAGCTGCCAATGAAGATCATAAAGGGTATCATGCCCTTTTAGGAGATGCGATTGCTGCCATGAAAGGAGAACCTTCGACAGCTCCAACAATTAAGGATGGCGTCAAAGCGATGGCAAACCTGCAAGCGATGATTGCCGCTTTGGAGCAACCCACTTTCCCACAGTAAAGTCCTGAGCACTTTTATGCTTAAAATTCTGAAAAAATAAATCAACCGGTTTGATCAAAAGGAGAAACCCATGAAAGACGCAACGGCTCGGAGAGCGCATTTTCGGAAAGTTTTAACGGGGGATGAAACAGTGATTTTGCCCGCGGTTTATGACGCAATTTCGGCACGGGTTGCGGAAAATGCGGGCTTTGAGATTGCCTTGCTGTCTGGTTCGGTGTCCGCCGCTTCGCTGCTAGGAGTGCCCGATTTGATTCTGGTCACAATGACGGAAATTGCTCAGCTGGCCAAACGCATTGTCGGCGCAACTTCGCTGGGCTTATACGTGGATGCCGATCATGGTTTTGGCAATGCCCTGAATGTGATGCGCTGTGTTCGAGAAATGGAAGCGGCAGGCGTGGTGGCGATGACTTTAGAAGATACTGACTTGCCAAAACCTTATGGCACAAAAGGCCCGACCGCGACTTCCAGCAAAGAAATGTGTGGCAAACTCAAAGCCGCTGTTGCTGCTCGTGAAGATCCTTCCCTCGTGATCATTGCTCGGACTGACACTTTGCGTTACACCAATATGGACGACGCTTTAGAGCGTGCCCGTGCATATCAAGAAACAGGGGTTGACGCGATTTTTCTTCCGGGTGCTCAAACACGAGAAGAGTTAGAAATGAT
>WASW01052576.1_pt1 | contig 18960 bp, 16 predicted proteins | sample 5698521 | NCBI WGS metagenome assembly WASW01 (sample SAMN11175560, study PRJNA528189) | sponge metagenome | isolation source: marine sponge | host: Leucetta | place: Antarctica: Western Antarctic Peninsula, King George Island | collected 2013-01
GAATATCTAGTACAAGCCCCTATAAATCCCCAATGGAATTAAGTGGCGAACCGCCACTGGTAACAGGTCGATTTCCGTAAAGCTAGTGGCGAACCGCCACTGGTAAAAGGTCAATGCCCGTAAAGCTAAAAGAGGTTGTTGAGCTTTTTACTATGGTATGCAACATTATCTCCGACTGAGTCGGCCGGTCCATGTCAGGTGAATACAGGGCAGAACATTATTGAGCGAACGATTGTAATTTCGCTTCTGCACGTCATCGTGAGCGACCAGAGGGAGCGTGGCGATCCAGATTTTAATACTATTTCCTTCTTTGGGTCTAACGTGATGGTGGATACATTATTCCAGCCAGTAGCAAGTCAGCAGATTTACAAGTCTTCTCCTTCACCGCAATATTGCGGATTTTCTATTGAGGAATATTTTTCTTCCCGTTTTACATATCAATCCAGGCAGGACTGGATCGCTCAAATAAAAAATGGAGCTATTTCGGTAAACGGCGTGACCGCACAGACAGGTTATATCCTTAAAGAAGGGGATCGAATTATTACCCGTGCCGGTGTGCGGCAGGAACCGCTGGCAGACCGTCGATTGAAGGTTATTTATCAGGATTCAAATATAAGGGTCTTCAATAAACCGGCTCCTATCCCGGTTCATCCCAGTGGGCGTTATTTTCAAAACAGCATGACGGAAATTTTGAAGCAGCGGTATCCAAAAGAAATTCCCAGGCCGGTACAAAGACTGGATGCGACGACCACAGGTGTGATCGTATTCGCCCGAACACGCGAAGCAGCAGGCACCCTGATGAACGAATTCAAGAACCACCGAGTAAAAAAGGAATACCTTGCTTTAGTAGACGGTGAACCTAAGACAGAAAAATTTTGCATTGATGCCCCCATTGGTGTTTTAAAGGGATCGCATAGAGGTGTCGGTGATCAGATAAAAAATGCGCAATCAGCAAAAACCGAAGTTCAATGGCTTGCTTCCAAAAATGGACAGTCGCTTTTAAAAGTTTCTCCTCTTTCAGGAAGAACAAACCAGATTCGAGTTCATCTTTCAAGTTATGGACTGCCCATTTATAATGATCGGGTTTATGGACAAGGAAGCGAAAAAAACTATCAATACGGTTTGCATGCGTGGAGTCTCGAGTTTCAGTGCTTTGACTGGACAATGGAATTTAGAGTTGCGCCACCTGCGCATTTTGAATCCTTATTAGCAATAGCAAAGATATAAACTCAATGAACACATTTACCCCACCCCATCCTGCTCACAAAAACCCTTCGCAAAAAACTGAAGGTCTGTTTGCCAGGGCACGCAATCCATTCTGGCTGGCACCTATGGCGGGCATCACCGATGTTTGTTTCCGGCAGTTGATGGATGAAATGAGTGCTGGTGTTTTAATCTCCGAGCTGGTCTCTGCTAAAGGACTTTTATACAACTCCGAGAAAACCCGAAAAATGATGCGGGTTCATGCAGATTCCAAATCCATTGTCGGCATCCAGCTATTTGGTGAATCGGCAGAAGATATTGTGCGAGCCTCTGAGTTTGTAGAGTCTGCCGGCGCGCATTTTATCGATATCAACCTTGGCTGTCCGGTCAAGAAGGTAGTTAAAAAAGGTTGTGGGGCCGCATTGCTACGCGACCCGGCCTATCTGGAAAAATTTCTTTCTACTATAAAAAAAGGCATTCGACTTCCCCTTACAGTGAAAATGCGTACCGGGTGGAACGAAGAAGAACTGACGATACACGAATGCGTCAAGGCGGCCTACAATTCAGGTTGCGAATGGGTGGCAATACACGGGCGCACTCGCACTCAAGGCTACGAAGGTAAAGCTAATTGGAACTTGATTGCAGAAGTTAAAGAGGAGGCTAAACTTCCTATCATCGGTAATGGAGATATTCGCAGCGCTGAGCAAGCAAAGAAAAGACTGGAGGAATCAAAAGTCGATGCGGTTATGATAGGCAGAGGGGCTTTGCGTAATCCCGGAATATTTAATGAGTGCATCGGATTGAGTAACGATAGTTCTTGCCTGAAAATAATCCATCGCTATCGAAAAAGTTTATGTGAACATTACGACATGCGTTTTTCGCTCATTTTATTGCGAAAGTTCTCAGCTTGGCTTGCGTTTGGAAACCCTGGAGCCGCAAAATTTCGCAAGAGTATGTTCGAGTGCATAACGACCGCCGAGGTAATGGAAAAGGTAGAAGAATTCTTTCAAAACGAGCAGCCTCTCCGCTTTGACGACAACGAAGAATTTATGATGGGCGGCCACGGCTAGCCAACGTGACACTCGACTCTACCAGCGTGACGCTGGACTCTAAAGGTCAGCACTTTATTAAGCGGACTATCAGATAATGCTTCTGGATTGAGGTTTTTCTCCTCTTTGTTAAAATGGAGCTAGCCAGCGTGACGCTGGACTCTAAAGGTCAGCACTTTATTAGGCGAACTATCAGGATAATGCTTCTGGATTGAGGTTTTTCTCCTCTTTGTTAAAGTGGGTGGCGTACTACCTGCGGTAAAGAAGTTTAATCATTTTATTTTAAAGGTGAGTTAATAATTGTGATCGATAAAGAACCAAAAATATTTAAGAAGACCCATTCCGATGGGGATAGGGCGAAACATAAAAAACAGGAAGAGTTTACTCTTTATGGTTGGAACGCCTGCATGAGTGCGTTTAAAAAACGCCCTGAAAGTTTGCTACGCTTGTTTTTCAGTCGCGCCCGAGCAACGGAATTGAAAGAAGCAAAAGCCTGGTGTGCGGAGAAGAAGATTCCTTTTCGCCAGTTGGATCAAGAATCATTAAACAAAGTAGCGGCGGCAATGCATCACGAAGGAATTGTCATGGTGGTGCGTCCCCGTACTTGTGGATCGGTGCATAAATTAATTCGCAGCAGTATTCCTGAGAACGGAATGGTGGTGGCTCTCGATGGCATCGACAATCCTCATAACCAGGGTGCGATCATACGAAGCTGCGCTTATTTCGGAGTGCACGGTTTGATAGTGCCCGGCACGGGAAAGGTGACAGGCATCACCCCTTCCGCCGCAAGATTGGCAGAAGGGGGATGGGAGTCTGTCTCGGTTTATAACAGTAGCGATCTGTCTTCTTCGCTGCGAGATTGTCGTGAACAAGGCTGGTGCGTGGTGGGTGCCGACCCGAATGCGGAGGAATCTCTAAGTTCAGCAAAGATTCGTTTTCCTGCTGTGCTGGTACTTGGCAATGAACATGAAGGCCTTTCAGATCGCGTAAAAAGCCGTTGCGATACTCTTGTAACCATTCCAGGCAAAGGGGATATACAATCCTTAAACGTTTCTGTAGCGGCGGGAATAATGTTGGCAGACCTTGATCGGCGCAGAAGTAGTAAAAAATCCACAAAATCCAAATGATATTTTTTGCGAAGTTGCATCCCTTAATTGTTCATTTTCCCGTTGCATTATTAACCAGCGGTGTGGTGTTTGAAATTTATGGCAGTTTAAGAAAAGATGAGGTGGTTGCAACGGCAGGTCGGTTCAACATACGTTTAGGATTCTGGTGCATCTTCCCCGTTTTACTGGTGGGGTTTCTGGGAATGCTGAGCCTGAACAATACGGAAAAATTTAAAGACTTCCTTTCCGGTCACTTGCGTTTTGCTTTTCTCACCGCAGGTACTTTCCTTGTTGCTATGCTTGTTTCCCGTTACTTCCGCAACCCTCTTGGTCGAGTGATTTACTTTCTAGCCCTTGCCACAGGTCTCGCCTGTGTGCTTCGCACCGGTTACTACGGCGGTGAACTTGTCCATCGTTTCGAGCTTCCAGCCAGCGGCTGGGAGCAGTAGACCTATGGGCTCCACGCCGAGTGGACAAGTTGGTAACCGGTAAAAAGGCAAATGCACATGGTCAACAATCCGACAATGTAAAAGCCTTGAGCCGTTTTGGAAAAAGAGTTGGTATAGGAATAACCGGTAACAAAACCGTAGAGGACAGTGAACAGGAAAGAATAACCCTGATGCCCTTCCACATCTATCGTTGTGCGTAAGTTGATATCGACCGAAACCATTCCCGAAAAACTGGCGACAACAGCAGCCATCAATCCAAGACTGAAATTAAAACTCGCGGCGGAACCGAGTTTCGGGTCGTTTCTCTTTTTGGACAGAAAAAGCAGGGCCAGTCCCGCAACAAATAAGGCAGGTGGAAAATGCGAAATAAAAGGATGAAATGAAACAGAACTAATCATACTACTCCGTGCCAGCGTGACGCTGGACTCAAAAGGTCAGGACGCTACCAGCGTGACGCTGGACTCAAAAAAGGTCAGGACGCTATCTTCAAACAAAATTATTCAGGCATGGTAACAAGATATTTTTCTAGTGAGGGAGGTTTAGAGGGACTGGTTTAAAAAACTCCATCTAGAATCTTGACGGGAACTGTATCGATAAAAAAGAATAGACCTCTCAGCCGCAGGGCTTGCCCTGCTAGAGGTCTTTTTTTATATCGCCGGCGATATCCAGATCCATCTCGGCAAGGTTCACATCGACATCAATTTTCGTAGCGGCTCCGATATCTTGTTCCAGAGCATCAATATTAACCGTTTGTTTGATGCCTTCGGCTTCATCCATAACGTCTTGTTTCAGTCCGCTGAAAGTTTGTTGAAATTCTCCCCAGCCTTTGCCGATGGCTTTTGCAAGTTTAGGAAGGTTTTGTGGGCCGATCACCACAACGGCGATTCCCATAATTACCATCAGCTCAAAAAATCCGATATCAAACATTCAAATGCTCCTTTATTATTCGAGTAAGGTTATATTAGCAGAATCGGAACCGATTTACAGTTCTATAGGCCGGGGGTTTGAAAAATCAGGCTATTGAGGTAGACTGGAGTCAGATTTATGAAAATAGTACGCGGAACCAAAAATATAAGCGGTCCCTTCCCTTACCCCGTGGTGACTCTGGGCAATTTTGACGGGGTGCATGTAGGCCACCAGATTCTTTTTCGCAAAGCGGCTGAGATTGCCCTTGAGAAAGGGGGTACCTCCATTGCGTTTACGTTCGAGCCACATCCTTTAAAAATTATTGCTCCCGAAAAAGTTCCGCCACTGCTCACCCATTTTCACAAAAAAATGGAACTCATCGAAGCCTGTAATATTGATAGAATCATTTGTGCCGATTTCACACGTCAGTTTGCAGACCAGCGACCCCGTGACTTTTCTAAAAATATTCTCAGCGAAAAAATTGGCGTTAAGGAAATGGTGGTCGGATTCGACTACGCCTTCGGCCGCGGCCGCGAAGGCACCATTCCCTATCTGAAAAAAATGGGAGAAGAATTTGGTTTCATAGTTCATGTGGTCGAGCCGTTCCAACTCGATGGATTAACCGTTAGCAGTTCCCATGTTCGCGAAGTAATCGAATCGGGAAACATGGAGTCCGCGAGAAAATTTCTGGGTCGCTATTATTCTATCGTCGGACCGGTTGTTGCCGGATATAAAACGGGACAGGCTATTGGATTCCCCACCGCTAATATCGACACCAGCAAAGTGCAGATTCCGGGAACAGGCGTTTATGCCGTGCGTATGATCTATCAAAACGAATCCTACGATGCAGTAGCGAATATCGGATTTAATCCTACCTTCCACCGCGACCGGTTGAGCGTAGAAGTCCATATTTTCGATTTCAACCAAGTGATTTACGGAAAAGAAATTGAGGTGGAGTTCATCGCCCGTATCCGTAGCGAAATAGAATTCAAGTCGAAAGAAGAATTGGTCGTGCAGATCAACAAAGATATCGAAAAAGCCAAAATCCTGCTTGAGGAATCAAATTGAAAAAGGCAGTAAAATGAAAAAAATCCGGCAATCGCTGATAGGGCTGGCCATCGCTTTCGGCGCACTTTATTACACCCTGCGAAACGTTTCGTTGCAAGAACTGGTAGTATCGTTGAAAGATGCGGAGTTGATTTATACCTTGCCCGGACTGGTGCTTATCGTCCTCAGCTATGTTACCCGAGCCTACCGCTGGCAGATTCTGTTACGGCCTTTTAAGCAAATTCCCGTGAAAGAAATTTATTCACCGTTGATGATCGGGTTTATGGGAAACATTTTTCCTGCGCGGGCAGGTGAGTTTTTGCGTGCCTATCTTGTGGGGAAAAAACAGGGCATCACATTTTCAGGGGCATTTTCCACCATCATCGTTGAACGTCTGTTTGATCTTATAATGTTGTTGGGATTATTCGTCTGGGTCTTTGTGGTGAACACTGAAATGTTTGATCCCAACCTGACCTTTTCAGGTATCTCCGTTCAAAGTATGGCAATAGGGTTTGGTCGCATTTGTTTCATTCTTGTTTGTGGACTGCTGGCCTTCATGTTTCTTTTGGTCTGGCAGGAAGAAAAAGTAAAATCGTGGATAGGCTGGTTCATTCGTCCCCTTCCTGATAAATGGAAAGAGAAAATATTATTCATGGTCGGCGAGTTTGCATTAGGGTGTCAGATCATCAAAGACAAATTTGCCTTGATGCAGATAATTCTTTTATCCGCTTCGACATGGTTCCTCATCGTCGCTATGTATTATCCCTTTTATTACGCATTCGATTTGCAGACCAAGACACTGAGTTCCGTTTTGATTTTGACCGTTATGGTGTGCATCCTTATTACTGCGTTACCTACCCCGGCTTTTCTTGGGTCTTACAACGCCGGGGTAATGATTGCCTTACACGAAATAATGGGGGAATCAGAAGTGACCGCTGTTAGTTTCGGCATGGTGGTGTGGGCGGCTTCGTTTCTGGTGATTTTTGCAGGTGGGTTCTATTTCATTTTCAGCGATCATATATCTGTGAAGTCATTGATGACAGCCGAAGAAGAAGCCGAGTCGGCTTTGGAAAATGCCGAGCATTCTCCTGGGGGAGAGAGCCGGTAACGGCAACCGCCTTTGTTGTCATTGCGAGCAGAGCGCGGCAATCCAGACTTAATCAATACTTCATTTGTTGTCATTGCGAGCAGAGCGCGGCAATCCAGACTTAATCAATACTTCATTTTCTTTAGGTAGTCCTGTCTAAAATAAAACAACCCGCCGTTTATATAATGACAAATAAGCGAAACGAGGCTTTATATACCAGGGTGACCCACGATCTGGGGGGAAAAATATATGAACACAAAAGTGGCGAGATTTCGGGTTTCACTAAAAGATATGATTGTAAAATATCAGTCTACTATTGAAGTTGGCGAAAGCATGGCAATGCCATTAATCGCGAAAAACAGATCAAGGCCGTGTCAAGAGAAAAGAAGCTTGATTTAATAGAGGCTATGAATCCAGATTGGGAAGATATTTATAAAGAAATTATTTGAAGGAATTTGATTACAGTCTGGGTCGCCACGCCAATTTGTGGCTTGCGATGACCTGCTTAAGGGATTAAATCACCTTGAAATATTTGGTAGCCTCTTTATAATACGAATCTTCAATTTGTTAGGATATGCCGAAGTGGCGGAATTGGTAGACGCGCATGATTCAGGTTCATGTGCCCGAAAGGGTGTGGAAGTTCGAGTCTTCTCTTCGGCACTCTCTAGCGAGAGTCGCAAGTCAAACAATACCCAACAGGGTATAAATGTTATTCGCTGTCATTACGAGCGGAACACGACAACCCAGAATTCTCAAGCCCAGAAAGGGTAGAACGGGTATATCCCACTAGCAGATAAAGTCCTTCTAATAGCCGACCCCCGCAAGGTCGATCCCCGCTGGCTCCTATCAGGAAGAGGAAATCCTTTTTAATTTCAAAAATCGTTGCACAAAACAGTATCCACAGTAGTTCAATGCAAGCCTCTGGCATTTCCTGCGCTAAACAGGTAAAATCCATTTAAGAAATTTAGACTTCAAGGTTTAGCCCAAGAAACCTTAATATTTTTTCCATTTTATATTTAATACATTGAATTATTTTTATTTTAGAAAACATGTTTGCAATAAAAGGCCCACTACCACCCTTACCAGCGAATGCATTAATATTTATTAGATAAAGAAAAAATGAAAATTTATAGACCAAAAGCTATAGACTTATTTAGTGGTGCAGGAGGAATGTCGCTTGGTTTTGAACAAGCGGGATTCGATATATGTGCAGCAGTTGATATAGACCCTGTACACGCATGCATACACCACTTTAATTTTCCTAATTCAACAACTATATGTGGAAGTGTTTCTGACCTTTCAGGCAAAGACATATTAAGTCGAGCATCTATCTCAACCAACGAGAATATCGATCTGATTTTTGGAGGCACCCCTTGCCAAGGTTATTCTATGATCGGACAACGAGTTCTAGATGACCCCAGAAACAACTTGGTAAGAGATTACATAAGGTTAGTTAGCGAAATAAGACCCAAAGCATTTGTTTTTGAAAATGTCAAAGGTATTACTCTAGGAAAACATAAACAAATATTAAATGAATTTATCGATGAGATTAACACAATTGGGTATGAAATAATTTCGCCTTGGAAAGTGTTGAATGCTAATGGATATGGAGTACCGCAAAACAGAGAGAGATTATTTATCATAGGTTTTTTAAAAGATTTAAAAGGAAATTTTTCTTATCCAGAACCTATTACAAAACCACAAGCAGGGGGGGCTGACTTATTTGTGGAAGCAACACCAACTTGTGAGGAAGCGATTGATGATTTGCCTGACATTAATCAATTTGAACAGCTCAACAATACAGATTGGGTAAAAGTTGACTATTCAAATTCAAAATCTGAATATGTAAAAAAAATGAAACCATTGTCTGAAACAAGTTGGCAATTTGGGCACAGAAGGATATGGGATTCCAATTTACTAACTTCTAGCATGAGAACGAATCATTCAGAAATTTCAAAACGAAGATTCAGAGAAGCAGAAGAAGGAAAACCTGAACCAATTTCAAGACTATTTAAACTACCGCGAACAGGACAATCAAATACTCTTCGAGCAGGAACAGACTCTTCTCGTGGAGCATTTTCCAGCCCTAGGCCAATTCATTATAATTTTGAAAGAGTAATAAGTATTCGGGAGATGGCAAGGTTGCATAGTTTTCCTGACTGGTTCAGGTTTCATGCTACGAAATGGCATGGTGGAAGACAGGTAGGTAATGCGGTACCCCCAATGCTTGCTTACCAGGTAGGGTTAAAAATTATGGAAGGTTTAGGGGAAGTACCAGAGCCATCATATTTAGAAATACAACTTGGTGATCCAAAACTACTTACCCTAACTTTAGAACAATCTTGTAAATATTGGGGCATAAAAAATCCTATATCCAAAAGAAACATGAAAAGTGGGGCAAAAAAAAGAAAACAAGAAGTTATTGAAAAAGAAAGGTTGCAAGCCTTAGCATTATGAGTAGATACAGTAAGTTAATTGAGGATATTTTTATAAATAAATACAAACCTGGCGACACTGAGATTGATTGGGATAGGGATGACCTTGAATTAGCCGCAACAAAACTTAATATTGATCTTCCTAAAAATCTTGGTGATGTAATTTATTCATTTAGGTTTAGAACAGATTTGCCTGAATCATTCAACAAAAAAGCTCCAAAAGACCTTGAATGGTTAATTATGCTAGCAGGTAGAGGAATATATAAATTTAAACTAATGCCAATAAATAAAATAGAACCACGTCAAGATTTACTACCTATAGATATCCCTGACGCAACACCGGAAATAATTAGAATGCATTCAAGTACCGATGAACAAGCCCTCTTAACAGTGCTTCGTTACAATCGTATAATTGATTTATTCTGTCAACTAACTGCCTATTCTCTTCAAAACCATCTTAGAACAACTGTACCCAATGTTGGGCAAGATGAAAGCTTTTTCGGTGTCTGAGGATTAAAGAAAAAAGAGGCCGATGTGATTCGTGTTTGACTTCCCTGTTGACGGCTTGTAGGTTCATTTGCGTTCACGGGTTGGTTTATTTTTTTAAAAACGAGAGTTTTACTGTAAGATAATGACTCCATTCTAATGCAAGGCAACATGAAAAAATACGATGTCATAGTAATAGGGGGCGGTCATGCGGGTTGCGAAGCGGCTTTGGCCTCGGCGAGAATGGGTTGCGCTACGGCGTTGGTCACCCTTGAAGCGGATAAGATTGCACTTATGCCGTGCAACCCGGCCATTGGCGGGGTAGGCAAGGGACATATTGTGCGGGAGATCGATGCTCTCGGAGGCGAAATGGCCAAAGTTATCGATGAGACCGGCATCCAGTTTCGGTTATTAAATTCTTCTAAAGGGCCTGCTGTTCATGGCTACCGTGCCCAAGCAGATAAACACCAATACAAAAATGCCATGCGCCGGGTTCTCGAAAACACGGACAATCTGGAACTTATCTATGAAGAAGTCGATGAACTGATTATAGAAAATGCCGAGGTCAAAGGAATACATACTGGCAGTGGAATGGAATTGCAATCCGCAACCGTGGTCATCACCACAGGAACTTTTTTAAATGGACGCATTCATATCGGGCTCAACAGCCGTCCCGCAGGCCGGATAGGTGAAAAACCATCGACAAAATTATCGCAATCGTTTCTTGCGGAGGGATTCGAGCTAGGTCGCCTGAAAACAGGAACCCCGCCCCGACTGAAACGAGACAGCATCGACTTTTCCCGGTGCATTGTTCAAGATGGGGACGCAATACCTCGTCCTTTTTCTTTTTCCACTTCTCATATTGATCGCAAGCAGGTGCCTTGCTATATCACCGCAACAAATGAAAAAACGGCAGAAGTGATTCGCAACAATATGAACCTGTCACCATTATATAGCGGTATCATTGAAGGTGTGGGGCCGCGCTACTGTCCGTCTATTGAAGACAAGGTGGTTAAGTTCCCCGATAAAAATTCGCATAATATTTTCCTCGAGCCAGAAGGTCTCGACACAGACTGGATTTATCCGAACGGTATTTCCACCAGCATGGATGAAGATGTACAGCGACAACTGGTTCACACAATTCCAGGATTAGAAAATGCCGAGATTGTTCTTCCCGGTTACGCCGTGGAATACGATTTTGTTCCGCCAACACAGTTGACACCTTCTCTCGAGACGAAACGGGTGAGCGGATTATTCCACGCAGGGCAAATCAACGGAACCTCTGGCTATGAAGAAGCGGCTTGTCAAGGTTTAATGGCAGGGATCAACGCCGCGCTCAAATCACAAAAACGCAAACCGTTTCTGCTGACAAGAATGGATAGCTATATTGGTGTGCTTATTGACGACCTCGTTACCAAAGGCACGCAGGAACCTTATCGCATGTTTACTTCCAGAGCCGAATACCGATTGATTCTAAGACAGGACAACGCAGATCAAAGGTTGATGGGGAAAGGCCATGAACTCGGCCTGATAAACGAAAACCTTTATAGCCACTGTATGGAAAAATACAATGCGGTGGAACGTGAGATACGAAGATTGGAATCAACAACGGTGGTGCCCAATCCAGATACATTAATGCGACTGTCCAAGCTGGGGATCAATGAGTTGCGCAACGCAACGACTTTGAATGTTTTATTGCGGCGACCCGAAGTGACGCATGATGGATTGCTTCGTGCATTCGAAGGCGAGGAAGTTCCGCAATTGGTCGGCGAGCAGGTAGAGATTCGCATTAAGTATGAAGGATTCATCGCGCGCCAGAATCAACTGGTAGAAAAACAGAAAAAGTTAGAGCATTACCGCATTCCGAAAGATTTTCAGTACGAAGGAGTGTCCGGTCTTTCGCATGAAGTAGCGCAAAAGCTGGAAGCAATTCGTCCCGTCACACTTGGGCAAGCTTCGCGTATATCCGGCATCACACCTTCTGCCGTCAGCCTCATAATGCTGTTGCTCGAGAAAAGCCGCGTGTCTTCCTGAAAAAAATTTTATGCACAGCGATTCCATTCAATGGCAAATAGAAGTAGATAAAAAAGACATCGCCTACATCGTCAGCATCTTTGAAGGCTACGATCACTTGGCGGTTGTGCGAACGATAGACCCCGCGCGTGGCCTCATCGAACTGATGATCTCGCCCGATTTTTTAGAAGACACCCGCAAACTTACCGAAGCTCTTGCCAAAGAAATCCCCTTCCGACCATGTAGCCAATCAAATTAGAAGAGGGTAAACTTTAACCCAGAAACAATATTTATTAATTTTTAAAAGGTTATAAATATGAAGGTGATTTTATTAGGGGCCATCGGAATTATTGGCAAAGAAATTGATAAAGCTTTATCTGCAAATCATGAAATTATACGCGCAGGACGGAGCGGCGAAGTAAAAGTAGACTACACCGATGCGCAATCTGTTAAGTCCATGTTTGAAGAAATTAAAAACTTCGATGCTTTAATTGCAGCAGTGGGTCGTGACAGCACATTCAAGCCTTATGAAGAACTGACGGATGAAGAATTCGAATATAGTTTTCAAAGAAAGTTCATGGCGCAAATTAATTTAGTTCGAATGGGGACTGCCTTTGCCAACGATGGTGCTTCATTTACCTTGTCGAGTGGATACCTCAGCGATTATCCCTACTCCGCCAGTGCCGCAACAGGTCCCTTCAATGCTGCAGTCGATTCATTTGTACGCACAGTAGGGCCACTGTTACCCAGAGGCATTCGCGTCAATGTTGTGAGTCCGGCTCCCGTTGTTTCTGAGGAACAGGCTGGACGCGGAGTAGTTACAGCAAGTCAGGCTGCTGAAGGCTATATAAAAAGTATTGAAGGTTCTATGAATGGTGAAGTGATACGAATGTGGGGCGGTCTTGAAAAAGAACCGCGTCCCTAATGGGAAAACTTTGTTGTTCACGTTTCATCTATAAACTGCACCCTCCTCCCATTAACGATAGGGTCATGACCCTTTATATTTTTAGTTTACGGTTTAAACCAGGCACTTAGCCAATCTTGATACGGGCGAAAGCTCCAAGTAAAACAGGCATACTGTCACCCTTTTTTCCATAAATAAATATTTTCGCGGTTTTTCCTTCAGTGTAAATTATGAAATCAAACCGGCCTCTGAATAAATAAAAATCTCATAAACCCAATTAAAATTTTTAAAAAGCTCTAGGAAAAACTCTTTAATTTTTTTCTGTTCATTTTTTTTCTAAAAAAAAACGCCCACTCTCAAGGGAATTAACCCTTAAAAATTGGCGTCTGTATTTTCAGATAGCCGGGTACCTTAACTATTTATTTTTACTCGATAACTACAAACCCCAACAATTTCTTAAAACTTCTCTTCTTTTTTCAAGGTCGCCATTAAAGCTAAATAAGTTGTGGCTCTTCAGTCCAAATGGCAAGCTATCGGCCTCAAATGAAATCACCGCTCTTTTATTTTTTGGGAGAGTGTTGAAAGATATTCCCGGACTTAAAAAAGGACAGGGTGAAGCAACCGCATATAGGATAATAAAAAAAGATGGTAAGCTGTATACCCTTGTTCATACATAGCGGGGCAGGGGGGTTATAATGTCCAAGAAAAAGATGATAAAAATCTTCCTGCTTCGGCAAAGGTTATAGCGAATTATATTTCTACAATCTGCAATAAAACGAACCCCAAGGCGATTGTAAAAATTATTTTAGTAGTTTTCAAAGAGATGGAGGGAAAAATCAAAAATTTGAATAACAAATTTATCTCAACTTTATTTTTATGCGTTTTCATACTGCTGTCGGCGTGCAGCAATGAGGTTGAAACTCAGGATGGGACTCTATCTAATGATCCGAAAGTTTTGCTTGAAAATGCCAGGGAAAAGCAAAGAATCGGTGCCTCTGACGAGGCTATTGAAATTTTAAATGCGGCTGTGAAAATTGATGCCGATTTTGTACTTGCTTATAACCAGATGGGATTGGTCTTTTTCGAGGCGGATAAGAAAGATGAATCTGTTGTGGCTTTTAAAAAAGCCCTGGCCATTGATCCTGAAAATTTGCAAACTCGTCTCGGTCTGGGAGAAACTTATTCGATGTTAACTCGAAACGACCTTGCTGTCGTGCAGTTTCTGAAGGCTTCCGAGATCAAAAAAAATGACTTGGAGATTCTTTTTAAGATCGCTTTGGAATATTGGTATCACCAAAACCTGGAAAAGTGCAAAGAGTACTATAACAAAGTACTGGCAATCGACCCGAACCATGTCCAAGCGCATTTAAATTTAATCAGCGTTTATGAAAAATTGAAGGACTGGAAAAACGCTATCAAAGAAATCGAAATTTCCAAACGGTTGGGAGAAGAAAAAATGATTCGACGACCATCTCCATCGCCGAAAGGAAGAAAAAATTCATCATTGGCAGGATGAACCTGACCGAAGAAGAATATCAAAAGAAAAGCCAACCGCCTTTTGATTGAGAAAATCCTACCCAAGTAAAATAATCTGGATACTTCAACATACCCCAATTCAGGGTATGCGAGTGAAGGTTGGTTATCACAAACTCAGCATAGCAAGACAGAGGGTCATTTGGAGATTGCTATTGCCCAGTGGCTTGATCGATATTTTCTTTAAGTGAGGAAGATTTGTTGGGGGTAGGGTCGATGAGCGGCCATATGAGAATAAAAATAATGAACCCGATCACAACAAACCCGATTGCACTACCTATCCAGTCGATCAGCGAATATTTTTCTTTCTCATCATTCATAAATAAAATCAACTAAGGGAATTTGGGAATCCATCGCGGCACATTGCGTTTGTATTCGCGATAGGGTTTGCCAAACCTGCGTTCCAAGTCCGGTTCTTCCCAGAAGGGTATCAAAATCAGACAACCTTGAACAAAAATGAGGCACCAGATTAAAACAGGCATCGAACCGGAGAGCATCGCTTCCCCTGACAACACGAGGATAACACCTGTCATCATCGGATTTCTTGTGCGTGTGTAAACTCCGTATGCTACAAAATTTTTAGGGGGATCATAAGGAGCCGGGGTTCCGCCACCTCCGTGTTCTGAAAATAAAGAAACCGAAATCCAGCAAAGGCAGACACCAGCCCCCAATAATAGTCCGCCTGGAAATGATCTGACCAGATCAATGCTCGGAGGATATTTATCAAGCACTCCGCCTTCTCGCGAACACCCTAGGAGGAATCCGGGAATCACCCCCATCACGTTCATGGGGAAGATGATAAACGCCTTGACTAAAGGAGGAGTAATTTTCACGAACCTCGCCTGATATCGTTGCCTTTCTTAACCCATCAACCGTAGTCAAAAACCAGTAACACAATGAATCCGATAGTGACAAAGGCTGAAAACCAAGCCATGAATTTAAGCATAATAGATCGTCTTTAAAGTTCTATAACCATTCGGCGTGAAGTCAACCGACAAGGCCGAGGCTAACCAGCAAAGCCGGAGCTAATAAACCTATTCTCGCAATGCTAAAAGATATCGTCAAGCCTTTAACTATTTTTTTTGGGAATAAAGTGTGATTGAGGGTGGGCATTATTCAAGCACGGTTATCACGACACCTATCACATATCGACATTTAGATCGGTATGTGGACACCATGCCACCACAACACCCGTGGCTCTGAATGGAATGCACGGGGTTGTGGCACGGCATAACGGGAAAGCGGTTGATGTAGTGAGATTTGACATCATCGCATAAAACAGCTATTTGGAGGACCCGACAATGCGCTTCACGTCATTAAAAGTTGTACAGAACGCCTATACGCCCGCCGACCATTTCCGGCTTTCCACTAGGTATAGTTAGTCCTACTAGGTTATAGTCTTTAGAATTATATTTCGCATAGTCGAATGTGCCGAACAGAGTAAAATTTTCCGACAAATCATAATCAATGCCCGGCGCTATCTTCCAGCCTGTATGCCATTGTTTATCCTTAACAGATACATCGAGGACAGATACTGATACCTGCCCTTGAAGAAATGACAATCCACTAGCCAAGGACAACGAAACATCTCCGAAGTCATAGCCAATTCGCGGCATAACATCAATGCTCCATTCTGCGGAGACCTTACTGGAGCTTTCAACTTGTACATTACGTATATTAATTGTGCGTTTAATTTCGTATTTAGCGAATTCTTTTGCAAAGCCCGTATGGAGACCCAAAAACAGCCCCGAACCCTCCATCGGAACAGTATATCGGGCAACGATTCCTACGGCGACATCAGATAAATCCAATCCCCCCATTTCATAGCCTGAATAACCCAATTGTGGTCCCATCTGAAAGGTTCCACCAGCTTGGGCAATGCTTGCAAAACCAACCATCCCCAATATCGTAATAACTGCTATAAGTTTTTTCATCAACCAGCCTTTCTGGATGTGAGCAGACTGCCGATGTGAGCAGACTGCCGATGTGAGCAGACTGCCGATGTGAGCAGACTGCCGATGTGAGTAAGTGAGGGTACACGATTTTCACGCAAATGTCAAATAATTCTCTAATTTTTCCTGCCACGTTGCGCGTTTCCACGTTGTGGACGACCATTTCTGGTGGCAGGCCTGCTATTTTTTCCTGATGCTGGACGATAACCAAAGTTTCTTTTTCTTTGCGGAGCTTTTGACTCGGAGCCAAAAGAACGGCCTCTTTTTGAAGCAATGGATTCGGAATGGTAGATATGATCTTCTTCTACCGCAACCGATTTGTTCGTCACCCGTTCTATTTTTTTCAAATAGCCCAGCTCTCCCAAATCACATAAAGACAAGGCCATGCCTGTGGCTCCTGCTCTGGCTGTTCTGCCAATTCTATGAACATAGCTTTCGGGTTCGTTCGGCAATTCATAGTTGATGACATGGGTGATTCCATCCACATCGATTCCTCGCGAAGCTATGTCGGTTGCAACCAAAACGCGGACTTTTCCTGTTTTGAATTTATTTAAAGCATCTAACCGGGCCGATTGCGATTTGTTTCCATGAATCGCATCTGCCTTGATTTTACTTTTACTCAGATTTTTTACTATCTTGTTCGCTCCGTGTTTGGTGCGGGCAAAAATAAGAGCTCTTTCAATCGTTGCATCTTCCAGCATGGATTTCAGCAACGCGCCTTTGTTTTCACGGTCCACAAACAACACTCGCTGATCGATTTTTTCAACGGTAGTAGAAGGCGGAGCCACCTCAATTTTTACGGGGTCATTCAAGAAGCTTCGAGTGATGCGTTGTATCTCGCTGGGCATGGTGGCCGAAAACAACATGGCCTGGCTATTTTTGGATATAAAAGAATGGATTTTTTTCACATCGGGCAGAAAACCCATGTCTAGCATACGGTCGGCCTCATCGAGAACGAAAATCTCGACCTTGTCGAGGTGCAAACATTTCTGATTGTATAAATCCAGCAACCTGCCTGGGGTCGCCACTAGAATATCAACTCCGCGCCTGAGAGCTTTGACTTGTTTTTCTTGCCGGACACCGCCATAAACAACGGTTTGTTTTAAGTTCAGATAGCGTCCATAAACATCGAAACTTTCGCTAATCTGCACGGCTAGTTCGCGGGTTGGAGTCAGGATGAGGGAACGCACCTCTTTAGTCCCTGCGGGTTGATTGCTCTCTTGCAAACGTTGAAGGATGGGCAGAGCAAAGGCCGCTGTTTTTCCTGTTCCTGTTTGTGCGCATCCTAAAAGATCGCGGCCCTCCAAAAGATGGGGAACGGCTTGCATTTGGATGGGGGTTGGGGTCGTATATTCTTCATCGTGAACCGCTCTGCAAAGAGGGCTGATTAAATTTAGAGCATCGAATCCATTAGGTGTCGGTGGTGTTTGTAGTGCTGTTTGCATGATTTCCTTAATATATTGAATATGAACGTAACGCCTTTTAGACAAAAGGCAACGCAGTCAGGCAAGACCCAATAGGGCCGGCTAACAAAAATTATTTTAGGGGGTTTGAGCTTTGTGAGAAAACGAAGGGGAGAAAATCTGGTGGCCCGAGGCCACTCAACCAAAAACCACTGTAATTCTCTAGACGGCTATAACCACTTAAAGTATACGGCATTATATAACAGTTCTTTAAATAATGCCAGTCTTTTAATCTGCTCAACCTGATGGTGAAGCATTGAAGCAAATGCTCTGTTATTTCTACATGTGCTGCCCTGCAAAATCCGGTATTTATCAGGTAGAATAAATCTAATGGATACCCTTATAGTTGTCGCCGTGGCTGTTATTCTTCTCATCGTGCTTTCATTCCATTTATCTTTTGGACCTTGATATCCGCCAAACGGCCTTTGTGTTGTTGGCTTTTGCTGCTCTGCTGATTTTTTTCTTTCAAAAGCCTTTATGCGGAAGAAATGAATACGTTCACAGCTAGCGAAGGTGAAGTAAAAATTTTGATGGATAAAAGCGTTACTGGGGAAGTTGGATATTTAAAATGTTACTGAGGAGTTTTATTCTGTATTTTCCGTATCTTGAGTTCAACTAGTAAGTGCAACTTTGAGGGTCGATTAAGAGGCATCCTTCGATAAACTCAGGATGACGTTTTTGGGGTCGTGCAAGATGACATTTTTGGAAACTATCAAGTTTGTCATCCTGAGCTTGTCGAAGGGTGGGCTGGTAAAATATTTCTCCCCGTCACCCAACGGGTACTCATGAGGGGAGGCTAGGTGGGGTGTGGATTTTAAAACTTTTTAAAACGAGCTATGCGAAAATGACACTGATCAATCCAACCCTCCCCCGGCCCCTCCCTATGAAGGGAGGGGGAACAAATCAATACTCTTCAAGCTATTTATATTGGTCTTTCTAACCCCTCCCATTTTAAAATAGGAGACCTTTGCGTAACTTCTCCGCACATCATCGTGAGCCGCAAAGCGGCGACACGAGCAACAGCAAGGCCAACGCAACTTCTCCACACGTCATCGCGAGCCGCCACCGGCGACACCAGCAACAGCAAAGCCAACGCAACTTCTCCGCACGTCATCGCAAGCCACCGCCGGGACACCAGCAACAGCAAAGCCAACGCAACTTCTCCGCGCGTCATCGTGAGCCGCGAAGCGGCGTGGCGATCCAGATTTGGAAATTGTCCAGTATTCAAAATATCCTTCTAGTATCGTCTACTATAGCTCGTCCTATTTTTAAAAGATTCGTATTGCTGAATCTGGATTGCTTCACTACGTTCGCAATGACGACTTAT
>WASW01071488.1_pt1 | contig 18910 bp, 14 predicted proteins | sample 5698521 | NCBI WGS metagenome assembly WASW01 (sample SAMN11175560, study PRJNA528189) | sponge metagenome | isolation source: marine sponge | host: Leucetta | place: Antarctica: Western Antarctic Peninsula, King George Island | collected 2013-01
CGCTCGAGTCAAATCAGGCGCCAGCATACAGGTCAACCCGCCGTAAGACCCAAAGCTTGTCGAGCCTGGGTGACTGGCGCCGGGACGTCCTTTGTGCCCGTCGGAATTGGACATAATGCCAACACGGTATCCCTGCTCAAAGGCATCATTAATCAGCCATTCAAACGTGCCCCATGCGGAATGCACCTCGACGGAGCGTTCCAGTTTGTCATCATGGGCCATCTTGATGTCGGCGTATCGTCCGCCAATATGGGCAAATACCGTACAATCTTCATCCTTCAAGGCATCAAACAGATCTACTGCCGTGTGAGCGTCTGTATCCGCATCTGAAAGGTCGTCAACAAGTGCATGGGACGAGCGGCGGATCTGGCGACCTTCGTTCATGAACAGAACATTACGATCCCCGCCCATACCTGTATTTCCGGACCATTCGTATCCAGGATAGGTGATAAATTCACCATCCATATTAAATTCTGCAGTCAGTTTGTTGAGATGGGCCCAGAACTCTTTGGTGATCTGAAAATCATTCCCCTGATGACAACACACATCAAGAAACGCCTTATCGCGGGCAAAATCAAAAAACTCGCGGGCAGAATTAGTGCCGATGGTTTCTTCAGACTGACCGTGCAGATCCCCCCAATACGGTAACAGGGCGCATTGTTGTGATAATCGCAGGGGATTTGACCGCGCCGCACACTTACCATCGGCATCAAACAATTCGATGACCAGATCACCGCCTTGGCGACATATCAAATCCGACAGAACCAGCGAAAAATCACCCTTTGAAAAAGTCACCTGATCAGGCAATCCCTCGACCATGAGATTGGCTCGAATATCGAACGTCTGATCACATAAATCGGACGGATTTCCCCAGCGGTCTTCGCCTTTCAGGCAGAGACGAAATGCTGACCCGACCTCTCGCTCAGTCGGCAAGATGGCTTTAAACAGTACAGGTGGACCAGACACGATGGAGACTGTTGGCTGCTCTGGTAATTCAACATAATTATAGGTCGCGATGGCATCAACGATAACGCGAAACTCGAACGTATCCTCGCAAAATGTCTGCACCCTCATACCGGGGCTACCGCCGCGGCGATCACCAAGGCGCATGACAATCTGATCACCCGCGCGCAGGAATCCGCGCACGACCTTAATATAAATCGTTTTATCCCAGGGTCGAATATTTTGTTTGCCGTCAAAATCTACCGCCAGAACCGCGCCGTTGGAGGCTTCGACAGATACATAGTTGGCGGCCGTGGGGTCCACCATTTGCGGGCGGCCCATGTCACTGGCGAATCGGTGCACCAGCTTGATCGATCCGGAATCATCTATGCCAAATTTCCCCGCCGTGTAGGTGACGGTAAACTCCTGATAAGATCCGGCTTCAAAACTGCCTGCCGGCGATACCGTGGCGGACCCCATCAGTTTGGGTAAATAAGTTGAATGCGGCATAACTTCCCTCTCAATAGATCACTCAGGCCCTAGAGCAATTCCCGAGTTAATTGACTCAATTTATGACGACGTAATTGCATAATAACAACAAGTTAGGGCGTTTTCGGCGTTCCAAAAATCGCCGGAAACGCTCTAATGGGACCAAATTCCAGCCGCCGACAATTGGGCGGGATATAAACGGTTTGATAAGACACAGGTTGATCCCGATAACTAAAACCGCGCAGATGATAGACGAGCCCGACTGACCCGGCAGCCAGTCCCATCTTGGCGCAAATATCATCGCCCATGGTTTCCGCCGCCACTTCTTCATCAACGCGCGCCGTTGAGACGCCGTATTTGTCCTTCAGGAACGAACGGATACTGATATTATTGAGAGCATGGTGGTCATTTTTGACAAAATCTGGGTAATCGTCTGCCGGAATATAGAACCGGGAGAAACAAATAAACTCGCTGTTGACGTTTATCTTTCTTTCAACACAAACACAGTCGCCCTTGATGTCAAAAAAGTCATCCCAAGGACCGTGATCCGACGTTTTGTATATATTCTGTACCGTGGCGAATACTGGCAGCAGCGTTTTATTATCATCATCCAGAAACCGAAAATGGCGAAGATCAACAAGACGCTGATGGCCGTCAGCGACAAACGTTCCCGTGCCATGGCGGCGGACCACCATGCCTTGATCAACCAGACGGGCCAGTGCTTTCTGGATCGTCCCAAGACTTGCCGGAAGGCACGCCGCCATATCGGCTTCACCGGGCAACTGCTGGCCGGGCAGCAGCGATCCCGCCTCAATATCTTCAACAATCTGGTCTGACAGAAGGACATATTTGGGTACACGCGGCCCCTCAAGGGCGGTACCTTCATCCATAATTCTAGCAAGTCTGTCGAGTTCCAAAACATTATCCCTAGAATTTTGCATGCACCCTCGGATCTTGAGAGTGAAAGAAGTGTGCCTTCTTTTATCTCGTTATTCAAGTCCTATATAGCTCTATAGTTTACTGGTGTTTCCAGCTCCGTCAGGTAAAATGCAGTCATGTTTGGTTATGATTATGAAACGCTCGCTCTGATCTCCGCGGCAATATTTGTCGGCGGCATCATTAAAGGCGTTAGCGGTTTTGGCCTTCCAGTAGTGACCATTGCGATAGTGATCAACTTCGTTCCGGCCCCGGTGGCCTTGGCAATTGTTGTAATCCCTATTCTGGTGACCAACCTCTGGCAGGCCGTGCGCGCCGGCGACATGTTTGGCCCGCTGCGCGAATTTGCGCCGATGATCGCGACGTTTGTGACGACCTTGGTGATCACGGCCCATTTCGTTGTCACCATCAACGAGAAGGCATTATTTGGCGTCATTGGCGTCTGTTTCACCATTTTCACCCTTTCCAACATGATCCGCTCACCGGCTAATCCCCTGAGCCAGGCAACGCGAAAATGGGCGGCACCTCTGGCCGGATTTTTTGGTGGTATCATCGGCGGTCTGTCAACGATATGGGGCCCGCCAATGATGATGTATCTGATGCTGTTAAAATTACCGAAGGATACCTGGGTGCGGGTTATCGGCTTGGTCTGGCTCACCGGCGCCGTTCCACTGACGGCTTCGTACCTCGCCAATGGCATCCTCAATGCACATACCACACCGCTGTCAATCTATGCGTGCCTTCCAGGCATGTTGGGTATTCTCGTTGGCGAACTTATCCGCAAACGCATTAATCAGGATACATTTCGAAAAGTCATTCTCGCGTTGCTGTTGCTGGTCGGACTAAATTTGATCCGGCGGGCTATTTTCTAAAGCGGCAATGCACCATAAGAAAAACTATGCCCAGGCATTAAAAACAATAGTTTTGAGACCGCCGTTGGCGTGGTTATTGTTGCGCCGATATTCATAAACTTTTGAGAACCAACAATGAAACTTACATCTGCGACCTGTTTGGCGAACGGCACATCCATTAAAGTTACCTGGAACGATAAAAGCACGGCACGTTTTCATGCGGTTTGGTTACGCGACAACAGTCTCGACCCCGATACCCGAAATGCGTCCAATGGGCAGCGTTTGATTTCCGTTCTTGATATCCCGAGTGATATTGCAGTGACAGAAACTTCAATAACGCCCGACGGTGCGCTGAGTATTTTAATTGCACCTGAAATGAAAAAACTGATCTTTCCTGCCGACTGGTTAAAGCGCAATAGCTATGATCATATCAGGCATGCTGACAATTTCCTGTTCGAGCCGTCGGTAAAAACCTGGAATGAGGATTTGCAAAACCATATTCCAACTGCCACTTGGGATAAGATCAGGTTATCCCAATCAGCGTTCGCAGATTGGCTTTCCGATATTCAACGATATGGTTTTGCCGTCCTTGAGGGTGTGCCACAACATTCAGGCGCCGTTTGCGAGGTTGCTGAACTTTTTGGACATGTACGCAAAACCAATTACGGACGTTGGTTTGAGGTCCGGTCGGAAGTTAACCCTAGCAATCTGGCTTATACCAATCTCGGGCTGCAAGCGCATACCGACAACCCCTACCGCGATCCCGTCCCTACGCTTCAACTGTTGTCCTGCCTCGACAATTCCGTTGATGGTGGCCACTCGATCGTTGTTGATGGTTTTGCTGCCGCAAAACAACTTCAAACTGAAAACCCGGAAGCCGCCAAATTATTGAGTAAATATCGGGCAACCTTCCACTACGCTGGGTCAGCCGATGTCGATTTACGTGCAGACAAACCGGTAATTGACCGCACCGAAGACGGCCAGATAACCGCCATACATTTCAACAACCGCTCCGCCGCACCTCTTGTCCACGTACCCTATGATGAGATGGAACGTTATTATGAAGCTTATCGGGCGTTTTCCGAGATCATCGACGATAGCTGTCAGCACGTCCACTTCAAGCTGACTCCTGGCACGATGTTTATTGTTGATAATACGCGTGTCTTGCATGCCCGCACAGCGTTCTCAGGCAGCGGCACGCGTTGGCTACAGGGGTGTTACGCCGACAAGGATGGTTTGTTGTCGACACTAAATGTCATCGGAGCACGGCAAAGTCTTGGAAACGTCGCATGACCAAAGTATTACCCACCCGGGCCACCATCGTCACTTTTCTTGCTGATATTTTTGAGCGCCGCGGCAGCGAGAGTTATCTTGGCGAGCAGGTCTCCATGGCAGAACACATGTTGCAAGGAGCGGCGCTGGCCGAAAAAGAAGGGGCCCCTGATGAATTGGTTGCCGCCGCTCTACTCCATGATATTGGCCATTATACTGGCGAATTTGGCCCCTATTCACCAAACGATACAGAAGACAAATATCACGATGCGGCCGGTGCCCATGTGCTGGCACCGTTTTTCCCACCTGTAATCACCGAGTGCGTGCGTCTGCACGTGTCGGCCAAAAGGTATCTATGCGCGATTGATCCGAATTACCTCGGAGAACTCACGCCTGCCTCAATTCACTCCCTCAATCTCCAAGGCGGCCCGATGAGCTCGGACGAGGTCGCCGCGTTTGAGTTAAATCCTTATCACAAGGACGCCGTCCGGGTGCGAAAATGGGATGATCTGGGTAAAATCGCCGGCACGCAAACCAAATCCTTCTGCGATTATACAGATTTGCTAGAGAGGGTTATCGACGCATAAGCATGGACTATAATTCGTGCGCATTTTGGTTTAAACTATGTTGGTGCAAAGTTCAGACTTAAATCGCCCAAGTGAAATGCCACAGCACGACCGCAGTGATTATTTTGGTTCGCCAAAACTCATACAATTCCTAATTCTGGCAGTCACCTATTTTGTCGTCAGCAAACTCGGATTATTGCTTTCGATTCCACCCGGATATGCAACAGCCATCTGGCCGGCATCCGGAATCGCACTTGGCTGCTTATTGATTTTTGGTTCCCACTTGTGGCCGGGAGTTCTTCTCGGTTCCCTACTTGTTAATTTAACCGTATCCTATGACATCGGCGGTGTTGGCCCGTTCTTAGTATCATTGATCGTGCCGCTTAGTATCGGCGCAGGCGCCGCCATGCAGGCTCTACTGGGCGCGACATTAATACGTAAGTACGTAGGATTCCCCAACCTTCTTGATGACGACCGAGATGTAATCAGAGTACTTCTCCTTGGTGCTCCATTGGCTTGTCTCTTGAACGCGACCTGGGGAAGCACAACACTCTTCTTATCGGGCGCTGTTTCAATCGAAACATTTTCACCCACATGGTGGATATGGTGGGTCGGCGATTCTATCGGCGTTCTTATCTTCCTGCCTCTGACCCTGATCTGTTTTGCATCGCCTCGTAAAGTCTGGTTCTCGAGACTTCGAACTGTCGGAATACCGCTTATTATTGCCTTTGCCGGTACCGCCACAATCTTTCTACTTACGGGTTCAAATTCCTGGAAGATTCTGACTGGTGCTCTTTTGATTACGGGTTTATTCGGCGCTTTCCTGATGGTCATCAGCGGGCACACCATAAAAATTGAACTTCTGGTCAAACAGCGTACTGCCGAACTGCAACTAAGCGAACAGCGTCTTCGAATGTTTGCCGAAGCCGCGTCCGATTGGTTTTGGGAAATGGGTCCCGACCTGCGTTTTACCCATTTCTCTAAACGGTCGGAAGATGTCGTTGGTGTCCCCATCTCCTTTCATATTGGCAAAACGCGAGAAGAGATTGCGGGTGAAGCGGCAACAACTGATAAATGGAAATCTCACCTGAAGGACTTGGAAGACCATAAACCCTTCAGTGACTTTCGCTATCACAGGGAAGGACCAGACGGTCAACTTCATTATCTTTCGGCGACTGGAAAACCGGTGTTTGATGATAACGGCGACTTTCAGGGTTACATCGGTGTCGGGACCGATCTTACCAAGCAACGAAAATACGAAATGCAGTTGCAATATGCAAAAGAAGAGGCCGAAAATGCTAATAGAGCGAAGACCGAATTTCTTGCAAATATGAGCCTCGAACTGCGCACCCCACTTAACTCGATTATCGGCTTCGCAGAGGTTCTGAAACTACAAATGTATGGCTCACTTGGTCACGAGAACTACAGCGAATATGCTGCCGACATCCACGGGTCAGGTATCCATCTTCTCCGTCTGATCAGTGAAATTCTTGATGTATCCAAGATCGAAGCTAATCAGTTTGACATAAGTGAGGAGGAGATTGATCTTGCAAAGCTGATCCAAAGCAGCATGCGCATTGTTCGCGAACGCGCCACCTCTGCAGAAATTGTTCTTTCCCATGAAATCAGCGGGGAACGGGCATTGGTTCTCGGCGATGAAGTTCGACTCAAACAAATCATTCTCAATCTCTTAACCAACGCGATTAAATTCACCCCGCCGCGGGGTAAAGTGAAAGCCAAGGTATTCTTCGATGATGGCGCAGCGGTGCTGCAAATATCTGATACAGGCGTTGGTATTTCCAAGAAGGACATGCCCAAGGTTTTAGCGCCATTTCAGCAGGTCGGTGTGGACCACAATCTCGCAACCGAAGGAACCGGGCTTGGAGTATACCTGAGCAAACGCCTGACCGAGTTACATGGCGGAACATTTTCCATTCAAAGTGACGTCGGGGAAGGGACGACTGTCACCGTCAAATTTCCTCCTGAGCGGACTGTAATTATCAAATAACAAATCTATATTCATTAACGTGCCAAACGCGGTCTCAATAACAGACATATTGGCAACACCAGTAAGACGCTGGCGGCGAGTACAACAAGCATCACATCAAGTCCCCAATGATCACTAATCATTCCGTAAATCAACGGCGCCAAGGCGCCGGAACCGAGGGTGTAAAACAACCCGAACGCCCGTGCCTGTCGGTTCGGATCAACAAAATCACCGACAGTACCATACAAAACCGAAGATGTTCCATTGAGCGCTATGCCAAGGAGAGGCAGCAAAATCATGGAACCATCCAGGGGCAAAATTATCAACAGTAAGATGCCGCCGCAGGTGACAAGTTCGGTAAGCACGACGGTACGCAGAATGCCAACCTTTTCAGCAATATGTCCGCAGATCAGTTTACCGGCGGCACCGCCCGAAAAAATGAGCGCGAGCGCAAATCCGATATCTTCAACCTCGGCTCCCTTTTCCATAAGTAAAAACGGTACGAAAGTCATAAACGCCATTCGGGAGGAACTGTCGATGACACCAATGCTCGACAGACAGGCGAACCCCCGCACATCTGTTATTCCCCACCCCTCTGGCTGTTCTTTTTTTCCGTGGGCAATAATCTCTGATGTCATTATATCGCCGACCTTCAAATGTCCCAAGAATATGAAAATAAAAGTTGCGGCAACAATACCAACCAGGCCATAAGCCAAGGTGCCATTTTGCCAGCCATAGGCGGCGGCGATTCCAGCAACAGATATCGGCACCGCAATCTTGCCTAGATCGCCGGTGAAATTATAGGTTCCAAGCGCCGCGCGGCGTCCGCCAACCTGGTATGTTTTCGAGACCATGGCCGACGCCAGAGGATGTTGGGTCGAACACCCGAGCCCGACAATCATCAGGTAAATCAGCAGGCTTATAAAGCCGCCCGAAAATCCAAGCAGTATAAACCCAATACCAGCAACAAGAGTTCCGAGCGCCAGAACCCGCCGCTCTCCAATTTTCTCCGCCCAATACCCGGCTGGCACTTGAAAAGTGGCAAGCGCCCCTGACATTGCCATCCTCAATGCACCGATCTGGGCATGACTCAGACCGAAAGCTTCAGCCCATAGAGGCAGCAGGACATAAATCGTATCGGTGAAACCATCGTGGATAAAATGCGCAAAACCACTCGCACCGAGAACAGAACGCCGGTTAGATTGACCTGATATTTCCGAACTGTAGTTATCCACCCAAAGCGTCTTTCAGCGCGTCGCCGATATGTGAGGGGGTATCTAATACGCTAACACCGGCAGCTTCAAGGGCACTTCGCTTTGATTTGTAAGTTCCTTTGTCGCCCATAACGATTGCACCTGCATGACCCATTTTTTTTCCCGCAGGAGCCGCACCGCCAGCAATAAAGGCGAACACCGGTTTATCCATTGTTGCCGCGTAGTCCGCCGCCTCTTCTTCCATCGACCCGCCAATTTCTCCGACCAGAACAACCGCGTCCGTACCACCGAACGCATCAAGCGCTTCTAGTGCGTCTTTGGTCGTTGTACCAATGATCGGATCGCCGCCGATACCAATGAACGCCGACTGACCAAATCCCGCGCTAACGATGTTCTGGCACATCAAAGTCCCAAGACTACCGGACCGCGACATCACGCCTACCGACCCTTTTTTAAAAATTCGCGAATTAAAAGCCGGCATAAAACCCAAAAAACATTCACCAACTGTAACAGATCCCGCGGTATTGGGGCCTGTGATCATGGTGCCGCATTCTTTGGCTGCAGCCATCACATACATGACATCTTGAACCGGAATGTGTTCGGTTAAAATGCAAATGCCTTTGGCTCCTGCATTGATCGCATCAAGGGCTGCGTCTTTAACGCCTAAGGGCGGGATGAACAGGATCGACATATCAAATCCATCACCATCTTTCATGGCGTCAACGGCCGATCCGTACACGGGAACGCCGCAGTGCACGGTGCCTGCCTTTTTTGGGTTTACGCCGCCAACGATTTGCGTACCGTAATCCTGCATGCGCGTCGTCCAGAAGGTGCCCTGTTTACCGGTAATACCCTGCACCAGAACGCGGTCGGTCTTGCGCACAATTCTCATGATGACACCCCTGCCTTAGCCGCATCGACAGCAGCTTTACTGGCCGCGTCCATATCAGGGTATGGGTCCATACCAAGGCGGTCTTTCAGCATCTTTATGGCCTCTATGTCACCTGTTCCGGCAATCGAGAAAAATACCGGAAGATCCGGTTTCAAATCTTCCCAGGCGTTAAGCAGCCCATCCATCATCACATCGCAGCGGGCAAATGCACCGCAGAAATTAACCACCAGACTTTTAACGCCAGGTTTTTCCAAAACCATTTCAAGCGCGACCTTACCTTTGGTATAAGCCTCACCGCCAATCTCGCAAAAATTTGCCGGATTGCCGCCATGATGACGAACAACGTCCATGGTGGTCATCGTCAATCCGGCACCGTTGGCGAGAACCGCGACATCGCCGTCGAGCTCTATATATTTGATGACATTTTCTTCGCCCTTGGCTTCGAGGACTGTCAGTTTTTCAGGCGTGCCCTTGGCTGCCAGGTCCATTTGCCTTTTGATGGCGCTGTCGTCCATTACGAATTTACAATCAAGCGCAACCACACCGCCCGCGCCGGTTAGAATAAGCGGATTAATTTCCAGCAGTTCCGCATCATGGGTGCGGTAAACCGTATAAAGTTTGACCAGCACGTCCGCGATGGCAGCTTCTGTTCCGTCCAGATCAAGGCCGGCAATAAGGGTCTTAGCCTGACCAAGACTAAATCCATGCCGGATATCAACCGCACATTTGTTTAGTTTTTCCGGCGTATTGACGGCGATCTCTTCGATGTCCATTCCGCCCTCTGTCGAGAACATTACGGCAGGACCCTTGGATGCCGGGTCGTTCAGAACAGCGGCATAAAACTCCCGCTTGATATCAGAAAGTTCTTCCACAAGAACTTTTTCAACCAAAAGGCCGCCAATCTCCATACCAATAATAGTCGCCGCATGTTCGGCTGCATGTTCCGGTGTTTTCGCCAGTTGAATGCCGCCCGCCTTACCGCGCTTACCAATCGGCACCTGGGCTTTCACGACAACCCCGCCAAGGGATGCCGCAGCAGATATTGCTTCAGCAGGATCGTTCGCAACGATACCTTTAGGAACAGAAATTCCTGCTGCAGCGAGAAGCGGTTTGGCCGCGTACTCTTCAAAATTCATTGGGTTATTTTCCGTACTTTTTCCAATGGGCGCCAAACAGTTCTTCTTCAGACGGTTTGTCTTCAGCGATGGTACGCACCAGATGAGTGATATTGATGAAGTGACGGTAATTAAGATTTTCAGATATAGAGTTGCCAGCCCATGTGCCACAGCCCATGGACAGTGTGAAATTAAGACCGTTATTGAAACTGCCGCCATTACCAAATGTATGCGCCTGATTAACCAGGACGCGGACGACTTTCAAATCTTCTGCCAGTTCACGGACATGGTTATCGTTCGACGTGTGAATACCGACGGAGTGTCCCATACCAACAAAATCGAGCACGTTCTGAACATGGGCTTTGGCGGCGGCGAAATCTTTGGCCCGATAAACTGTTAATACGAGCGAGAGTTTTTCATCAGACAGCGGATGATCTTTGCCAACATCATTGCCATCTTCAACGATAAAAAATTTGGCGTTCGCCGCCTCCGGCGCAAGATCACAGGTTTTTGCCAAAACGTCCGCGTCTTTAGCAATGACGTGCCGATTGAGATGCCCATCGACCCATAACGTATTAAGAATTTTTTGTTTTTCGTCAGCGGAACAACGGTACCCTCCAGCTGACTGCAATGCCTTGATTGCGTCTTCATAAACTTCGTCCAGGATGGTGACGGAATTTTCCGATGAGCAGGATGTCGAATTATCAAAACATTTGGACAACATAATTTTTTCTGCCGCATCGGCGAGATCAGCGGAGGTGTCAATAATCACAGGAACGTTGCCGGCACCAACGCCGATTGCCGGGGTTCCCGATGAATAGGCACGGCGAACGTTGTTTTGTGATCCGGTGCAGACGATCAGATCACATTGGTTCATCAGTTCCTGGGTCAATGCTTTGTTGACCGGAGCAGGCAGGACCTGAACCAGATCTTCCGGCAAGCCGATTTTTTTCAGCTCGCTGCGCATGTAGTCAACGGTTTTGGTCGTCGTTCCAAGACCTGCTGGTGACGGCGCTATGATCACGGCATTACGCCCCTTGATCGCCATCATCGCTTTATTGACCGGCGTTGCGGCCGGATTCGTTGACGGCGCAACGGCTGCGACAATACCGACGGGTTTGGCGTATTTGACGATCCCTTTGGCCTGATCCTCTTCAATAATGCCCACCGTCTTGACGCGCATCAGGTCCCGCAGCGTGCCAAACGTTTTTCGTGTGTTTTTGATAATTTTGCTCTCGACGTTACCAAGGCCTGTATCCTCGACGGCCATTTCAGCAAGTTCCAGCGCGCGTGCCGGCTCGTAGATAGACCAGGCAAGCGCGGTCACGGCTTCATCCACACGGCTTTGGGTTGCATGTTCAAATAGCGCCATTGCGGCGCGGGCCTTGGCCATAAGGCCCGATATGATTACGACCTCATCGTTGGCCGATCCGAGATCGCGGGCGGTTGCTTCACTCATTTGTAGCGTCCTTTCTGAGAAGTATCCGCATGCGGGGTTTCCGCCGGGTCCGTATCCAGCATATCGCGGATGCTGGCACTTAATATATCGGCAGCATCGCGTAATTTCGGCAAGTGCGTTTCCAACTGGGTAACGTTCATGCGCGCCTCAGCCGCGTGAATTGCCAGTCCCGCGACAACCTGCTGCCGGGCATCAAACACCGGAACAGCGATGGCAACCATGCCATGCAGATTTTCCTGATTATTGGTCGCGAAACCTTGTTTACGAATTTTGCGAAACTGTTTGTCGAGGATTACCGGGTTGGTGACAGTATTTTCCGTATACCGAGTCAGTGGCTGAGATTTCAAAATTCGGCTACGGGTACGTGCCGGTAAATGAGCCAGCATTAATTTCCCGATTGCGGTGCCATGAACAGAAACCCGGCTACCCGGACCAAATTGCAATCGCAGTGGCCAATCACATTCCACCCGCTCAACATAAACGATCTGGTCTCGATCAAGAATACCGACGTTGCAGGTCTCGCCAACCTCTTCAACAAGGCCACGCAAAACACCGCGTATCGGCAATGACCGATTGGCGAGGCGCAAGGCATTTATGCTAACATCCAATAGTTCCGAGCCGACGGTGTAGCCGTCACCATCAAGCTCCCGCCTGATCAATCCGGCATCCTCTAACTGACGAGCAATACGGTAAACGGTTTGGCGAGGGATATCCGTACGTTGTGCGATTGCCGCTAAACCCATTGGCCGGTCGCTATCAAGCAGGCCACTTAGAATCAGCATGGATTTTTGAAGAGCAGACGCGCTTTCGGAACGGTTTTCTGACATGAGCCTCTACATAAATTGTTATGATTGACGGTATTGAACATCAATTTCAACAAAAATTCAACAAAAATTCAAATAATTATATGTTTTGTCTCATAAAATGATTTTATGAATATTTTTTATTTTCCGATAATGTGTTTTTCGTCCGCAAACCTTGACGCCTTTGCACGCGTGAGCCTTATTGGATACTTGCCCTGTGTATCGGGCAGGATAATAAAGCTGCAAATATGAACGCAAATCCTTCTCCGCAAATCGGGCCCATTGGTAACGGCCCCGCATTCTACGCCGGCATGCTGGCCGCTTTGGCCATGCCATTCTGGATGGTTGTGGGCGCGATGATCGGTTTCGGATCTTTGGTCCAGGCTGCGGGGTTTGAGCTTGAGATTGGTATCGGATCGACACTTGGAATTTGGGGCCTACCGGGTCAGGTGGCAATGATCGAATTGTTTGTCCTGGGTGCACCACTGCTGGCGATCATCACGACATCGTCTATGGCAAACCTAAGGTTCATGCCGATGGTCGTTGTCATGACTCCTCTATTTATGGGCGACCTCCGGGCCAAGAGATGGCGTTATTTGATGGCTCAGGTCCTATCTATCAACATCTGGACAGTGACCATGAGTCGCTGCCCGGATATGCCGGCCAAGGACCGCTTTCCGTTTTTTTGGGGTGTATCAATCATTTGTCTGCTCGGCGGCGTCATCGGAACTTCAATTGGTTTTATTCTCGCCGGTACCATGCCGGTCTACGTTACGCTCAGTCTGGTGTTCCTTAATCCGGCTTATTTTGTTTTTGTATTTTCCAGCGTGCGGGTCAGAAACTGCATCATCGCCGTGATTCTCGGTGCCATCGCCGGTCCGCTGGTCCATCTTGTATCACCGGATTGGGGCGTACCGATTACAGGCATCTTCGCTGGCACCGCCGCCTTTTTTGTAGACCGGTGGTGGGCACCGCACACAGGGCCGGCAGAATGATCGAGCAGTCCCACTGGATCATCTTGTCCCTCTGTATCGGCGCAACATTCATCTGGCGCCTGATGGGCGCCGCAGTCGCCAATCGTATCAACCCCAACGGCCCGTTATTTGAATGGTTCAGCTGCGTCGCCTACGCCATGCTGGCTGGGTTGATCACCCGCATCCTGGTGATCCCTGTCGGTACGCTTGAGCAAACCAACACCCTAGATCGCGGCATCGCCATGGCCATTGGTTTCGCCTTATTTTTCACTTTCAAACGCAACGTATTCATCGGTACCATCGCAGCATTTATTGTGTTTCTCGCTGCGGCATATATGCGGGAGACCGGTATCCTCTAGGCACCTCGAAATCGCAACCACCGCTACGGGTTATCTGATTGAGGCCGAACTTTTTCACGTAACCGTTGAATAGCAGCGTAGAGCGTCGGGATAAAAAAGATTCCAATAAATGTTGCTGCGACCATGCCAAAGAAAACTACAAAACCCACTGAAACCCGACTGGCAGCCCCGGCTCCGGATGCCAAAATCAAAGGTGAAACGCCTAGAATAAACGACAGTGCTGTCATCATGACGGCTCTAAATCTCAAGCGGGCCGCTTCAATGGCGGCTTCGTTGGTCGTAAGCCCAGCTTCGCGCCGGACTTTGGCAAACTCGACAATTAGTATTGCGCTTTTAGCCGACAGCCCGATCAACATCACCATGCCGATCTGAGCATATAGATTAAATGTGAGAAACGGCAAAAACACGATAGGCATCAACGCGCCAAACATCGCGATAACAATGGACAGGATAACGGATAACGGAATCGTCCAGCTTTCATACTGGGCCACAAGAAAAAGATAGGCGAAGACGATAGCGAGACCAAATATGGCCGCGACCAATGCGCTGGCTTCCTGTTCCTGTTTCGCCGTTCCTGTCCAGGTCAAACGATATCCGGCCGGCAGCGCGTCTGCCGCCGCACGTTCCATGGCGGCAATAGCGGCTCCGGTACTAATATCTGCAGCGGGCGACGCGGTAATACTGGCGCTTTGAAACTGGTTATATCGCTTGATACTAAGCGGCCCTAAAATGGGCTTAACACTGACAATCGCCCGCAACGGCACCATTTCGCCTTTATTGTTCCGCACGAACAGGCGATCGATGTCATCTATTCTGGATCGAAAACTGGATTCTGCCTGAATTTTGACCCGGTATACCTTACCATAAAGATTAAAATCGTTGATGTACGACGAGCCAAAATTGGCTTGTAAAGTTGTGAATATCTCTGACAAGGAGATGCCCAGTATCTGTGCCCTGTCCCGGTCAACATCCAGGAATAGTTGCGGCACATTGGCGGAATAAGTGCTGAATACCCGGTCGAATTCCGGCATCTGATTGCTGTGGAAAACCAGGCTGCGGACGGCGGACGCCAGAGCCTGAGGTGACTGACCTTCAATATCCTGCAACTCGGCTTCGATACCGCCACTGGTTCCCAGTCCCATGATGGGCGGCAACGGGAACGCGAATGCATTGGCTCCTGGTATTGTGGCTAGGTCCTGATTGATTTTTCCAAGCAAGTTATACCATTTGTGCTGCGGCGCCGTCCGTTCAGCCCAAGGGTCCAATATGGCAATTACCAGTGCAGCATTTGATGCAGCGCCAGCAATAATGCTGGTCCCTGTAACGGATATAACGTTAGCGACGCCATCTGTCGCATTCATCGTGTCAACAATGCCGGACACGATTTCGTCCGTTCGCCGAAGGGAGGCGCCATCCGGCAATTGAACATCTGAAAACAGAACGCCTTTATCTTCGATAGGAAGAAATCCTGTGGGCGCATTTTGGAACAGAAAAAAAGTGGCCACCACAAAAAGGGCAAATCCTGACAATGACAACAGAAGGCGGCGCAACATCACTGATACAATTTTTACATAACCATCTCTTGATTTATCAACAGCGGTTGAAAACCAGGCAAGCGGGCCACGAGGTGTTCCGCTGTTCGGTTTGAACAGAACTGCAGAAAGTGCTGGCGCCAAGGTTAGTGCATTGATCGACGAAATGGTGACAGCGGCGCAGATGGTCACCGAGAATTGCATGTAGAGCTGGCCGGTCACGCCGGGCATGAAGGCGACAGGGACAAACACCGCTAATAAAACGAGAGTCGTCGCAATGATAGGCCCGGTAATTTCACGCATGGCCGCTAGAGTTGCGTCATGGGCATTAAGATTGTCGTCGCGCATCAGGCGCTGCACATTCTCAACCACCACAATGCTGTCATCTACGACAACGCCGATCGCCAGGATCAACGCAAAAAGCGTGATCATGTTGATTGAAAATCCGGCCACATACAACACGGCAAAAGTCCCGATCAAGGAGACTGGGATCGCCAGCATGGGCACCAGTGTTGAGCGCCAATCCGCTAAAAACAGGAAGGTTACGGCGACAACCAGAACAAAAGTGATGATCATGGTTTCAATCACCTCCTGGATGGAGGCCCGCACCGCTTTGGTTGTATCGTAAAGGATCTTGAATTCAACATCAGGCGGGAACCGCTTAGACAATGCGTCCATCTCGGCATAGATGGCCTCAGCCACATCCAGCGCATTTGCGCCGGGAGATTGATAGACCCCCATGGCCGTCGCCGGTTGATTATTGAGTTTCGGTTTGGACGAGTAGTTTTGTGATCCCAGTTCGATCCGGGCGACGTCCCTGAGGCGTACGAACGAGCCGTTTGTATTGGCTCGCAACACGACATTCCCGAATTCCTCAACCGTCGACAAGCGGCCTTTTGCCTGAAGGGTGAATTGAAATTGTGGTTCACCTTCAAAAGGTGGCGCGCCAAGTTGCCCTGCCGTAGCCTGAATGTTCTGAGCTTTTATAGCATTGGCCACATCAGTGGTCGTTAATTGTAATGCGGACATACGGTCAGGGTTCATCCATACCCGCATACCGTAACTCAACGGCCCAAACTGTGATACGCTGCCAACCCCATTGATACGGGACAACGCTCCCTCCACATAGATTGAGGCGTAATTGCTTAGAAACAACGCATCCCGGGTGCCTTCCGGTGAAACCACGTTGACGACCATTAACATATTGGTGGATTGTTTTTTTGTGACGACACCGTCACGCGTGACTTCTTGCGGCAATTGAGAATTAGCGATAGCGACCCGGTTTTGAACGTTGACGGCGGCGATGTCGGGGTCTGTTCCGACAGCAAAAGTAACAGTCAGAACATAACTACCGTCGTCACTGCTTTTTGATGACATGTAGAGCATACCATCAACGCCGTTTACCTGTTCTTCGATAGGGGTTGCCACCGTATCGCGAACAATGGCGCTATTGGCACCCGGATAGTTTGCCGTAACCTGTACTTGTGGCGGCGTGATATCAGGATACTCAGCGACCGAGATAACGGAGAGCGCAATCAGGCCGACCAGAGTGAGGACAATTGAAATAACAAAAGCAAACCGGGGCCTATCAATGAAAAAAGCGGAAATCAAGGATCAGCTCCCGGTCTGGAGAACTGGGTTGACCGCCATGTTTGGCCGAACTTTCTGTATCCCCTGAACAATTACCCGTTCGCCCGATGCCAACCCGTCTTCGACGATCCAATCCATATCATTTTGGTGGCCAGTAGTGATCCGGCGCAGCTCGACCTTGTTTTCGCGATCAACAACCAAAACAAAATGACCCTGACTGTCTTGTTGTACAGCAGATTGCGGAATGACAAGTTTAGTGACTTCAATTTTTTCGCGGACGATGACACTAACAAACTGACCGGGTAACAAAACACGGTCCGGATTGGCGAAAACAGCGCGCGCGGTGATCGTGTCCGTTGTCTGGTCTACGGACGGTTCAAGGTAATTAAATTTCCCGCTGACCGGATAAGGACTGCCATCGGTTAGCACCAAGGAGGGAGTGACCGGTGGGTTCTCCAGGTCTATGCCGCGTTTGCGAACATCAATCAGTTGTTTCTCACTAACCGCGATGACCACATGGACGGGGTCAACACTGGTAATCGTCGCGAGCGGGTCGCTACTGGTACCGACCAAGCTGCCAACGCTATAAGTAGAGCGGCTTATTTTACCGGCAATTGGGCTGCTGATTTCTGTATAACTGAGATTAAGTTTGGCTTGTTGAAGTGCTGCCTTTGCCTTGAGGACGTTGGCCCTGTCGATTTCACGTGTTGCGCGGGCCTGATCCAGGCTGGCGGTCGATAAATTGCCTCGATCCGCCAGCGTTTTCTTACGTTTGAAATCACTTTCAGAATTTTTGCTGTTTGCTTCCGCAACGGCCAGATCGGCCTCACGTTCAAGGACGGCTACGTTGTAAGTCGCTTTTTCGATGACAAATAACAGCTGGCCACGCTTTATCTCCGTACCCTCACGAAAATTTCTGCTTTCCAGAAATCCTTCAACACGGGCCCGCAAATCAACTGTCTCAACAGCCTCGACCCGGCCGACATACTCAAATTGAGGTGTTACATCCCGCTCGATTACGGCGGCAACAATCACGCTGGGCAGGCCCTGCGCATTCGCCGGTAGAATATGACTAGCGGCCATGAGCGCGATCAAACCGGTAATGAATGAGAACAAACAAACCTTATTAGAAAGTCCATGGGGCATTTCATTTTCTCACAATACAATTATGCGAAAACTATCGTATGGTGCTAGATAGGGCGTTGTACAGATACATTTCAATAACGATAGCCGCATTAAGGGTCTAACAGGCAAGAAAACGAGGTTGACTGGACTCCAGCTAAAATTCGCAGGCAAAATATTGACCGGCATTAAATACACCAACCTAAACCCAACGTTGGTTTTTGTTACGCTTCACCAAATTTATAATTCGGCGGCGTTGTAAACTTACACAAACCCCTTAAGCGCCGCATGAACACTATGCGGACGTTCGATAATCATCATGTGACCGCACTTATCGATAACGTCCAATGTGGCATTTTCGATTGCATCAGCGACGATTTTTCCTTTATTCGCCGGGGTCATCATGTCGTCTTTGCCAAGCACGAAGAGGGTTTTGCATTTCACTTTTGATGCCGCTTCAAGTGCGCCCTGATAGGCATTGCAGGCGGCGAGGTCGTTATGCAGGACACCAGTTTTTGCGTTCTCAAAAATGATCTGGCTGGCGTTATGGACCCAGAGGCCGGGATGCGGATGGCCGCCGATCTTGGCTTTTTCGCCGAGGCCCCAGAAAATGATCAGCTCCGGTGCCAGGCGTTCATTACGCTCGGCCGCAGCGATGAGGTCCGGGTGTACCGGCATGGTGTCCGAAATACCCATCAGGCAGAGGGCCTCAACTCGATCAGGGTACCGCGCGGCGGCTTCCAGCGTTACAAACGATCCCATGGAGTGGCCGATAAGTTTGGCCTTTTCAATGTTGGCGGCATCCAT
>WASW01088525.1_pt1 | contig 18906 bp, 17 predicted proteins | sample 5698521 | NCBI WGS metagenome assembly WASW01 (sample SAMN11175560, study PRJNA528189) | sponge metagenome | isolation source: marine sponge | host: Leucetta | place: Antarctica: Western Antarctic Peninsula, King George Island | collected 2013-01
GACAGAAGGGAGAGGGCTTCACGATCCATTGGACACTTGAATCGCATCGTCCCCCGCGGGTCAATCAAAATCTCGACATCAAAACATACGCATCAAGCACATCAAACCTGCAAAAGTTGCCCACACAACCCCCGGCAATCAGCTACCTGGGCAGTTACGTTTTAATTACATGTCACTAAGCGTGAGTGGGCCACTGCGCTCCTGCCATTCTTTCATGCCACCCTTAAGGTAATACGCTTCGACGCCTGCTTTGCGCAGATTGGCCGCAGCACTTTGGCAGACTTCATGGCCATGAACGCAATAACACACGACTGTATTGGATTTCACGTCATCGGCCCAGGCCGGGACGTTCTGAAAATCTTGCCAGACAGCGCCTTGGATCATCGCGGGCTCTTTTTCGATGGCGGGTTTCTTGCGCACGTCGACGATAGTTACATCGGCACTAAATTTGAGAAGTGTTTCGAGTTCTGATTGTTCAATGCTGTTCATAATGAGACTCCTTGCATCTGCGTAGGTTGGATAAGTTCGTTAGATTTAGATAAAGGACGTTGCGACGCCGAATGCAGCGCCTAAGGCAACTAACATCGGCACGCTGACGCGATTGCTGATCAGCAATCCAAGCGCAACAACTGCGGCGGCAACGGATAGCCACTGAACATCACCAGTGGTATCGAACAGCGCGGCACGGCCCAGAAAAAAGGCCAAACTGAGAATAACACCAACAACCGCAGCTGTTATCGCCGATAGTGCATTTCGTGCCCAGGCAAAGCGCTGGACACTCTCAACATATGGTGCGCCGACAATAATAAGATAGAACGAGGGCAGGAACGTCACATACGTCGTGACCAATGCGGCGATTACGCCAAGCGCCGCGCCTTCAGCGCTCCAGCCTGCGAAAAACCCGACATATGTGGTGACGAGAATCAACGGGCCTGGCGTGGTTTCAGCCAAAGCTAAACCATTGATCATTTCGGCAGCCGTCAACCACCCGTAGGTGTTTACGGCTGCGTCTGCAACGAATGGCAAGACGGCATAGGCACCGCCAAAGGTGACAAATGCGGCGGTAGTAAATAGCTTCACGACGTCTGAGAACGGCTCTGCGCCAAACACTGATATCGCCAACAAGCTTGGGCCAATCAAAGCGACAGCAAAAACAGCGGTAATCAAAAGAATACGTTTTAGGGCCCCAGACGTCTGCGTCGCGCCAGATGTTTGTGCTTCTGGTGCAGCGTGGTCGTCGTGTCCTGATGACAGGGCATCTGGTTTGAACTTGGCAATCGTGACACCGGCAATGCCGGCAACGAGCACGACAACAGGGAACGGAGTTTCCGTGAACTGTAGGGCAGCGAACGCGCCGACTGCCAGAGCTAGAGGCACAATGCCATTACAGGTCTTCTTGCCGATCCGATAGACAGCAGAGATAACAATCGCGATCACAACCGGTTTTATGCCATGGAATATGGCTGCAACGATCCCATCATCGCCGTGCGCCGCCGCAACCCATGCCAGGAAAATCATCAGAAACGTGCCTGGGATAAAGAATGCAGTACCGGCAAACAGTGCGCCTTTGACGCCGTGTAATCGCCAACCGATGTAGGCAGCCAATTGCTGCGCTTCGGGGCCGGGTAGCAACATTGAGTAATTCAAGCCACGTAAAAATGCGCCCTGGCTCAGCCATCTGCGCTTGTCGACGCATTCGTTCTGCATCATTGCGATTTGGCCTGCAGGGCCGCCAAAACTCATAAAACCGAGTTTGATCCAATACCGTGCAGCTTCGCCAAACGACGGTTGTGTAGGATTTTCAGCTGTAGATGGTTTTTCTATTTGATCGTTCATATACCCTCACACTCGAAAACGCTCAAGCAAGTAGCGAGGGCAGCGCTTGGGCGAACGATCGCCTGTAACGTCGGGCGACTGCCTTTAGCCCGATAAAATTTTACGAAAGTTAAAATCACAGAAACGTGAGGTGCTGTCAAGGCAACGTGAAAAGACTTACATGTATATATGCTATATATGCGTAATATAAGGTATCCGGCGAGGGGCCTGAGCACGGGGAATTATAACAACGACAAAAGGAGTAATTTTTATGTCTATTTCAAAGAAAACACTTGGCGCAACGCTCGCAACAGCAGCAGCAGCTATGTTCATTGCAGGTGCCGCAGTTACGATTGCACCAACAACTGCTCATGCTAGCGTTAAGTGCGCAGGCATCAACTCATGCAAAGGCACAAGCGCTTGCGCAAGTGCGACGAACGCATGCAAAGGTCAAAACGGATGTAAGGGTCAGGGCTGGGTAAGCACTGAGTCTGCTTCTGCTTGTGCTGGTAAAGGCGGCAAAGTCGTAGAAGGCTGACGCTGACCATTCTATCGGTTATTATGGTGCGGAGGGGTCGCAATAGCGGTTCCTCCGTTTCATTTTTGGATGCAGGAACATAATGACTCTCGAAGGTTTTGGCTTAGGGCTTCGCCCACAACATTTCCCGGAAATTCTTGGCGATGACCCAACGTCGACGGATGGCGTCGATTGGTTTGAGATTCTCTCTGAGAACTTCATTGATGTTGGTGGTCCGCCGATGCGCAGCATGATGGCCGTCCGTGAAAGATTCCCGATTGTGATGCACGGCGTGTCCATGTCGATTGGATCGATCGACCCATTGGATTTGGAATATCTTAAAGGATTGAAGGCACTCGCAAATCAAGTTGAGCCAGTTTTAATATCTGATCATCTTTGCTGGACCGGTGCACATGGCGTGAATATGCATGACTTATTGCCCTTGCCGATGACCGAAGAAACCGTCGAGCATGTCGCCGCGCGCGTTCGTCAGGTCCAGGATGTTCTTGGGCGTCGGTTCATGCTTGAAAACACATCAACCTACGTCACCTTCGAAGAAGATGAGATGACGGAGTGGGAATTCATTTCCGAAATTTGTGCACGGGCTGATTGCGATATCTTACTCGATGTGAACAACATTTATGTGTCCGCATTTAATCATGGGTTTTCAGCGGATGAATATCTTTCTGGTATTCCCAAGGCACGCGTTAAACAAATTCATTTGGCGGGCCACGAGCATAATGGTGATCATATTATTGATACACATGATGAGCCGGTGCCCAAAGACGTGCTGGATTTATACGCAAAAACGATCGCGCGACTTGGTGCCGTGCCAACAATGATCGAGCGCGATGCTAACATTCCGCCATTTGCTGAATTGGTTCGAGAACTGCAAGGTGTGCGACGTATCGCGGAGGGCGGCCAATGAACGCTTCTCTTAATGACATTCAGTCAAAGTTTCAGTCACGGCTGTTGAATGGTGATGATGCGATCAATCCACATTTGGCTAACGGCGGCCCGTTCATGGGTGCTTATGATTACGCGTACCGTGCACGGCTAATTGAAATTCTCAGTGAAGACTTCGAAGGCCTGCACACGTTGCTGGGTGACGAGCAGTTTGCAAATGCAATGACAAGCTACGTTGATGCGCATCCATCAACCACACGGTCTGTGCGTTGGTTGGGGCGGTTTGTAGCGGATTGGCTTACTGAAACAGAACCTTGGAACGCACATCCAGAATTAGCGGCTATGGCGCGGTTTGAATGGATGCTCGGTCTGGCATTTGATGCAATAGACGCACATCTCATCGGTGTCGGAGATATTGGTTTAGTGCCGCCCGAGGCATGGCCGATGCTGACGTTTACGTTCCATCCTGCCTTAAATACAGCGTTGCTGACCCATGACGTGGCGCCGTTCCATCAGGCGGTTCAAGCGGAAGTTGATCCATCTGCTGCACCCGAGCTTTTTGATACACCAAAACTTTGGACAGCATGGCGCGATCCGGAAACGTTAATGGTGACATACCGACAACTCGATTTAGACGAGGGACAGGCATTGTTGGCGGCCAAAGAAGGCCAAACTTTTGATGGTATTTGCGAGATCGTCGCCGATCTTACAGAGGCTGACGAAGCGGCCGTGCGTGCTGCGGGTCTTTTGCGGCTTTGGATCGAAAGCGGTTGGGTTATCGGTTTAGATGCCGAGGGCATGAGTTGGTGAAATGATCCGAGAGTTCCTTCTCCCTTGGGAGAAGGACAGGATGAGGGGTCTATCCGCTGGAGAATGCTTATCAGCACCCCTCACCCGGCGCTTCGCGCCACTCTCTCCCAAGGGAGAGGGAACAGAAATTTAAAGAACCTTGCCTGGATTCATAATCCCGGTGGGGTCAATAATCGCTTTGATCTTGCGCATGAGGTCAATCTCGACCGGTGAAGTATAACGCACAAGTTCTTCACGTTTCAGTTTTCCGACACCATGCTCTGCTGAAAAGCTGCCATCCATTTCGTCGACCAATTCATTTAATGGATCGGTGACATCATGCCATTTTTCCAAATATGCGGCTTTGTCTGCACCGACAGGCTGGGTCAAATTATAATGTAGATTGCCGTCGCCTATATGACCGAATGTCATCGGGCGAATGCCTGGTATAATACCAGACACGATCTTATCAGCTTTCTCGAGGAACTCAGGCATCCTTGATACGGGGATAGATACATCGTTTTTAATGGAGCCACCTTCGTGCGCTTGTGCTTCAGGGATGGTCTCACGTATATGCCAGAGGTCATGATTTTGCTGACCGCTTTCGGCAATCACTGCATCCTCGACCTCACCTGATTCAAATGCAGTTTCAAGAAAATCTTCAACGGCGCCACGCAAATCATTTCCGCTACGTGGTGATGTTAATTCCATGAGCACATATGCATCGTGTTCATTCTCGAACGGATCGCGCACACCCTCTGTGTAAGTGCACGTCACCGCAAGGCTGGCACGGTTCATGTACTCGAACGCGCTTAACGCGTCACCCACCGCATTTGATGCCCGTGCGAACAACGAAATCACAGCATCAACGTCTTTGAGTGCGATCAGCGCTGTCTCGGTTTGTCGTGGTTTTGGATAGAGCTTCAAGACGGCTGCGGTAATAACTCCAAGCGTACCTTCAGCTCCCATAAACAGGTGCTTCATCTCGTAACCGGTATTATCTTTGCGGAGGCTTTTGAGGCCGTTCCATATCTCACCGGACGGCAAGACGACCTCAAGTCCCAAGACCAGATCACGTGCGTTACCATATCTGAGGACATTTGTGCCGCCTGCGTTGGTTGAGAGGTTGCCGCCGATCCGGCAGCTACCTTCAGCGGCAAGGCTTAACGGGAATAGTTTATCAGCATCGTCTGCTGCTTTTTGAATATCCGCCAAGATACACCCAGCACCCACCGTCATCGTGCCGTTAACGGTATCCATTGCGTGGACGGTATTAAGGCGTTCGGTTGAAATCACGATCTCATCCGTTGCAATGCCACCACCCACGAGACCTGTGTGCCCGCCAAGCGGGACTATGCCAATGCCGGCATCTGCAGATGTTTTCACGACGAAAGCGACGTCTTCTGTCGTGCCGGGTTTGGCAACAAATGTCGCCGTGCCTTTATAGAGACCTCGCCATTCAATGTTGTATGCATCCAATTGGCTTGGGTCGTCTACATACCCGGATGAACCTAGTTTTTCACGAATTGCGTCAGTAGCGGATTGTCTGTTTGTCATATCAAGATATTGGCGATGGCCAGTCTCATGTTCAAGGTTGAATACAATTTTATGTGTGAACGGCGCGGCGAAGGCGGTCATTAATTGCCATGCCTAAATCTTCATCTGGAATTGGCGCGACGGCAATTTGTTTTGTCTTAGACGCGTCCAGCGCATGGAGTACATCAAATAGGTTTGCAGCGGCTTCCAGAAGATCGCCGTCTTGGCTCAGGTTCGGTTGACCCAACACAGAAATATGGCCGAATCCAATGAAGGCCTCGCCCTTTTCAGGTTTTTTAACGTTCATACGAAGCGCTGCTTTTGGCGCGTAATGGCGGCTCATCATGCCTGGTGATTTTGGTGCCGTGTTATCGTCACCAGCAATCTCAATCTCGCCAAGAATGGTTTCGATGTCATCTATAGATAATCCTCCAGGGCGGAGCAGTGTCGGTGTCTCCGTTGTCAGATCGATCACGGTGGACTCAAGGCCAACATCGCAAGAGCCGCCGTCTAAAATCATCGTGGGGCCACCGTCGTCCGGGCCGGAAAGAGACATTTGAACATGTTTGGCGCGGGTCGGGCTGATGCCACCTGATCGGTTCGCGCTCGGGGCGGCAACAGGTACACCGCAAATATTTAGGAATTTCCGTGCCGTTGCACTGCCAGGGACGCGGACGGCGATGCTGTCCAGACCGGCGGTGGTTAATTCAGCAACGCTTCTTTTTGGGTTTTTGGGCAGGACCAATGTTAACGGTCCGGGCCAATAGGAGTTTACCAGGTCGACCGCCCGGTCATCAAACACCGCAATATCATGAGCAGTACGGATATCAGGTACATGCGTGATCAGTGGATTGAAACTTGGCCGTCCCTTCGCTGCAAAGATACGCGCAACGGCATCAGCGTTTGTCGCGTCACCACCGAGGCCATAGACCGTCTCGGTCGCGAATGCCACTAAGGCACCATCACGAATGAGTTTGGCTGCTTCATTCATTGCAGCAGCGTCCATCGCACGAATAGGCGATTTACTCGTCATTTTTTTTACGATGGGTCAGGTACGCCCGGCCCGCGGGCAATGAAGTGCGGATTGCGGAATTCCGGTTTGCCGTATCTTAAGGGTGCGCCATCTTCGGTAAGAACGTCACCGCCTGCGTACATTAAAACTGCATGGCCAGATGCTGTGTCCCACTCCATGGTTGGACCAAAGCGCGGATAAATATCAGCTTTGCCCTCAGCAACACGGCAGAATTTAAGGCTCGAACCTGCACTGATACGTTGGCCAATGGGAAGTCCCGCCAGATAGGTTTCGACTTCTTCAGTGCCGTGGCTACGTGATGCAATGGCGATCATGCCTTCCTTCGGTGCCTTGCGGCATGAAATCTGCTTTGCCTTACCGTCGCCACCGTATTGGGCAAAGACCCCCGCACGCGTTGCGACAAACGTGTCATCGGTGGTGGGGAGGTGAACGACACCCAGTACCGGAATACCACTTTCGATCAATGCAATATTGACCGTGAACTCGCCGTTACGAGAGACAAACTCTTTGGTGCCGTCGAGCGGATCGATCAACCAGAAAGGCCGGTCACCTACAACGGGGATATTCCCCTCGGAAACGCCTTCTTCGCCGACAAATGCGAACTCATTGGTGATGCTTTCCCGAATAGCACGCACAATCAGCTTTTCGGCTTCGCGGTCTGCTTCGGTGACGGGGGAGTTATCGTCTTTTGAATCGACGTCAAAATCGGTCTCATAAATATCCATGATGGTGCGCCCGGCGCGGCGTGCGACTTCGCCAATCTGTTCGGCAAATCCAAGACTAATATTGAGAACCATGTTGCGACGTCTCCGTGTTGGTTGGTTCGCGGACAATCGCGCCCTATGCCTTGATAGTCAACGACCGGCCTATGATTTTGCGTGTATTTCCTCGGCAATAAACCGATTGGCAAGAAAGTTCCCGGACCAATGATCCAATGCCATGCCAGCTTTCCGTTTCAGATGTGCGAGGAATTGCTGTGGTTCCGGGAGTTGTTCCCACACCGACGGAAGGAACAACGCGCGGTGCTCGCCATCCTGTATTACCAGGCCATCGATTCCAGGGCGCAGTTGGCTGAGTAAGTCTGCTTCGTCCTTGAACGTCATTTTTGATTGTGGACTGAGCACTGAAATCGAGAGACGGAGTGTCTCGTATTCTTCTGAGGTCACTGGTTTAAATCTTGGATCTTTGAACGAGGCCCGGTGCGCATTCTGAGCGACATCACGGACCAGTGGTTGATGTGCAACGGCTGCGCCGATGCAGCCGCGAAGCTGGTTATTTGCGGTCTTAAGCGTAACGAAAGACGCACCGGGCGCTTGCAGCGTTTCCGGTTCATTCCTTAGATTAATGCCGATCGGGTTGCCGGACTTGAGGCCAAACCGGATCGCTTGATCTGCCACATCCAGTAAATGCGGCCCATGGTCTTTCAATAGCTGTTTGGTTTGCTGCTCAAATTCAGTTGCAGACGATGTCTGAGGCGCGGCGGGTTTTGTGCGGGTTTCAAGCTAACTTTAAGCGGTGTCTTGATGGTTTGATTTTTCGGCTCATAAAAAGCCCAGGCGCCATAGCCAACGACGCGCTCTTTGGTGCCTGCTGTATCGCCCGAATTCACGAGGCCAATCGTCTCGACACGCATCCCGCGCGCTTTGGCATAATGCAGTAATCCGCCAACCGGGAACCGCCCGCATGCGCCTTCGCGTTCAATTTTTGAAGGATCAAGTGACGAGATGGCAGCGGCTGTGCGTGCATCGATCTGCTTTGCATCGTCGTAATCCAGAAAATGGCTTAAATCTGTTGAGATGACGATCAGCGTTTCAGGTCCGCCCCAAAGTTTCTGCAAGGCATCGGCGACAACGGCGGGCAACGTCTCGCCTACGACAATGGGCACGAGTTTGAAGTCGCCCAGAACTTCCTGCAAAAACGGCAGGTGCACTTCGAGAGAATGCTCAGCCTCATGCGTCGGTGGAAACGTGCTTACGTGTTCAAGATCGGCGACAAGCGCTTCTGCATCTTTGTCGATTTCAATGCGACCGAGCGGCGTTTCAAAATACGCCGCACCCGAGAGTGCCAGACCCTGAACGGCAACCCGGTGGCATGGTCCCATTAGAATGACGCGTTTGATTTTTTCTGCGATGGGCTTGAGGCGCGCATAGGCTTTCGCTGCCAATGCGCCCGAATATCTGTAGCCCGCGTGGGGGGCGATGATGGCCTTGGGCGCAGCGCCCTTGGGGATTTGCGCGCTCGCCAAGAAGTCCTGTACTTCATTTCGAAGCACATCAGCATCATCCGGATAAAACATCCCCGCAACAGCAGCTTCTCTAATCACGCTCATGAACACACATTCCCAATGATTGCTGGGTGTATTCTAGCGCACGATGCCGAACTTCGAAACCTATCAGAGAGGCATTCCTCAGTTAGGATTTATTGCCTATACTCCACCCATGACTGACGGTGCCCCAATTATAGATGAGACTTTTGCCGACGCGGTGCCGGGGCGTTACTGGCATGCGGTCGAGGATGGTCGTATTCAGTGCGATATATGTCCGCGCTTTTGTAAGTTACGTGATGGGCAGCGAGGGTTATGTTTTGTGCGTGGTCGGCAAGGTGACGAGATCGTGCTCACCACATATGGCCGGTCCAGTGGTTTCTGTGTCGATCCGATTGAGAAAAAACCGCTCAATCACTTTTTACCCGGCACACCAGTGCTGAGTTTTGGCACGGCGGGCTGCAATCTCACTTGCACATTCTGTCAGAATCACGATATCTCTAAATCCCGCGCTTTCGATAAACTGCAAGCCAAAGCCTCGCCTGAGATGATTGCCAATGCTGCGATTAAAACAGGCGCGCGCTCTGTGGCTTATACCTACAACGATCCTGTGATTTTTCTCGAATACGCAGTCGATGTGGCTCATGCCTGTCATGAACTAGGTGTTAAGAACGTTGCTGTCTCGGCGGGATATATTTGTGAAGAGCCACGTGCAGAATTCTTCTCGCACATGGATGCAGCCAACATTGACCTCAAAGCCTTTACTCAGGAATTTTACCGCAAGCTCTGTAGTGCTGATCTGGCGCCGGTTCTCGAAACACTTAAGTATCTTAAGCACGAGACAGACGTGTGGTTCGAGATTACGGACCTGTTGATCCCGGGCGAAAACGACAGCGAGCACGAAATTGAGGAAATGACCCAGTGGATTGTTGAGAATCTGGGGACCGATGTGCCGGTGCATTTCACGGCATTTCATCCGGATTGGAAAATGATGGATAAGCCGCGTACGCCGCCAGCGACGCTTTTGAGCGCGCGCGATATTGCCCTCAAAAATGGCATTCGATACGCGTACTCTGGGAACATTCATCATAAACCAACCCAAAGTACTTATTGCCATAATTGTGGTGAGGCCGTGATTGGGCGCGATTGGCATGAATTGTCAGAGTGGAACCTTGTGTTTGGTGGCAACCATATCGCTGACTGTAAAAGCTGTGGCACGCAACTCGCGGGCGTGTTTGAAGAGCAACCCGGTACGTGGGGTCGGAGACGTGCTCCCTTGAAATTTCGGACCTAACGGTTGCCTTAGATTAAGCGATACGTGACAATCAGGAATTGACCTGTTACATGCGCGCTACGTTTAAATGGTATGATTCAGGCTTGCCTACATGACGAAAAACCAACTTCTCGTAATCCTTAAAGTCGCAGTTTCAGGCGGACTTATTTGGTTCTTGCTGTCATCGATCGATATTGGTGCGGCAAAAGACCGAATTTTTGGCGCCGATCCCGTCATGATTTTGTACGCAGGGTTTGTGTTGCTGGTGCAAATGGGTGTCGGTGGTGCGCGGTGGTGGGCTGTAATGCGCGCGATCGAGACACCGCTTCCCTGGCTGGAATTAACCAAATTATTTTGGATTGGGGGCTTTTTTAGTCAGGCATTACCATCGTCCGTGGGCGGTGATCCGATCCGAATTTACATGGCTTACAAAGATGGATTGCCCCTCAGCAAAGCCATCAACGGTGTCATGCTTGAGCGTGTGGTCACGATTATTGGCTTGACGGTCCTCGTGGTCGCTGTTCAGCCGTGGTTTATGTCTAAGTTAAACGCAGAGACTCAAATGTTGACGTTGAGTGTTTTGGCCATGCTGAGTGTGGGCACAATATTTGGCGTCATTGTTTTACTGTACCTTGACCGATTACCCGAAGCTTTGAGCAAGTTCAGAATAGTACGCGGTATGAATGCGTTGGCCGCCGATTCAAGATTGCTGTTTCTCAGGCCAAAAGGTGCCTTGCTTGCCTGTGGTTTTGGGGTTTTTACCCATGTGAATATTTCACTTTGTGTTTTCTTTCTGGCGATGAGTATTGATGTTGATGTGACATGGCTTGATTGCATGGTCTTGATGCCATTGGTCATTCTTGTGACAACCTTACCAATCTCAATTGCGGGGTGGGGTGTGCGCGAAGGGGCAATGGTGACAGCGTTTGCGCTTGTCGGTGTGCCGCGCGAAGGTGCTTTGGTTTTATCGCTCATGCTTGGAATCTTAGGTATCGTCATGATGATACCAGGCGGCGTCTTGTGGCTCCTGAGGCGTAAGTCCGGAGAACCGATATCGGCTGCAGATGCAGAGGCTGCCGTCGAACAAGAACTCGAAAATACTGAGGACACAGCGACTAAAAACGTCTGAACCCTTGAACCCCGCGTGCGGGGCTATACACTCGCTGTTAAATCATCTCACCAGCGAGGACTCTCATGAAGATTACGTTTTCCAATCCTGCCCAACCAAACAAAGGTATCGTCGTTGTATTTTCTGCTGAGCGCGGAAAATGGTCTGACAGCGCGGCCAAACTCGATACGAAACTCAAAGGTGCGCTAAAGCGCGCTGCCAAGGCATCTCGCTTTGAAGGCAAGCGCGGCCAAACCATGACGGTGTTGGCACCTACGGGGGCAAATCTTGAGCGCGTGCTTTGTGTTGGTGTTGGTAAACCAGCGGAAATGACTTTTGAGAATATGACGGAGCTTGGCGGCAAGGTCTTTGCAGCCCTCAAGGGCGCTGGTACGGCGGCTGCAGTTTGCGCTGATGGTTTCGATAAATCATCGTTGAAAGCGGCTGACCTTGCGGCTGCAATTGCTTATGGATCATTGCTCCGTGCCTACAAGTTTGAAAAATACAAAGGCAAGGAAAAGCAAAGCAAAGATCCAGTCATCGGATCTATGGCTGTGCATTGCCAAGGTGCTCCTGCGGCAAAATCTCGCTATGTGAAATTCGCTAAAATTGCTGATGGTGTTTACTTCACGCGTGATCTGGTCTCGGAGCCACCAAACATTTTGTACCCCGTTGAATTTGCGAAACGCCTCAAGCGAGACCTGACCAAAATAGGTGTCAAAGTGACCGTGATGGGTGAAGCGCAAATGCGCAAACTTGGCATGGGCTCATTGCTTTCCGTTGGTGATGGTAGCGCACGCGAAAGCCAGATGGTTGTTATGGAATATAACGGCTTACCTGCTGCAAAAAGAAAAAGTTCACAGCCGATTTCTTTCATTGGTAAAGGTGTTTGCTTTGATACCGGTGGTATTTCGCTAAAGCCTGCCGGGGGCATGGATGATATGAAATGGGATATGGGCGGTGCTGGCGTCGTATCCGGATTGATGAAGGCCCTCGCTGGCCGCAAGGCAAAATGCCACGTCATCGGGGCTGTTGGTCTTGTTGAGAATATGCCGGACGGTAATGCAACGCGTCCTGGCGATATTGTTGAATCAATGTCCGGTCAGACCATTGAAATTCTCAACACAGATGCCGAAGGACGACTGGTTCTGTGTGATGTTCTGCATTATGTGAACGAGAAATATAAACCACAGTTCATGGTCGATTTGGCGACATTGACGGGTGCGATCATCATCGCACTTGGCGCTGAGCGTGCAGGTTTGTTCTCTAACAATGACAAACTCTCAGAGCGGCTTTTCGATGCGGGCGAAGCAATGAATGAGCGTGTCTGGCGCTTCCCTCTCGGCAAGGAATATGACAAGGATCTGGATACAGACGCTGCGGATATGAGAAATATAGGCAGTGGTCGTGGTGCAGGTTCAATCACGGCAGCGCAATTCCTGCAAAGGTTTGTTGGTGATACACCTTGGGCGCACCTGGATATTGCAGGCGTCACCTGGTCCAAAAAAGACAGCGCAGTTGTGCCACGTGGTGGTACAGCTTTTGGTGTCCGCATGTTGGACCGCTTTGTCGCTGATCATTACGAGTAAATTAATCAAGGCGAGATGTGGCGTGTGTCATGACTGAAATTGGTTTTTACCACTTGACACGCTCGGGGCTGGAACAAGCCCTGCCACAGCTTTTGCAAAAAACTATGGAAGCGGAAAAACGTGCCCTGATTGTTCTGGGCTCGCCTGAACGCGTGCAATGGCTCAGCGATCAATTGTGGACGTTTGATGCGGCGTCATGGCTGCCACACGGATCGCAGAAGGATGGCGATCCTGAATTGCAGCCGATCTGGCTTGATACCAAGGATGAGAATGCCAATGGCGCGCAATTCTTATTTCTTGCAGACGGTGGTGAAACCTCAGATGTCAGTTCGTTCGAGCGTTGTTTTGATTTGTTTGATGGGCGCGATGAAGATGCAGTTACGTCTGCCCGTGCGCGCTGGAAAGCCTTGAAAGATGAAGGTCACGACCTAACGTACTGGCAACAGGGTGAACGTGGTTGGGAAAAGAAGGCTTAAAGCCGGGAGATAATAATGACGAAGCGATGGGTGAACAGACCTGAGGGATCGACTTGGGGCGATTGGGGAGAAGACGATCAGCTTGGTCGTGTGAACTTGCTAACCCCAGAAAAGGTTAAAGCAGCAGTTTCTGAAGTTCAGGACGGGCGGTCTTTTTGCCTATCCTTGCCACTTGATCTTCCTGGTGGAAACAGCGTCAATCCCAAACGCCATCCGCCAAAATTTGGTGTCGTCAATCATCCGCCGGGAAGTGATGGTGTCTATTACAATCTGGTCTGGAAAGATTATCAGGACGGCAACATGGACGTGTCATCTGATGAATGCACAACGCTTTGGAATCAGTACTCGACGCAATGGGACAGTTTCGCGCACGTCGGGAGTTTGTTTGATGCCAACGGTGATGGGGAACCTGAATGCGTCTATTACAACGGTTTCCGCGCTGGCGAAGAAATCCTCGGGCCTGATCATGCGGACGGTATGGGCGCACGTGCACTGTCTGTTGGCGGCATGGCCAAGGCAGGTATGCAAGGCCGTGGCGTGATTCTGGATATGGTGCCACATGTTGGCATCGGTCGTACCGTTGTTGGCTATGACGGTCTGATGGAAATGCTCAACGCTGATAATATCGTCGTCGAAGAGGGAGACTTCTTTCTGTTCCATACGGGTTGGGACGATATGATTTTGGATATGGCCGGTGACCCTGATGCTAAGAAGCTTCATTCCAGCGGTGCCGTGCTTGATGGATATGACAAAAAGCTTTTGCAGTGGATTACGGACAGCGGCGTTGTTGCGTTGATTTCGGACAATATGGCGGTTGAGGACTCAAGCGGATTTGGCGAGTCCCAGGGTGGGTGTTCACGGTTACCGCTTCATCGACATTGTCTGTTCCGCTTGGGCGTGCACTTGGGTGAATTGTGGCATCTCTCAGAATTGGCGACGGCCCTGCGTGACCAAGGACGCTCTCGCTTTCTGCTGACGGCGCCACCGTTGTATTTGCCAGGTGCAGTCGGTTCTCCGTCGACACCTATTGCGACGATTTAGAGCAAAACCGGAGGAAATGGTTTCATTTTTGACCGTGGCTTTGCGGAAATATGAGCAAAACCGGAGGAAATGGTTTCATTTTTGACCGTGGCTTTGCGGAAATATCAATTAGGTAGAACATGCAACAACGAGACTTTGATGCGGATCGGAAAGGCCCTTTAGAAGGGGTGCGTGTACTTGATCTCTGCCGATTGGTGTCAGGGAATATGCTGACACATCAGCTGGCTGATTTTGGCGCAGACGTCACCAAGATCGAGCCGAGCGGAAAGGGTGATCCGCTGCGCGCCTGGACCAAGGGCGGGATCGATACTTTTTGGAAAGCCTATTGCCGCAACAAAAAAAGCATCGCACTTGATTTCCATGCCGAGGGTGCGGCAGCCGTTATCCTGAAACTGGTTGAACATGCCGAGATCTTTGTTGAGAACTTTCGTCCCGGACGCCTCGAGCAAATGGGTCTCGGGCCGGACGTGCTGCATAAGCATAACCCAAAACTCATTATTGTTCGGATATCGGGGTTTGGTCAGACCGGGCCCTATAGCGACAGACCGGGCTTTGGTTCGTTGGTCGAAGGCATGTCTGGATTTGCTTTTAGAAATGGGTTCCCAGATCGTCCGCCGCTGCTGCCACCCATTGCCATGGCGGATATGATCGCTGGCCTTCAAGGTGCTTATGCGACGATGGTGGCGCTCCGGGAAATTGAGCTTAAGGGCGGGCAGGGACAGGTCATTGATATGTCTTTGTTAGAACCAATTTTATCAACACTAGGCCCCGCTGCGATGGACTTCAAAGCCACTGGTGAAATTCCAACCAGAGTTGGGAATCGTTCACACACCTCAGTGCCGCGTGATGTCTACACAACACGGGATGGCAAGTTTATCTCGCTGTCGGCATCCATTCAACAAATGGCCGAGCGCGTTTTCCGTACTATTGGCCGCGAAGATATGATCGATGATCCGCGCTACCGAACCAACGCAGACCGGGTCCAGCGATGCGACGAAGTGAACGACATTGTTGCGGATTGGGTCGCTGCGCGTGATCAGGTGGAGGTTTTGCGTATCTTTGCCGAGGCTGGTGTGACGTCAGCACCAATTTATAATGCCGAGGATCTGTTGGCCGATCCTCATGTGAACGAACGGGGGGTGCTGGTTGAATTACCTGATGAGGATCTAGGCTCGGCGCCAATGCATAACATTCATCCCTATATGTCCGAGACGCCGGGCGCGTTCAGAACACGTGCGCCCAAGCTTGGTGAACACACGGATGAAATGCTTGTCGCAGCAGGTTTTTCGCTCGAGGAAATTGCAGCGTTACGCACAAAAAAGGTTATTTCATAAAGGCTTAATAGGTGGGGTGACGTCGTCGGATACTCCACGCAAGCACCATCCCGATACCGCCAATAATCGCCATCGCAAAGAAGGCATCGCCTGCGTAGTCTTCGTATAAATGCCCGGACAGCACGCTTAATAAACCAATCCCGAAACCAGATACGATTAAGGCGTAAAGTGTCTGAGCCGTCGCTGAAATATCTTCGGGCATACGATCTGCAATAAAGTACACAGCCCCTAAGTGTGCTGCGCCAAAAGTGAACGCATGCATGAGCTGCAACGCGGCAATCGTCCATAAGCTGTCTGCAAATGGTGTCATGGTCCATCTCAACAAACAGGCCAGACCACCCAGTGCGATCAGGTGTGCGGGACCGATCCGTTTAATCGCGTTTGCGGCAAAGACAAACAAGATGACTTCCGCCAAAACACCTTCCGCCCAAAGTAATCCGATGACGCCTTCGCTCAATCCCATACGCAACCAGTTGAGTGTACCAAAGGTGTAATAAAGTGCGTGTGAGCCTTGGATACAGGCTGTTGCGACGACAAAAATGACGAACGTCTTATCGCTTAGTACGCGGGTAATCGGGCCGGGACCTTCTGATTTTGGTGACGGGGTCGACCGGAAATCTGGTGCGATATAGGTGCCCAGCGCATAAAGTGCGATGGCGATGGCGATGGCTTGCCAAATCAAATCTGGATCGGCGTCTTTTAGAAAATACCCCACCCCTGAGGCACCTAGAATGAAGGTGAGCGAGCCCCAGAGCCGGATACGCCCATAATCAAGCCCATGGCGCTTGGCGCCAAGCATGGTCAGACTTTCACTTAGCGGCATGATCGGGCCCATCACACCGATCAAGCAGGCTTGCAGAATCAGTATTGCTTCGAAGCTGTCGACGATGGCGAACGGCATAAAAAGTACAAACGCGAGCGTAGACAGTACAACCATCAAGCGTTTGCGCTCGCCGGTACGGTCGGCGAAGCGGGCGCTCAAGGGGCCAACGAAGGCACGAATGAGACTCCCAGCTGCAATCACAAGACCAATCTCGGGCGCTGTTAAGCCTTTGGCTTCAAGCCATACGGGCCAGAACGGCATCATGATACCGACGACCAAAAACATCCCGCCATACAAGAGTGAGAGCCGAAAAGCCGGATTCATGAGGCGACTGACTTTGCAAATTCACCGAGCTCACCGAGGCTTTTGATCGCGCGAGATCCATACCATGACGTCATCTCGCCGTCGATTAGATGTGCCTTTGCTGCGTGGTCCGAAAAATTGTTCCGAAATGAATCGATATGAGTTTGCGTAAATGTATAGGGCTCTGAGGAAAACAGCACGAGGTCTATCCTGCATAATCCTGCATCATTAAGCATAATTTCCGGATACCTTGCTGCATCACCGCTCAGCGATGGGTCTGCACCCGGTGTCACGGCGTGCCAATTTATCAACGATAACATATTCCCGATATACGTGTCTTGAGTGATCGCCATCCATGGATCGCTCCAGATTAAATATAAAACGTTCTTGGGTTTGCCTAAGTTCAAATTATGCAAACGCGCTTTTTCGATTTCAAATTTCTGAACTAGATTATTCGCCACGTCAGATTTACAGAAGATACCACCGATCAACTGAAAAAGGTAAATATTGTCATCAGGGGTCATGGGATGGGTGACGATAACCTCAATCCCTGCATCGTGAAATGCGTCTGCCATGTCGCGAGGGTTCTCGTCTATATTCACCAGAACATGGGTTGGCTTCAAAGCCAGTACGCGCTCCATATTCACTTTCTTGGTGCCGCCGACAGACGGGATCGCATCAATCTGATCTGCGGGATGAATACAGAAATGCGTGCGCCCAACGAGTTGATCTTTTAGCCCTAAGTCAAATAGCAGCTCAGTCAGGCTGGGAACAAGGGAGATAATACGCGCGTTGGTGGTAGGTGCGTGCGTGGTGCCAAGGTAGCCCTTAAAAGACCCAGCCATCTCGGTTCACGCCAAGCCGTCTAGCGTTTCCTGTGCCGATAGCCATTCCGCTTCGGTACTCGCGAGAGCTTCCTTGACGTTGGCGTGCTTGAGCTGCAAATCCATCAACTTGCTGGTAGAGCCGTTATAGACGGTTGAGTCCGCAAGCTTGGCTTCGATTATGGTTTTCTCTTCAGTGAGCTTGGCCATATGGGTTTCGGATTTTTTGATCAATTTTCTGAGATCAGCCGAAGCCTGGCGTTGTGCCGCGCGTTCTTTCCGCGCTTGTTTGCGATTATCGCGGCTATGCACGCCATCCGTTGTCGTTTTATCAGCGCTTCGTTTGGCGCGCCTGGAGGCTTGCAGGTCAGCGCTATACTCATCCAATGTACCGTCGTAAGTTTTACATGTCCCATCTGAGACAAGCCATAAACTGTCGGCCACCAGTTCGATCAAGTGCGCATCGTGACTGACCAGAATAACAGCACCTTCAAAGGCGTTCAGTGCCTGCACGAGGGCTTCGCGAGCATCAACGTCCAAGTGGTTGGTCGGCTCGTCCAGCAGCAGAATGTTCGGTTTGCCGCAGCTCATCAGCGAGAACAGCAAGCGTGCCTTTTCGCCACCCGATAGTTTGGCAACCTGTGTATCAGCTTTGTCAGAAGAGAAACCAAACCGGCCCAAATGACCACGGACCTGACTTTCTTTCTTATCGCCAAGCGCGCGCATCACATGATGATACGGAGTCTCGTCCATGTTGAGTTCGTCAGTTTGGTGTTGGGCAAAGTATCCAACTTCGATCTTTGCGGCCTTCACAATCTGACCGACCTCAGGCTTAAGGCGATCACAGAGCAACTTGATCAAGGTCGACTTACCATTACCGTTGGCACCAATCAGGGCGATGCGGTCTTCGGGGTCGATACGTAAATCAAGATTGCTCAAGATCGGCTTGCCAGGTTCGTAGCCAACATTGACGTCCTGAATAGCGATCAGGGGAGGTGCGAGCTCCATTGCGCTTGGGAACGAGAACTGGATAGACTTGTCTTCCATCGCCGCTGCAATAGGCTGCATCTTTTCCAGCTTTTTGATCCGGCTTTGCGCCTGCTTGGCTTTGCTTGCCTTGGCGCGGAACCGATCCACGAAGCTTTGAATATGCGCGCGCGCGGCTTCTTGTTTTTCTTGCTGCTTGGCTTCGTGCATCATGCGTTCGCGGCGGGTACGCTCGAAGCGGTCATAGTTACCGATATAGCGTGTCAGGGTCAGCTCTGCCAGATGGACA
>WASW01104113.1_pt1 | contig 18896 bp, 16 predicted proteins | sample 5698521 | NCBI WGS metagenome assembly WASW01 (sample SAMN11175560, study PRJNA528189) | sponge metagenome | isolation source: marine sponge | host: Leucetta | place: Antarctica: Western Antarctic Peninsula, King George Island | collected 2013-01
GGACGGTTTATGCGACGATGTATCCGATAATTTCCGCGTCATATCGCCCAAGGGGTTTCGGGTTCTGACGTGAACGGGGTATATTGTACTCAGTGTCGTTGTGATTGGTGCTATCGTAGTGCACGCCGTCTATCAATCGTATGACTATGCACATACTCGCTGCCGTGCAAATGTCGCGTTAACTGCGCAACATGTCGGACGAGTGACCGAACAATCTGTTCGTGTTGTGAAGGGCATCTCTGCGTGGTTGCTCGTGAATCCTGATGCTAATTTTGCAGCAAATCGCGACCTTATGGCGCTCTCCCCAGTAATGAACATCGACCCCAAAGAAACGCACGCAATCGCAATTATCGAAGATGATGGAAAAGCTTGGTTGCTCGACAATAAATACGCAGGCGTTTCTTTTGACGTTTCAAAACGCCCATATTTTGCTGCCGCCCAGGCGTTAAAATTACAGGAAATTGGGTTTGGGCCGCGGTCAGAGAATATAAATACCGGACAAGAAACAATCGCTGTTTTCTTCAAAATGCTCTTTAGAGGTAATCCAATAGTAATATCAACGGCTTTCTCTACTTCGAGCATCGCCTCGTTTTTTTCTAAAACAATTAGCCATGGCGGTTCTTCAATCGAGCTCATTAACCGAACGCGATCTGATATTTTTGTCGTGAATGGGGAGCAGACAACCCCCCAAATATTCCAACGTCGATCTGACCTGCTGAACATGCAGCGCGATCTGTATGTCGATGGCTCTTTGTCTTTGTCTACATTTACCACTGTGGGTTGTCTTCAAGATGTTGACGGTACACCATTTAGAGTGCTCGCGACGGTGGGGCTATATGAAGCACTCTATACTTCTGGACCATTTATTCTGGTGATCATTGGCTTGATTATATTTGCAATAGTATCAACCGTATTTTCCAACCGGAGGATTTCAAAATTAGTCTTCGATCTTCGTGCCGAACATCAGGCGCTGACTTTCACGAGAGATGCATTAACCGAGAGTGCCGTTGAAGCTGAACGAGCCAATCAAGCCAAATCTGAATTTCTTGCGACGATGAGTCACGAACTTCGCACCCCCCTAAACGCTATCCTCGGGTTCTCAGAAATATTAAGCAAACAACATTTGGGTCCCCCTGGAGCCGGAAAGTACCGCGAGTATGCAAAAGATATTAGCAATAGCGGCGAGCATTTATTGGACTTGGTCAATGACCTTCTTGATCTTTCCGCAATAGAGGCAGGCAAAACACCCATCAACAAGGAGAATTTGGGTGTCAAAAATATTATCGAAAATTGCTGTGATATTGTCTATGAAACCATTCAATCCAAAAAGATAGGCACGCATATCGCGCCAATTGATGATGACTTAATCGTCTTTGCTGATCCGCGAGCCATTAAACAAATTTTCCTCAATTTGCTTTGGAATGCTGTTAAATTCACTGAAGATGGCGGTTCAGTATCGATCTCTGCGGAATATGTAGAGCAGTATACAGAATTTAATATATCGGATACTGGAATAGGAATTCCGGAAGATCAATTGTCGACGATCACTGATCCCTTTAATCGGATTGGAAATGACCCGCATGTTGCAGATAATGGATGGGGATTGGGACTATCCATAGCCAACTCTCTAATCGACTTACACGGCGGCATTATGAAAATTTCCAGTGACGTTAATTTAGGGACAACAATAACAGTAAAAATTCCGCGCCAACGACAAACGGTTTGATGTTCGAACCGGGTTAATTCGCGCCTATTTCAGCACCCTTCAAGCAGGTTCGGTAACTTTCACTAAGGTGCGCAATGGCGATTGGCGGTTAACAACCAAATATTAAAATTTGCATCTTTCTTATCTGGCGACAGATGACGTCGTTACGGCACCAAATCAATGAAATCGGCAAACTTGGCGCCTGATATACGTTCATAGTCGGCGAATTTTACGAAGATTGAACAGTCGAGCCGTCCGGCGTTGAAGACCACTTCCGCGTTGATGCGGCACTGGTTATCGACGATCAGCAGCAGGTCTTCGCGAAATGAAAACGGCGGGATCGCGCCCATAACGCAGCCGGTTAATTCATTGGCAATTTCGGGGTTTGCAAAGCTGCCTTTCTGGGCACCAACGACGGTGCAGAGCGCCCGCATGTTGATCCGTGCCGAGCCCGGGATCACGGCTAGAATATATCGTTTCCCACCGCCGCCACCGCGGACGCTGGAGACAATCGCCTTCATCGCCTGCGACGGGTGATTGCCCCTGATCTTGCTGATTTCGATCGAGCGTCCTTCAAGTTCGTGTTTGATAATGCGAAATTCCGCCTCATTGGCGGTAAGCAGGTCAATGAGGCGGGTATGGGTGTCGATCATCGGTTAAAGTCGGCCTTCCTGCGCCGCGAGATACATGACTTTCATGTCAGCCGCGCCAACCGGGATCGGGTTGCCGCCAGCGGTTGGATCATTAGCGGCCATTTCAGACAGCTCATCGATACGGTTCTCGTCAACGCCGAGATCCTTTCCGGTATGGGCAACGCCGAAGTCCGAGCGCAGTTGCAGAACCCAGTCCAGTACGCCGGTATAACCACCTTTATCGAGACCAACAAAACTCGCGAGGCGGTCCATCCGGTCTTCAATTGCGGAGCGGTTGAAGTTCATCACATAAGGCATAAACGTTGCGTTGGTTAGGCCGTGATGGGTGTTGAATACAGCGCCAACCGGGTGGCTGAGCGAATGCACAGCGCCGAGGCCTTTTTGGAATGCCGTTGCGCCCATGGCAGCTGCGGCCATCATGTGGGCGCGGGCTTCAAGGTCAGATCCGTCTTTCACGGCTTTCGGCAACCATTCTTTGATCAGGCGCATGCCTTCAACGGCAATACCTTCGGCCATCGGATGATAGCCCGGTGCGCAATAGGCCTCAAAGCAGTGAACGAGCGCATCAATACCGGTAAAAGCCGTCAGGTGTGGCGGCAGGCCAGCAACCAATTCCGGGTCATAAATGACAATTTCCGGCAACATCATCGGGTGGAAAATTACTTTTTTGGTGTGGCTTTCTTCATGGGTGATGACCGAGGCCCGACCAACTTCAGAGCCGGTGCCGGACGTTGTTGGCACCGCGACGATTGGCGCAACACCTTCAGGGTCAACCCGTTCCCAGTTATCGCCAACATCTTCAAAATCCCAGATCGGGCGTGTTTGCTCTGCCATTAACGCAACGGCTTTCGCCGCGTCAACGCCGCTACCGCCGCCCCAGGCAATGACGCCGTCATGGCCGCCATCACGAAAAGCGGCAAGCCCGTCTTCGACATTTTGGCCAACCGGGTTGGGTTGCACATCGGAGAACAATCCCGTCGGTAGGCCAGCGGCTTCATTCGCGGCAATCGCGTCAGTGACCATTGGAAGAGAGGCAAGGCCGGGGTCGGTAACAAGAAGGGGGTTTTCCATACCAAGGCTTCTGCAGGCGTCAGCCAATTCAGAAATACGGCCGACGCCAAAACGCATTGGCGTCGGGTAGTTCCAGTTTCCGTTTAAACTAGAGAGATCAAAAGTCATGTCCGTCGTCCTTAAGAATGTGTTTTGAGGTGGAATGATTTGGGCCGGGTTAGATAATCATACCCAAGCCCCGAGAGGGTGCAGCCGCGGCCTGAATCTTTAACACCCGTCCAGGCGAGGGCGGGGTCAAGATAGTCGCAGCGGTTCATGAACCAGGTACCGGTTGAGACCTCATCACCAATACGCAGCGCTGCATCGGCATCAGAGGTCCAGATTGATGCGGTCAGGCCAAAGTCACTGTCGTTCATTAATTTAATGGCGTCCTCATCGTTTGAGACTTTCATAATGCCAACAACAGGGCCAAAACTTTCTTCGCTCATGACATCCATTGAATGATCAACATCAACCAGAATTTGCGGCCCAAGATAAGGTGATCCGGGTTCATCCTGTCCGAAGGTGCCTTCCGGTATCAGCGCGGTCGCGCCAGCGGAAATGGCATCGGACGTTTGTTTGCGGACAAAATCGGCCGCATTGGCACGAACGAGCGGCCCCATGGTGACCTCTGGGTCCGTTGGGTTGCCGAGTTTGTATCCGAGCGTGGTTTGTTTCGCGACCTCGATAAACTCGTCATACACACTTTCATGCACGTAGATGCGTTCGATCCCGCAGCACGATTGTCCGGTATTAAAAAATGCACCATCAACCAGGCTTTCTGCCGCATTTTTGACATCGGCGTCAGCTCGGACGTATGCCGGGTCTTTTCCGCCCAGTTCAAGGCCGACACCAACAAACCGGCCAGCCGCCGCACGCTCGACCATTGCGCCGCCGGGGACGGACCCCGTAAAGGCGACATAAGCAACGTCTGGTGATTTGATCAGGTCTTCCGTGTCCGCGTGACTAAGGTGAAGATACTGGAAGATTCCTTTCGGCAATCCGGCAGCTTCGAACACGTCGGCATAAACTTCAGCGCAAAGAGGCGTTTGAGCTGAATGTTTCAGAACAACGGTGTTGCCTGCCATGATTGCAGGGATGATCGAGTTGACGGAAGTCAGGTAGGGGTAATTCCACGGCGCGATAACAAATACGAGCCCAAGTGGATCGCGGCGGATAAAGCGGGTAAAACCCTGTTTCTGTTCGGCCGGTTGGTCAGCCAGTGCCTGCTCCGCGGCGGCGATCATATAGCGTGCGCGTTCTTCGACACCGGCAACTTCTCCAGCGCCATATTGGATGGGCCGGCCCATCTGCCAAGTTAACCCCTCGCTAATTTCATCTTTTTTGGCAATAAAGGCATCAATCGCTTTGCTGCAGATCGCAGCACGCTCACTAACGGGCGTGCGCTTCCATTGTTTTTGGGCGTTGATTGCCGTTTCAATAGCCGCTGATATTTCATCAGAAGAGGCGTAAGGACGTTCAACGTAGACACTGCCATCAACAGGGCTTACGCAGCGGAGGGTATCGCTCATAATTCTAGATCTCCAAGGGAAAATATTGGGCCGTTTATAGGGCCTCCAATCGGGATTGGATATCCTGAAAAAGTAAATTTATGTCGAGAATCCGCCTTTACTCAAATGATACAGTATCCGCCGCCCGGTCCAGCTTTTTCTGCATCCATGCCACAGGGTTTGATGGCGCGGACCCGGCATCAACAATCTTGGTACCGTCGCCAACTTTGTCCAATTCAACCCGGCCCTCTTTTGTTTCGACATAGACGCCTTTACCGCCAAGCAGGGCAACTTCAAAATCCCCGTCAAGTGACCCGCCCCAGAACGAGGTGCCGCGAATGCCGATGGTTGCGGTATCCGTCTGTATAAGCATTTTTGCGTCTGCGAGTTTGACCAACTCGCCGCTGGTCACTTTAAATGCTCCCTCGATAAGGCGCATAACAGCGTTGTTTTCGCTGTTCTCCATAATGAATTCTTGCATGACAAAATGAGTTCTTTCCCCCAACGTCACTTCGGTACCGTCATTGAGGACGATTTTTAATCTTGCGCCTTTACCGGTTGAAATGACGTCCCCCAGTTGAATGGTACTGTCGACGTCAAGTTTTCGAGGGATCGCATCCTGCATTGCATAAACGGCTTTTTGAATTTTGCTCACCGTGCCAATAACATCGGTGCCCTCGGCCGCAAATTGCGGCGAGGCAATGATGAGGCCTACAAGGGCCAGTAACCCGAAGAATACCCGTCTTGTCAGTGCAGTCATAATCTCAAATCCCTAGATGATTTCGAAGTAACGTTCCATTTCCCAGTCGGTGATGGCGCGTCTGAACTCGCGCTCTTCCCACTCACGTGACGCTGCAAAATGATCGACAAATGTGTCACCAAAAAGGCTACGTGCCGGTTTTGAATTGCGCAGGCGGCCAGCGGCCTCCATCAACGAGCGCGGTAAATTTAGGCGTTTTGGGATTTTTTGCTCGTACCCGTTACCGACGATACCGGCGTCCGGCTCTACTTCGTTTTCAATACCCCAAAGCCCGGTGCCAATGGACGCAGCAAGCGCAAGGTACGGATTTGTATCGGCCGCAGCAATTCGGTATTCGACTCGCTGCGAGTTTGCGCCGCCTTCAATGACCCGAAGGGCAACAGTGCGGTTATCGACGCCCCAGGTTGAATCTGTCGGTGCCCAGAACCCGGGAATAAGTCGGGTATAGGAATTAACCGTAGGTGCGACCATAGCCAGCGTTTCGGGCATTAATTTCTGCTGTCCGCCGATAAAGTGGCGCATCTGGTCGCTGATATTGTTAGGCTTGGAGGGGTCATGAAAGACGGATGAGCCGTCCTTGTTTTTTAGTGATATATGAATATGCCCGCTTTGGCCCGGCCAGTCGGGTGAACACTTGGCCATAAAGGTCGCCATCAGGCCATTTTTTTGGAACATAACCTTGGCGAAGGTTTTGAATAATGCGGCTTTGTCGGCGGCATTGAGTGCACTGTCGACCGCGATTGCGGCTTCCAGAACGCCAGGTCCGGTTTCTTCGTGTAGACCTTCAAGTTCCATATCCATGATGATACAGCCATCCATCAGCTCTCTGTAGATATCTGAATCAACTGTATTGCGCAGCACGGAATAACCAAAGTGGCCGGGTTGTAAATGGTTCAGGTTGCGGTAGTTTTTCTCACGCGCTGAGTGCGGCGTTTCATCAAATACAAAAAATTCAAATTCCATTCCGGCGAAGGCATCAAAACCCATGTCGGAAGCTTTATCCAAAACGCGGCGGAGGATTGCGTGCGAACAAACGTTTTCATGGTTTCCTGAAAATTCACCAAGGAAAAACAACATGTCATCTTCCCAGGCAATGTCCCGGCAACTTTCCGGGATTACCCGGACGCCGGCATCGGGGTATCCCGTATGCCATCCTGTAACGGTGGCATTGTCATACAATTGATCTTTTGAATCCCAGCCGTTAACGACATCACAAAACCCGAACCCTTTATCTAACGAGGATAAAAATTTCTCTTTCTTCATGTATTTGCCGCGCATGATTCCGTCGATATCAAAAACGCCGACCTTTACGTAATCAAGACCACGTTCTTCGATAATGGTTTTGGCGTCTTCGGCGGTCTTTACCTGTCTTGGATCCATGGATGATTGTCCCCCTGATGAAACTGATTAGTCTTAACTTATCAAGATGGCGCGCTCCGCGCCATGAAATTGGGCAGTTTTAGAAAAAATGATTGTCGGTTAATGCCTCCCCCTAAAAAACATTGAACTCGGGATTTTCCGAGGTATGTTTCTGTAAGTCAGGCGTTGACCTGACAGCCGTGCCGAAACCATTTGAATTCCGGGGGGGATTTTATCGATGACCACGACCGCGATGACTGCACCAACATTGGCCGACAGTATTTGGCCGTCAGCTCAAAAAACTACATCTGAACGTATTGCACGGGCGGTATTGCTCGTTAGCATCGGCAGCCTGTTGATCGCTATTTCGTCAAAAATTCAGGTTCCGTTTTATCCCGTGCCGATGACCCTGCAAACCATGGTCATATTGGCGATCGGGATGGCCTATGGCCCACGCTTGGGCGTCGCGACGGTTGTCGCTTATCTGGTTGAAGGCGCCGCTGGTCTACCCGTGTTCGCCGGGACACCGGAAAAAGGCATCGGTCTTGTTTATATGATGGGTGGGACGGGTGGTTACCTTGCTGGTTATGTTCTCGCGGTTTCGATATGTGGTCTGGGTGCCGTTCGCGGCTGGGACCGCTCCATCGCTAAAACCACTGTTATTATGCTGGTTGCCAATGCGGTGATTTATGTTCCGGGGTGCTATGGCTCGGAACTTTAGTTGGCTGGGATAAACCGGTTTTGGAGTTGGGACTCTATCCCTTTATTCTTGGGGATTTGGTGAAACTGGCGCTGGTTTCAGCGTCATTGCCGTTGATCTGGAAAATGCTCGGGCGCCGGACGTAAGATAGGTCGTCCGTCACAAGGAAGAATATGGCCGATAAAGAGCTCGCCGAGATCATAAGGGTTCATCAAGCCGGCCAACTTGAGCAGGCGGAAACCGGGTACCGCGCGGTTTTATCAAACGATCCAGATAACGCCGATGCCCTTCACCTGCTTGGCGTTGTTAAATTCCAGCGTGGCGAGTTTGACGCGGCGCGGGAACTGGTTTTGCGTGCGGCCTCATTAAATGAGACCGATGCTCTTTATTTTGCCAATCTCGGGCGTATCGAGACTGCGCGCGGCGATTTGAAACCCGCAATCATGGCGTACCGGAAGTCACTGGGACAGGCACCTGATCAGGCTGACGTACAATCAGATCTTGCCGCCGCATTGATCGACACCGGTGCTTATAACGAAGCCCTCGAATGTGCCGAGAGGGCGCTTGAACTCAATCCGAAATTTACGGCGGCGGCCCTGAACATGGGATTGGCACTGTCCGGTACCAATAACACTGAAGCAGCGATTGCGGCTTTTTTGGAAGCCGTGCGTCTTGATGACAGGTTTGCCGAAGCATGGTTTCAACTCGGCTGTCACCATCAGAACATCAACCAAATGGCGCGATCCGAGGACGCTTACAGACAGGTACTTTCAATTGACCCAATGCGAGTCGATGCGATGGGTAATCTTGGTAATATCCTTCGTCTTGACGGACGCCTTGATGACGCCGCGGCGCTGTATGACCAGGCGCTATCTCTATCGCCGGAACTGGCCGACGTGTATTCCAATAAAGGTGTGGCGCTGCAGGAATTGGGGCGGCGCGACGATTCTATCGTATGTTATCGGCGCGCAATTGAGCTTGAGCCGGGCAACGCCGACGCGCATCGAAATTTGGCGATGGCGCTGCTCCAGGGCAGAGAATTTGAAGTTGGATGGGCGGAGTTTGAATGGCGTTGGAAAACCCGCCATTTTTCAGATATTCGGCGTGACTGGAAAAAACCGCAATGGGCGGGCGAGATCGTCGATGGCAAGGTTGTGCTTGTTCATGCGGAGCAAGGTTATGGGGACAGTTTCCAGTTTTGCCGCTATATCCCACTGCTAGCAGACCGTGGCGCGCGCGTTATTGTTGAAGCGCCGGAGGTGGTTCAGGACGTGCTTGAAACCGTTGGCGGAATTGGAACGTTTGTTGACCACAGAGAACCCTTGCCGGAATTCGATTTTCACATTCCGATGATGAGTTTTCCAGGTGCATTTGGAACGGCCGACGGTTCTATCCCGGCGCCGCCATCTTATTTGTCAGTACCATCAGCGGCTTTGGAAAAATGGCATGGGCGATTTGCCTCCTTGACGGGCAAGCGAATCGGGATCGTCTGGAAAGGTAATTCCGGACATTCTCGAAACTTGTGGCGGTCGCCCGGTATTGAAGTACTGCGTCCCTTGTTCGCCCTGGATAATTGTTCGTTCATATCACTGCAAAAGGACGGCGGTTATTCGGATTTGGTGGAGGCCGGTTTAATTGACCAGATTATCGACCTTGAGGCTGAGCTAAATTCGTTCGCTGACACCGCCGCCGTCATCGACCAGCTTGACTTGATCATTACTCCTGACACGTCTGTCGCTCATCTGAGCGGGGCAATGGGGAAATCCACTTGGATTGTATTGCCCAATGTCGCCGAATGGCGTTGGGGTATCGGGCGTGAGGATTGTCCTTGGTATCCAGAGGCCAGATTGTTTCGGCAACCTTCTCAAGGGAATTGGGTAGATGTCGTTCAACGCCTTGTTGATGCGTTGGGATAGATGGAACAAAAAAATGGCGGAAGCCGAAGCTTCCGCCAGTCGGTAATAGGGAGTTTATAAACCCCAGGGAAGGGAGAATGTTTTGACGTTGGTGTAGCTTTTCATCGCTTCGACAACACCTTCTTTGTAACCAAGACCGGAATCCTTGATGCCGCCGAAAGGAGACATTTCTGTGCGGTAGCCGGGAACTTCCCAGACATTTACGGTACCGGTTTTAAGCTCCTGGATCAGGCGGTTGATATATTGCCAGTTATCAGTGCACACACCGGATGACAGACCAAACGCTGTTGAGTTGGAAATCCGGATAATATCGTCAAGATCCGTACAACGGATGACAGGGACAACCGGACCGAAGGTTTCTTCGCGCACCAGTTCACAATCAAAAGGCACGTGATCGACTAAGGTTGGTGGGTAGACCGCACCTTCGCGGTTATTACCATGCAGAAGTGTTGCGCCGTTCTCGACCGCATCGTTGACGCGGCGCTCAAACAATTTGGCAGCGTCTTCATTAACTACAGTTCCGATATCGGTGTCCGGGTCCATGGGATTACCAAATTTGAGGGCTTTGACTTTTTCCGTGACCAAAGCAACAAATTCGTCGGCAACGGAGTCAACACAGAGGATGCGTTTCACGGCTGTGCAGCGTTGACCAGAATTTTTGGTCGCACCAGCAACGGCCATGGTCGCTGCCTTCTCAAGGTCGGCATCTTCCATGACAATCAACGGGGCGTTACCACCGAGTTCGAGAACCGTACGGCGATAACCAGCCGTTTCGGCGATATATTTGCCAGCTGGAACACCGCCGGTGAAGGTCACGAGATTGGCGTGTTGATTGGTGATCATGGCATCGCCAAAATCACCGGGAACACCGGTGACAACCTGGAACATTTCCGGCGGCAGACCGGCATCATACAGAATGTCGGCCAGCATCAGCGCCGCAAATGGAGTGACCTCAGCCGGTTTCAACACCATACAGTTATTGGTCGCAATTGATGGTGCGATTTTGTGGGCGACCATGTTGAGCGGGTGATTAGACGGCGTAATCGCGCTGATTGCGGTCAGTGGCTCACGCGTCGTGAAGATGCGGCGTTTCTGGCCATGGGGTGTCAGATCGCAGGAAAACGCTTCGCCGTCATCCTGAATGCACAACTGGCTGCACAGACTGAAGACATCAAAGGCGCGCCCGCATTCATACTGGGAATCTTTCTTCGAAATGCCCAGTTCAGCCGTGATTACGTCGGAAATTTCGTCGCGGCGTTCGACGATTAGATTGGCAGTTTTCATCAAAATTTGCTGGCGTTCATACCGGGTCAGTGTCGGCGTATAATTCGCCGCGATTTCAAACGCCTGATTGACGTGTTCGGCCGTTCCACGCGGGATCGTACCCATTACTGATCCAGTGTAGGGGTTATAGACATCAATGCGGTCTAAGGTGTCGACTTTTTTACCGCCAATGCGCATACATTCGTGGCGAAGGTTTGAGGAAGCGTCCATTCTAAAATCCTTTTGGGTCATATCTCAGGTGACGTGATTGAGGGCGACGTTGAAAACGTCAAAATTGCGAAGTTGATGCCCGGCGGGCAGTCCGCTTACTGGACGGTTAACGACCATCGGGACGGTTTGGGTTGATAGCCCTCCGTGTGAGCGTAGCGGATCTTTCAGGCCGGTTAGGTCATGTTTGTCTATTTGACTGCCGATTGCTTTATTCGCCGTGGAAATAACAACAATATCGCCAACCCGATCCGGCGGCAGTTGGAACCGGGCGCAGGCTTCAGCTTTGGAGAGGGCGGTTTCAATGCCGACGATTGCATTGAGGTCACTGCAGACTTTGGCGACATCGGTGCCGCTTGGAAGATAGGCGGTGCCATAACCGCCAAGTGCGCCATGGTGAACCACATAGGGGTCAGTAATCGGTAGGATAACGCGCGCCGCACCAGCGCCGAGCATGTCATCCAGGATGGGCTGTAAATAGACAACATCGGGCTCACCAGCAGCGTTATGCATATCGGCCATGCCGTGATCCGCGGTCAGGGCTACGACTGCGCCAAGAGCATCCAGCTTGGCCCAATAACTGTCCATCATGGCATAGAAGTCGTTAGCGACAGGGGAACCTGGTGCGTGTTTGTGCTGAATGAAATCGGTCGTCGACAGATACATCAGGTCGGGGCGTTCCCGTTCCATCAGTTTAACACCGGCATCAAAGATATGTTCGCTAAGATCGGCTGAATAGACGGATGGAATTGGTTTCCCAATTAATTCATGGGCATTTTCGATGCCATGTTCAGCAAGGGTCGTCTCGTCTGCTTTTTCAGAAGAGAAACAAATCGCACGCCCACTGGAATAATCGAGCCCATGTCCCAGTAATTTACGCAATTTGTCTTTTGCCGTGACGATGGTGATTTTTGCACCGGCGTCAAAGAACGCCTGAAAAATTGTCTCGACCCGAAGCAGTTTCGGATCGTTCATCATAACTTCGGCATCGGCTTCCGTGTCGTAGAAAAAGTTGCCGCAGATGCCGTGGACCGCAGGTGGAGCACCGGTAATAATTGAGATGTTATTTGGGTTGGTAAACGCTGGAACAACGCAGTGAGCGCGCAAATCCGCCCCTTCTTTGGTTATTTTGGCGGTAAATGGCATCCGGCCAGCGGCAATGGCCTGTTCAATATAAGCCGGTTCAGATCCGTCTACACATACCACGACGACAGGGCGCGATGGCCACGCATATGTACGATCATTGACGGTAATCGGTGACTTAGACTCATTCATAAAAACTGTCTCCAAGGGGTGAACGCATAGACGGCAGCGCAATGGTATAGAGCGCCGCGGACAACTTCAGACTCCAAAATTCATTTAAATACCGGGCCAGATGGTTCCGGCCCGGTATAGTTAAGGGTTTACGCGGCAACTGGAGCACCGGTTTTAATGCCCATTTCAGCAACGGTTTCACGGATGACGTCGAGCGCCCCGTTCATGTGATTCTCATCAAGTGCGCCGATGCAGCCTATGCGGAACGATGGCGCGACCGTCAGTTTACCAGGATAGATGATATAACCGCGGTCTTTCAGGCGATCATAGAAGGCCTGAAAATCAAACGACGGGTCAGCCGGCATTTTGACGGTGACAATGATCGGTGCCTGCAGGTGATCGGGAAGCAACATTTCGAAACCCATTTTCCGCAATCCATCAACCAGCACTTTGCGGTTGTTGGAATAGCGTTTGTACCGTCCCTCAACGCCGCCCTGCGCAAAAAACTGTTCCATGGCTTTGTCGAAGGCGACAATCACGTGGATTGGCGGGGTAAATCGCCATTGTTTGGTTTCTTCCAAGACCACCCATTGGTCATAAAGATCAAGGCTCAGGGAATGAGAGTTACCTTTGCATTTTTCCAATATGGATTTTCGGATGATGGAGAATCCCATTCCGGGAACACCTTCAAGACACTTATTGGATGAGGCCATAAGCGCGTCGAACCTGACCTCTTTCGCGCTCAATGCGATGGCACCAAAGGCGCTCATAGCATCAATGATCAGGTGGCGCTGGTGCCGCTCTACAATATCCGCGATTTCTTTTATCGGATTGAGGATACCCGATGTGGTTTCGCAATGAACCGTCAGAACATGAGTGATGTGGGGATCATTACTTAATGTATCGTCAAGATCCTCGAGAGACGGCGGCGTATCTTCAGGCGTTTCAAGCGTTGCACACGCCCGGCCAAGATATTCGATGATTTTGACCATGCGTTTGCCGTAAGCGCCATTAATAAGAACCAGTGCTTTGCCGCCGCGCGGCAGAAGGGTCGCTATGGTTGCTTCAACGGCAAAAGTTCCGCTGCCCTGAACGGGCACACAGACATGACTGCCTTCGGCTTCCGCGATTTTTAGCAGGTTGTCACGAACACGTTGATTGGTAGCGATAAAAGTCGCATCGCGTGATCCCCAATCGTGGAGCATTGCTTCTTTAGTAGCCATTGATGTGGTGAGCGGGCCTGGTGTTAATAACCAGGGATCTTGGGTGGATGATGTCATTGTTTGCTTTCCAACTTTTGGGTCCGAGGATTGAATAAGGCATTATCGGTCATAAACGGTCATTAATCCACAAAAAAAGACATTATTATGAATCTTTTTTTTAATCCTCAATGGAACGGTTTTTCTGTTACGAACAATTGACATGCCCCCAGCGGGAAGGAGTAGAAAGAGTGTGCATAATTCACATATTTCAGGGTTCGGTACGATAAAATGCCAATCGATTATTTACGGCGATCTTTTTTATTGGGTATAGGCGCAGCGGGGGTTCTGTCGGTTTTTCCGAGCCGTACTGTATTTGCCCAATCAGGCGGAGTTTTGTCGTTGACGGCTCAACCGACTAAACTTGACCTGCTGGATGGACAGGGGCCAATCACTGACGTATGGGCCTACAACAAAACCATTCCGGGACCGGAAATCAGGGTTAAGCAAAACGAGCTTTTAAGCACTGTTTTTAAAAACAATCTGCCGCAGCCCTCGACGGTTCACTGGCACGGCGTAAGACTGCCCAATGCCATGGATGGCGTTCCCGGATTGACGCAGGATCCCGTTCTGCCCAATCAGTCTTATACATATGCGTTTCGCCCCCCAGATGCTGGGACCTATTGGTATCATCCTCATGTGAAAAGCTCAGAGCAGGTTGGTCGCGGATTGTACGGGGCCTTGATTGTTGAAGAGCTCGACCCACCCAAAGTTGACCGTGATATTACCTGGGTTCTCGACGACTGGAGGTTGGATGAAACAGGCGCTGTGCAGGATAACTTTTCAAATATGCATGATATGAGCCACGGTGGACGGCTCGGTAATGTCGCAACACTAAATGGATATGACAGTAAAACGTTTGAAGTTCGCGCCGGTGAGCGCGTGCGCCTAAGATTGATTAATGCTGCCAATGCGCGTGGGTTTGCTCTGTCGTTTACCGGTCACACACCCGAAGTTATCGCGCTTGATGGTCAGCCGATTGAGCCGTTTTCACCGATCAATGGCAGGGTCGCACTCGGGTCGGGGCAACGCGCAGACCTGATAATTGATATGAGCGGTAAACCGGGAGACAGGTTTGCCGTTGATGACGATTATTTTTCCGGCCAACCATATAGATTTCTCGATCTGGTGTATTCAGAGGAAATGCCGCTGCGTTCCTCGCCCTTAAATGCGGCAATACGACTGCCCGCTAATCCGCTATCAACAGTTGAACCTTCGCAAGCTGAAACCATAGATGTCAGGATTTCCGGCGGCGCTATGGGGCGGATGAAAAGTGCAAATTTCAGGGGCGTTGATACCGGTATTCGGGATCTCGTCAAAGTAGGCAAAGTATGGGCGATTAACGGCAAGGTTTATGATCCCGCCAATACCAGTCCAATGTTTATTTTGGCTCAAGGTAAAACATATCGAATGCGCCTATCCAATGATACGGCCTGGCCACATCCCATTCACCTGCATGGTCATGTCTTCAAGATCACGGCGCGAAATGGCGCCAAAGCTGAGCGGGAGATTTGGACGGATACGGTTTTGCTGGCGCCGGACGAGCAGGTCGAAACGATATTTGTCGCCGATAACCCCGGTGACTGGCTGCTTCATTGTCATATTCTTGAACATCATGAAGCGGGCATGGGGGCGGTTGTGCGGGTGGTTTGAGCGATACTAACGGGTAATTGATTTGAGAGCGTTTTCTAGGCGCTGCCATTGGGACTCCAAAGCAGGCAAACCAAAACGCAACCAGTTGGGTTGGTAGTCAAACGGACGAACCAGAATTCCGTAAGATGCCAGCCCTTCATAAAGAGCATGAGCGTGTTCGTCTCCGATTAATAGAAACAAGGGCGTGCGGCCAATTGTTTGGATAGAGAATTCTGATAACAACTCCTCCAGGCGGCGCGCTGCCGTGCTCAGGCGATGCCGGGCCTCATTTTGCCAATCCATATCGTTCAAGGCTGCGGCACCGATTTGTAACGCAGGACCTGAAACCGCCCATGGACCGAGGGAAGAGGACAATCGGCTCGTTATTGTTTTGTCCGAAAAGGCAAAACCAAGACGTAATCCGGCCAGACCAAAAAACTTGCCGAACGATCGTAAGATGACCAACCCGGGACGGCCCGCATATTTGGCAATGCTCAGCTCAGGCGTGACGTCAGCAAAGGCTTCGTCGACGACCAGTATTCCGCCCCGTTCCGCCATCTCATTGGACCAGGATAGTATCGTTTCCGCTGATATCTTATGACCATCTGGATTGTTTGGATTTACGACAACAACCACATCGGCATTGTCCGGCAACTGACTGAAAGAAGCCTCGATAACCACGTGACCGGCCTGAGCCCAGCAGAAGGCGTGTTCACCGTAAGTCGGTGTTCGGATAACCACCCGAGACTTTTCAATATTTCGAGGAAGTTGCTGGATCAATACCTGAGTGCCGGGTGCCATAACAACAGGCGCGTTTTCCGGCGCACCATATGCACGGCACGCGGCGGCTTTGAGCGCTATTTCTTCAGTTTGACCAGGTAAGCGCGTCCAGGCATCTAAACAAATATCTGTTACCGGATAAGGAAACGGTGAAATTCCCGTTGATAAATCGATCCAACCCTCTTTCGGGGGACCAAATATTCGTTCTGCCGCTGCCAGGTTTCCGCCATGTTGCAGCTCATTAGTCGTGGTCATTAATTTCGGTCCGGTATCCAATGGCGCGGGCTGATCTGAAAAAATGAGACAGTCCGAACGCCATGATTTTATGCCGCGTGAATAACGCGTTCCGCCGGATCACTCAAGGTGCCATGTTCTTCCAATAAATGCCCGGCCTTTACGTAGATCAGGCAGCCTTCTTCAGAGAACGGCGTGTGTGTGCTGAGATGAGGGCTACGGATCCAACTTCCTTTTGGATAAGAGCCAAATTCGTCTTGGAAGGTCCCCTCGATAACATAAATCTCTTCGCCGCCCATGTGGGTGTGTTGACTAAAAATCGTGCCCGGTTGCCAGCGAACGAGGGCTGTGCTTTCAGTGTTAAACTGATGCAGCGGTAAAACACTGAGCCCATTTACCATTCCCGGAAAAAAGGACGCGGCCTGGGTATCAGTTTTTACAATTTCAGTGTCGCCGTCCTGAAATTGCCAGAGTTTGACAAGAATAGCGCACCCATCTTTGGTAAACGGAGTATGCGCTGTTCCGACTGGATTTCGCATATAATAACCAGGGCCAAAATCGCCATGTTCGTCTGAAAACGTTCCTTCAAGCACCAAGAATTCTTCGCCGCCGTTATGGGTATGCATTGAAAAATTGCTGCCGGGGGAAAATCTGACGATGGTGGTTGCGCGGGCAACTTCGCCGCCGATACGGTCAAGCATTCGCCGCTCCACCCCGTCCATTGGGGAGGGCGCCCAATCCGCTTGTTCAGTATCGATAAATGCGCGTTCAGTGAAATTTGAATTGATGTTCATTTGCTGGCCCTAAATCTTCTTCATTAAATTAAGAACGTCGCTGGAGATTGGCAATGGTTGATAACAGATACCAATCTCCAGCAGTCCACCATTCAGCTTAATCTGTTTGCCAGTGTTTCAGCGATGGGACCCGCCGATGCCGGGTTTTGGCCCGTGATCAGTGCGCCGTCTTCAACGACATTAGGGTTCCAGTTGGCATTCGAGCGTTTGAAGTTGGCACCATTGTATCCCATCGATTTCTCAAGTGAAAACAACAGGTGGCGGGACAGGTCTAGTTCCGTATCCTCAGAGTCGGTGAAACCGGTGACATTTTTGCCTTTGACCAGAGGTTCGCCATTTGGTTTTTTTGCGTCCCGCAGGATCGCTGGTGCATGGCAGACCATGGCAACTGGTGTTTCCTGTTCAATCATGTCCTCAATCATTTGAATAGCGTGGGAATTATTTGCCAAGTCCCATAACTGTCCATACCCACCCGGGAAAAACGCTGCATCAAAGTCGCGATAATTAAGCTCACTCAATTTGACCGTATTTTCGAGGGCGCGCTGAGCAGCTGGGTCATTTTCAAACTGGCGGGTATTGTCCGTGGTAAAGGCCTCTTCAAAACTAAACGGGTCGATTGGTGCAACGCCACCCTTAGGGCTGGCGAGGACAACGTCAAAACCACGTTCCTTGAAGGTGTAGTAGGGCGTTGCAACCTCATCAAACCAGTTGCCTGTTTTTTTGCCGCTAACGCCAAGATTATCGTGCGACGTTAAAACCATTAATACGCGTTTCATTGTGGGGATTTCCTTTGTTTGTTGTTAAATTTAATTCATCTATCTATCTATAGATAGATGAATTAAATACAGTATCTGTATTGACGATGTATGAGTCAAGCGATATCTATCACCAGATAGACAGACCGGAGATTATTTAATATGAACAATACCTTACCCATGCGTGACCGCATTCTCGCTGCAGCCGAGAAACGTGTGCGCGCTGTTGGGTTTAATGCCGTTAGCTTTCGTGACCTGGCCACTGATGTGGGGGTTAAAAGCTCAAGCGTTCATTACCATTTCCCGCAGAAAGAAGACCTCGGTGAGGATTTGGTCAAACGCTATTCGGACCGGTTTATGGCGTTATTGGACCAAATCGATATAGAAGATGTTGGTCCGCACAAAGCGCTAGAAGCTTTTGTTGCGCTATATGGTGACGCGCTTGTGGTTGGGCAATGTGTTTGTCTGTGTGCAATCCTTGGCTCTGAATCCAATAGCCTGCCGCCGCGGGTTAATGCTGCAATTCGGGCATTCTTTGAAGCCAACATCGCGTGGCTTGAACAAATTCAAGCTAGGCTGGCGGCATCTGATACGGTGATGACGCCTATTGAGATTGTATCGGCGCTTGAAGGGGCGATGATCGTATCGACCGCCCTTGACAGTAGAGGCCCATTTGAAGCGACGGCCCAGCGTATCCTACGAACAGCGCGTGACAGCAAAAAGGTCAAAATTGCAGACGCGAAAACGATCTCACAAATGGGACTGTTTGAAAATACGGAGCGCTGAAAGTAGCGCGTATTTAGCGGGCGCGACTGGCGCATCCGCTGAATTTAAATACCGTAATCAACCCCGCCATGCTTGCGTGCTTTTATTAAGCCCATAGGTCAGAATTGAATACAGGATCCTGACACCAGCGCAGGTATAGGCGATCATCATTGCCATGGCTGCTGCCGGCGCAATGTCACCCGCATCATCCATATTCATCACCGCCACGGCGGCGAGTGTCGTATCTGATGAATAGAGGAAGATAACAGCCGATACCG